>Ga0210046_1002340_pt1 | contig 13611 bp, 15 predicted proteins | sample CryGeyCG2114_250_FD_185461 | JGI IMG/M metagenome (GOLD analysis project Ga0210046, IMG submission 185461) | Groundwater microbial communities from aquifer - Crystal Geyser CG18_big_fil_WC_8/21/14_2.50 (SPAdes) (version 2) | ecosystem: Environmental > Aquatic > Deep subsurface > Groundwater ... | reverse complement strand
TCCGAATACTTTGCCCGCCCCGAAATAGACGGCGCCCTCGTCGGCGGCGCGAGTCTCAAAGTGGATGAGTTCCTCGCCATCACGCAGGCGGCCAAACGCTGATCGCGGACTCCAAAGTCTCCAGACTTTGGAACCAATGACTGGCCCTTACAGGGTGCTCCGCGAAGTCGTTGGACTCCGACTGATTACTGATGACTGATCACTGATCACTGATAACCAATTACCAATCACCAATCACCAATCACCAATTACCAATTACCAATCACCCAATGCTCCCTGGCCTCCTCTTATTCCTCCTCGCCCTCGCGCCGCTGGTATTTCTCCAGCGGCTTTTGCACCGCGAAGTCCAGGCTGTCTTTCTCATCACCACCCGCCACCCTGGGTTGACGGTTGGCCTGTTTTCGATGCTCTTCTTCCCCGGCGTGCTGTTGCACGAACTCAGCCATTTTCTCGTGGCGCGCTTGCTGGGTGTGCGGACGGGCGGATTCTCGCTCCTGCCGCAGGTTTTGCCCGACGGGCGGCTCATCCTCGGCTACGTGGAGACCGCCCGCACGGACGTGGTGCGCGACTCGCTCATCGGCGCCGCGCCGCTCGTGGCGGGTGGACTGTTCGTGGCCTACGCGTCCATCTACCAACTGCATCTGCTTCCGCTCTGGCAGTTCATCCAAAATGGGCAGACCGAATTATTTTTCATGGGACTGAATGCCCTGCCGACCGTGAACGATTTCCCGCTCTGGTTCTATCTCACCTTCGCGGTCAGTAGTACCATGCTCCCTTCCGCCTCCGACCGCCACGCGTGGATGCCCCTCTTCGTCTGGGTCATCGCCATCCTCGCCCTGGCGCTGTTCGCGGGCGCAGGTCCGTGGATGCTCGCCTACGTCACCCCGCCGCTGAACAACTTTTTACAATCGGTGGCTTTGCTCTTTGGATTGAGCGCGGGCGTGCACGCCCTGCTCATTTTGCCGACATTTCTCGTTCACAAATTCCTTGCCCGATTATTGAAGGTGGATATTGCTTGATAAATTTCACCCAAAGAATTTCCGATACTCGTCGTGATCCCCGATCCAATACCAGGTGACTGTATCATTATCCATGGTTCCCACTGCGCGAATGGCAAGGGTAATCCGTATTGACCAGATTTTTTCTTTCGCGTTCACGCACTTGAAATGTAATGAGGGATGAAATGGATTTTCCGCCCATAGCCTGAAAATCTTCCTGGCCCGCTCGCGAGCGGATTTATCCAGCCGTTTGTATTTTTCCCAGAATGACGGCAATGTGTGAGATTTCATAGCCGATCAAAATCCATGGGTTCGGCTTTGCCTTCCGCGATTTGTCTGCGGGCTTCCCGCGCGGTCTTGTAAAGTCCCTCTTGTGAACGGGCAAAATCCTCGTCCCAGCGGTCTTCATCTTCCAGTTCGGCCAGCCACATCTGCAAATGTTCCACCGCCTGCGATTGAATTTCCTCAGGCTGATATTCCAACATTTTGACAATGGTTTCGATTGCGGGAGTCACCATATCATTCTCCTTACTGTCATCACCGTTTCAAGTATAGCATGAAAGGGTTCTTGCCTTATAATCTGGAAACTACGCCATGAAAAAATTCTTTCTCCCTCTCGCTCTCATCCTCCTCTCCACCCTCCTCGCCTTCTTCCTCCTCACCAAAGACCACGACTGGGGCGACGACTGGGCCTCCTATCTCATGCAGTCAATCGCTATCACAAAGGGTGAAACGCAGGAGTTCATCCAGCGCAACACGTTCACGATGCGCGCGTCCACGCACTTCATCGGCCCGGATGCCTACCCGTGGGGCTTTCCCACTTTGCTCGCGCCGCTCACCCTCGCCTGCGGTCCGCTCAACATCTTTTGCCTCAAATTCATCAACCTGATTTTCTTCGCGCTCTTCCTGTGGGTCTTTTACGCCCTGCTCGCCCGCCGCCTGCCGCCGCTCGAATCCGCCCTGCTCCTGGCGGTCTTTGCCTTCAGCCCGCTCCTGCTCAAATTTGAAGACATCCTGCTTTCCGATATCGCCTTCCTCTTCTTCTCCACCCTCGGCCTCTTGTTGATCGTAGAGCGAAATACTATTTCGCCCTACCTCCTTGGCATCGTGTTTTTCTTTGCTTTCTTTGTGCGGACGAATGGGATTCTCCTCGTTCCGACCTTGTTCCTCGCTCAGGCTTTTACCTACCTCCAAATGCATCCCCGCCCCGTTCTGGACTGGAAGCGGGTTCTGACCGTCGGGCTGATTCCCTACTTTGTGTTTGGTCTCCTCACCCTCGCCAACCTGATCCTTTTCCCCGCGGGGGAGGCATCGCACCTTGAGCACCTCTCGGTTCTCTCCCTCGCCAGCCTGGCGGACAACCTGTCCGCTTACTTTGCCATGCCCGCCTACTTTTTCAGCGACCTGCCGCACGCCGACATTATTTACGGCCTCCTGCTTCCATTTATCCTCGGCGGCCTGGTCCTGAACTACAAACGCGACATTCACCTTGTTGTCTACCTGTTCCTCAGTTACGCGCTCTTCATCGTCTGGCCTGACCAGCAGGGGATTCGCTTCCTCTTTCCGCTTTTGCCGCTCCTGGTCTACTTCGCCTACCGCGGCATGGAGGCCGCCTCCTTCGCGCTGACCGAGCGTCACCCGCGCCTCGGCCTGTGGTTCACGCGCGTCTTCTGGCTGGTCATCGCCGCCGCCTTCGCGTGGACCTCCTTCGGCCTGGCGCGCGACAACCTGGCGGGGGGGCGCGGTCCCTACGGCAACGTCTTCGACCCGATCTCGCTGGAAATGTTCGAGTTCATCGAATCCGATACCCCCGCCGAAAGCGTCATCGCCTTCTACAAACCGCGTGCCCTGCGCCTGTTCACCGGCCGCGACTCCCTGCTCGTGGACGCCTGCGACGCGCTTCCCATGGCCGATTACATTGTCCTCCGCAAATCGCGCGGCGCGGTAGACCAGGTCTCGCCTGCGGATGTGACAACGTGTAATCCCTCCGTTCAGGTGACGGAATTATTTGATAACGAAAAGTTCGTGGTTTATCAAGTTATCCCGAAATAAGTCACCTCCTTTGCATCCCTCCTTGCGATTTCCAATCGCGCTCAACCACGGCCAGCACAGGCCGACCTCATATCCAGCGCGCATCCCGGAATAATTATGGAGCGGAATCCCGCCTTTGGTATAATCCCGCCATTCTGCCAGCCAGAAGCCCAACAAAAAGGGATAAAGGATACTACATGAAACGCTTGCCGGCGCTGGATGTCTTGCGGGGAATTGCCATTCTAATCGTAGTGGTTCACCATTATGTTCCTGAGCAATTTAAACCCCCGCTCTTTTGGAGTGGGGTTGACCTGTTTTTTGTCCTGTCGGGGTTTCTGATCACCGATATTCTCTTGAAAAATGTCGAAGCCAGGAATTATTATCGAACATTTTATCTTCGACGCGCGGCAAGGATCCTGCCGTTATACTGGCTTCTTCTTTTGGCTTTTGGGCTTGTTATGAATATTGAACCGGAAATGTTGGGTTCTTCCTTTGCCAGGCATTTGCCGTTATGGTCTTATTTAACCTTTACGCAAAACTTCATATATGCCGCCAGAAATTTCTGGCGTGATCCCTGGCTGGATGTAACCTGGTCCCTGGCGCTGGAAGAACAGTTTTACATCTTCCTGTCCATCTCTGTGCGAAATTTAAATAAAAAGCTGCTGATCGGCCTGTCAATTTTTCTTATCCTGCTTGCCCCTGTTTTAAGATTATATGCGCAGAATTCCATGTCTGGTTACATACTCCCTTTTCACAGGGCAGACTCGCTCATGCTGGGAGTCTTGATCGCCATTGCCTGGCAATCAAAAAGCGGACAGGCGTTTATTTATTCCCATAAAAAATACTTTTTATTTGCCTTACCCTTGTTCTTTTTAGGGATAGCCTATTTGGTTGCAGTGAAGGCGGGACTTGGCAAGCCGTTGCCGCATTTTATTCTCGCTTTTTTTTACACAGACCTGCTGATCCTGGCGCTGATCAATCCATTGGACAAACCCGGCCTCCTTTTTGGCAACAAATTTCTGGGCTGGCTTGGCTTGCGTTCGTATGGCATCTACCTGCTCCACAAACCTTTTCGCCTGGTTGTGATCATGTTTCTCGAAAAACAATCCATGGTTTTTGAGTCGTGGGTGAACCTGCTGCTGGTTACGATCCTTCTATTTGGTTTCGCGGAGATTTCCTACCGCGTCATTGAAAAACCGATGATGAACCTGGGGCATAGATTTAAATATGATGTCCCCCGGGCGCTTGGTCCCGCCTAATTTTCGGGCGCGTGACTGGCCTTTGCCAGCACGTCCAGCAGGGCTTCGTACTCGTCGCAGCATTCCGGGCAAAGTTCAAGGTGGCTGTGGACGAGGGGCATCAGCCGCGCCGCGTCCTCCTTGCGGACATCCATCTCGGCGTACCGGTCGAGCATGTTGAAAACCCCCTCACAGTCCAGTTCGCTGTTCTCGAGGTAGCGGATTAAATCCAGCACGGAAGCATCCGATAACTCGTGCTCGGCGCTTTTGCCTCTTCCAAGTTGCTTGAGCCAATCTTTTAATTTCATGCTTATCTAATCCGTTGACGGCGGGCGTGGAAATTTTCTTACCCTTGTTCAAAGGCGGTCAATACTTCCTGCGCGGACAATCCTTCCAGGAACAGGCGTCGTTTCAATCGCAGGCGCGCGTCGTGTAAAAGTTTGTACAGGGCGTTGCGGTTGGTCTTCAGTTTGCGGGCGGCCTCGTCCATGGGTAGTTCCTGCACGGAGAGCAGGAGCAGCGCCTCGCGTTGGCGGTCGGTCAACTCCTCCGCGATGACGCGTCGGACGCGCGCCAGCATGTCCGCGCGCTCGACGGAGGTCTCGGGTCCCGCGCTGAAATCCTCCATCAGGGATTCGGGCGCGGGCGCTTCCTCGTTGTCCGCCAATTCATCCAGGGACGAGTCCCGCCAGCGTTTGCGGCGCAGTTCCGAGAGCGCGATGCGGATGGCGATCTTGTGCGCCCAGGTGGTGAACTGACTGCGCCCCTCGAAGGTATGCAGGCGGTCAAGAATCCGCAGGAGCGTTTCCTGCGCCACTTCCTCCACGAGGAACTCGAATCGCGGCTCGCTGGGCGAGACCCAGCGCGAGAGCGCGTAGGGCAGGCCGTTCATAATGACGGCGCGCAAATCCCCCAGCGCGGCCTCGCGCGAGTCGCCGTCCTGTTGCAGATCAGAGAGCCATTGCTCGTTGGTGCGGGTTGGCATTGACGAGGATTATACCTGATAGAAGAATCGACTTTTCCTCTTAGGCTAGTTTCTGGTGCAAAAGAAACTAGTTTATTCGCGTCATTCGCAAATTTGCGGCATTTGCGTTGAGAAATTTCCGACTTTGAGAAAGCCATGTCCCTGATGGTTATTTGCATCGTCGAGTGGATGCAAATCGTGTACAATTCGCCCGTCCCCAATCCAATTTAAAAGGTGTGAATGAACGCAATCGTAATCTCGCATCTGCGCCGCGTATTTAAATCCCACATCGGCGTCATCAAGCGCACCACCAAAGAGATCGTCGCAGTGGACGATGTCTCTTTTGACATTCAGGAAGGCGAGTTGTTCGGACTGCTCGGCCCCAACGGAGCGGGCAAGACGACCGCCACCAAGATGCTCACCACGCTTCTCATCCCGACGGGTGGGTTTGCCACCGTTAAAGGATTCGACGTGGTCAAACGGGCGGACGAAGTCCGCAAGCGCATCGGGTTCATCTTCGGCGGCGAGCGCGGGCTGTACTGGCGGCTTTCGGGCATTGACAACCTGCGTTATTTTGCAAGCCTGTACGGCATTGACCCGGATGTCTCGAAGAAACGCATTGCCTACTTGCTGGAACTGGTCGGGCTGAACGGGCGCGGGGAGGAAAATGTGAGCGGCTACTCGCGCGGGATGAAGCAACGCCTGCACGTGGCGCGCACGCTCCTGCACAATCCCGATATCCTTTTCCTCGACGAACCCACGCTTGGGCTGGACCCCGTCGGCGCGCGCGAGTTCCGCCAGGTGATCCTCGATTTGCAGTCCGAGAAAAAGACCATCCTGCTCACCACCCATTACATGTTCGAAGCCGACGCGCTGTGCGACCGCATCGCGGTCATCAACCGCGGACGCATCATCGCCCTGGATACGCCGGGCGGACTCAAGACCCATGTCAAAGATCTGAACGTGGTGGAGTTGGAGACCTTTGGCCTGCCCAATGAGATGCTGGAAAAATTGCGCGCCCTGTCGTTCGTGGATGCGCTGTCTGTGGAGGAGCAGGGACAAAAGCAGATCCTCCTGCTTCAGACGGCGCGCGGGGCCGAGGCCGTGCCCGATATCATGGGAGCCATCGAAGGTCAGCGCGTGGGGCGGGTGGTCGTCCGCGAGCCAACGCTCGAAGACGCCTACGTCCGCCTGGTGGTCGGCGGGGCGGGGCTGGGCGAGGTTTCGTCCCTGCTTTGGGGGGAACTGGGAATTGGCCTGCTCTACGGCCTCTTGGGATATTTCCTGTTCGCGTGGTTCGAAGTGCAGGCCAAACGGAGAGGAACGCTGGAAGTGTTTTAAATCGCGGCTATAATCCGCCGCATGGATTCGACCAAACTTCCCCGCCCGCGCTTCTGGACACGCGACTCGTCCATTTTGCTGGGCGGGTTTTTCCTTGTCATTTTCCTGATCGTTTATATCTGGTGGCCGCTGGCGGAAGAGGTTCTTTCATATATTGACTGGAACGGTCCGTGGTGGCGCACCATGGATTGGCTGTTACTCGGCGTCTTCGCCTTTATGTCGCTGACCATCGTCTCCCGCGCAGACCTGAAGACCGACGCGCTGATCGTCTTTGTGGGAATGTGCGGAGGGTTGGCAATTGAATCGTGGGGCACGCAAACCAACTTGTGGCATTACTACACCGCCGAGCGCCCGCCACTGTGGATCATTCCCGCCTGGCCGATCGCGAGTCTGTCCATTGACCGGATTACCAGATTACTTTCTTTTTTAAACACGAAGGCCACGAAGGAACTCAAAGGAAATTCCTTTCTTTTTAAATTGTTCTACTGGCTGACCTTCCTATCGTTTTTGATTCTGATGTTGGCATTTATTGCCCCAACATTCGACAAGTCATACACGTGGCTTGCGCTCATTCTCTGCATGCTCCTAATTTTCACGCCGACGGATCATCGCTACGCCTTCCTGACCTTCGCGGCAGGCGCGGGACTTGGCTACTACCTCGAACTGTGGGGCACAACGCGCGAATGCTGGACGTATTACACCTACCAGACTCCGCCGCTGTTCGCGGTGCTGGCGCACGGCATGGCCGCGGTCGCGTTTTGGCGCGCGGGGCTGGTGGCGAAGATGATCGGGGGAAGGATTCGCTGGAGATGGCCTCAGCAGGCAGAAGTCAAGGAAGAAGCGTAGATTCGTGGAGCGGAGTGGTACTCCGCTTTGGCGGAATGCCATTCCGCCCCACATTCAGAATCGGTTACAAACATCACCATTGACAGGCGGGGGAATTTGCCTATAATGTGACCTGCTGGTCATATGACTTGGAAGTCACGTGACCAGCAGGTCATAAAATATGCCCAAACAAACCTTTTTCAACCTCCCCGAAGAGAAACGCGAAAAAATTGTCAGCGCCGCCGTGGATGAGTTCGCCGAGTACGGTTTGGAGAATGCTTCCACGAATCGGATCGTCGAGAACAGCGGGATTTCGAAAGGCAGTTTCTACCAGTATTTCGAAGATAAACAGGATGTGTTCATGCACCTGCTCTCTGTGATCGAGCAGGAGAAGTTGGCTTACTTCAAGGACAAACACCCGCCGAGTAACAACCTGGACACCTTCGAGTATTTCCGCTGGATGATGAAAGCCGGTATGGAGTTCAACTCCGCCTACCCGCGCATGACCCAGGCGATGACCCGCGTGTTGCTTGGCGAGGGACTGTATTACGGAGAAAACTTCGCCATCTATCGCGAGAAAACCACGAAGGCGTTGGAGATGATGATCAAACAAGCCATCGAGCGCGGCGAAGTTGACCCCAGCGTGGATGTGGAACTGGCCGTCATGGTCATGGACACGTGGAGCAATTCGATCAGTACCTACATTTTGAACGAAGGTAAAAAACACAAAGACATGATGAAGTGGGTGCGCTCCGCGAAGACGCAAGAGAAGATCGAAAAATTGTTGTACGTGATGGAGTACGGTTTGCGTAAGACAGAGTCACAATTTGTAAGCAGTGTTGGTAAATCCTCGTAACAACATCGAAACGCCGTCATTGCGAGCGGAGCGAAGCAATCTCCTCCATTGCGCGGGGATTGCTTCGTCGGGAAGTGCGCCCTCCTCGCAATGACGACAACGAAAGGACAACGAAATGACTTTATACCTGCGCCTCGCATGGCGCAACATCTGGCGGCACCGTCGCCGCACCATCAACATTCTGCTGGCGATGAGTTTGAGCCTCGGGATGATGATGTGGTACGACGGGCTCATTGATGGTTTCAACAACGCCATCTACGGGAACGCCATCCGCGTGTTGGGCGGCAACATCCAGATCCACGCGGCGGGTTACCGCGCAAAAGTGGACAGCAACCCGCTCCTCCCGTTGACGAACGACGCGGCCGTCGTGGAGGCCGCGCTCGCGCATCCCGATGTCATCTCGGCCACGCGTCGCATCCAGACGGGCGGCCTGCTCTCCAATCGCGAGGGCGCCTTCGGCGTCAGCCTCATCGGCATTGACCCCGAAGCGGAGGCCGCGCCCATCAAAGAGGGAAATGACGCGGGCAAGCCCCTCAGCCTGATCGCGCAGAACATCAAAGAGGGCGAGTGGTTGACATCCGACGGCGGCGACGTGATCCTGATCGGCCGCGGCATGGCGGATGTGATGGACGTGAAAGTCGGCGACCGCATCACAATGGTCGGAAGCGACATTCACAAGCAGAATCGCCAGCGCACGATGACCGTTGTCGGCATTTACGATATCGGCATCCCCACTCTCGAACGACAATCCGCTTATATTCCGTTGGCGGAGGCGCAGGCGTTGTTTGGCTTGGATGGACAATCCACGGAGATTCAGGTCAATATCAAGCGGCTTGGCGAAGAGGAAAAAGTTGTGTCCGCGCTTGCGCCTGCCCTGCCTGGGTACGAGGTTGAATCGTGGAATCAAAACTATCCCGAACTGGAGACTGCGATCAACAGCAAGGGCGCGGCGATGACCGTCTTCGGAATTATCATCATCTCCATCGCGGCGATCGGAATCCTGAACCTGTTGCTGATGGCCGTCTACGAGCGGACGCGTGAGATCGGCCTGCTCGGCGCGATGGGAATGAAGCCGCGCCAGATCGCGACGTTGTTCGTTCTCGAAGGCGCGCTGATCGGACTGGTCGGTGCGGCCGCGGGTGTGGTGGTTGGATTGGTCATCAACGGCATCTCTGCCAAGGTAGGGTTGGATTACAGCAGTTACGCGTCCATGAGCGATTACATGGCGTTGATCAACAGCCGCATCTATCCCTCGATGGGATTGCAAAACATCGGCTGGCGCGCTGGCACTGTGGTGATCATCTCCACGCTGGCCGCCTTCATCCCCGCCCGCGAAGCCTCGCACCGCGAACCCGCGGAGGCGTTGCATTACGTGTAAAGTACATAGGTACACAGGTAGACAGGTACACACGGAACACGTAACACGCAACACGTAACTTCATCCTTCTCTTATGGAGAGAATCTAATGTTCCAACTCTTCAAAATGGCCTTCCGAGATCTGGGACGCAACAAACGCCGCACGCTCCTTTCGGCGCTGGCGGTGACAGTTGGCTTGGGCTTGCTTGTGATGATGTCAGGCGTGCTGGTCGGCGAAATGCAAGGCGCGCTTAAGAACACCATCCAACTGTTCAGCGGACACATCCAGGTTCGCGGTTTGAATTACGATGAAAACAAGATCAGCCTGAAATGGGAAGACTTGATCGAAAACCCGCAGGCGCTGGCCGACACGGTCAAGGGACAGTATCCGCAGATCGTGGACGCGACCCCGCGCCTCGTCGCGAGTGGAATCGTGACGCGCGGCGAGAATTCGCGCGGCGTCCAGGTCATCGGCCTCGACCCCGAGGCGGAGGCGAACCAGGTCTATCGTCAAGGTTTGATCGAGGGCGAATTCCTCGCCGCGGACGACCGCGAGGGAATCCTGATCGGTCAGCCGCTGGCGGATAAGTTGAGCCTCGCGGTCGGCGACCAGATCAACCTGCTGGTCAACACGTCGAACGGTAATGTCGTGGAGCAACTTTTTACCATTCGCGGCATCTATACCACCAACACATTTGGCTACGATGAAAGCACGGTTTTCCTGCCGCTCGACAAGGCGCAGACCATTACGGGCGCGGAGGATCGCGCCAGCCTGATCTTCATCATGTTAAAGGATAAAGAGCAGGCCGAGACCGTTGCCGCGGCGCTGCAATCGTCCAACTACACGGTCGTGACCTGGCGCGACATGAACGCGATGATCGTCCAGGTGGAGGATTTCGCCAACGCCTACATGACCATCTTTTATCTCATCGTGTTGGGCATCACCGCCACCGTTGTCTCGAACACGCTGGTCATGTCCGTTTTTGAGAGAACGCGCGAGATCGGCATCCTGGCCGCCATCGGCATGAAGGGACGACGCATCCTGGCGCAGTTCCTGGTTGAGGCCACGCTGATCGCCACCCTCGGCGTGATCGGCGGAATCATCTTCGGCGGCGCGATCACATACTACTTCAGCATCTACGGTTTCCCAATGGACATCAGCAAATTTGGTCTGACGGGCATCCTGCTCGAAAACAGGATCTACACCGTGCTGACCCTCGACAATGTCATCTACTTGAGCGTTCTCACCTACATCGTCACGCTCGTCGCTTCGTTCGCCCCGGCCCGCATGGCCGCCCGCATGGAGCCGGTGGACGCATTACACGGAAAATAGTGGAGAGTCACTTTCTTTCTTCTTTCCTCTTTCATCTCGACTCGGAAAGAAGAAAGAGGAAAGAAGACTCTTCCTCAAAGGAGTTCATCATGGAAGTCGCAAACATCTCGAACGTCACACGCACCTTCACCATCGGCAAAGTGGAAACACGCGCCCTGCGCGGCGTGGATCTCAAAGTCGAATCGGGCGAGTTCACCGCCCTGGTCGGCCCTTCGGGTTCGGGCAAGACCACCCTGCTCCAGATCATCGGCTGTCTCGACCAGCCCACCACAGGCTCGGTCCTCATCAACGGGCAGGATGTGACCAAACTCAACCGCAACCAGCGCGCCGATTTAAGAAAAAGCACGCTCGGATTCGTGTTCCAGTTCTTCGCGCTCATCCCCACGCTCAACGCATACGAGAACGTGGAATTGCCCCTCTTGCTCAGCGGACAGAAAAACGGAACGCGCAAAGAGCGCGTCATGGAACTGCTCAACGCCGTTGGCCTCGCCGACCGCGTCCGCCATCGCCCCGACCAACTCAGCGGCGGCGAACAGCAACGCGTCGCGGTCGCCCGCGCCCTCATCAGTCGCCCCCTCATCGTTCTCGCCGATGAACCGACCGCGAATCTGGATACAGAGAACGGCAAGCAGGTGATGGAGATCATCTCCAAGCTCAACAAGGAGACGGGGGTCACCTTCGTCTTTGCCACCCATGATCCGCGCGTCATCGGCTACGCCCAGCGCGTCGTCACCCTGCGCGACGGCGTCATCGAAAAAGACAGCCGCGCGAATGGGAAATAGCAGGAGGAAAAATGAAACGACTTTACTGGATCGTCTCCCTCATCCTGATCGCGACATTGACCGCCTGCGCGGGCGGAACCACCCCCGCGCCCATCCCGACCGTTTCGCTGGATGCCGCGTCCCCAAGCGGATCATCCGCTGGAAGCATCACCGCTTCGGCGGTCGTCGTCCCGTCGCGGGAAGCGCGGCTCTCCCTCCCCACCATCGGGCGCGTCGCGTCTGTGGACATGAAGGTGGGAGACAAGGTTCAGGCCGGGCAGGCGCTCGTCCACATTGACACGTCCCTGCTGGAGGCGCGCGTCCGGGAGGCAGAGGCAAACGTAGCCGCGGCCGAGATCCAGGTCAAATACTTGAAGCGGGTGGGGACGGATGAACGCTTCCTCGAATCCGCCGAGGCGGACGTCGAACGCGCGCAAGCCCTGCTCGATTCCGCCAAAGCGATGCTCGAATCCCAGGCCTCCCTCGCCGCGCCCTTCGACGGGACGGTTGTTACCGTGGACGTTGCCCCCGGCGAGACCGTGGTGCCGGGACAAGTCGCAATCGTGCTGGGTGATTTATCCAAATATCAAATCGAAACCACCGACCTGAGCGAGCGCGACGTGACGCGCGTCAAGATCGGGCAGTCCGTCAAAATTTTCATCGAAGCCTTGAATCAGAATTTCACCGGCAAAGTGGTGGAAGTGGCCCTGCTCTCCTCCACCCTGGGCGGCGATGTGGTTTACGCCGTGACCATCCAACTGGACAAACAGCCGCAGGGACTGCTGTGGGGCATGAGCGCCGATGTGGAAATCGGGGCCGAGTAACGCGCGAGGAATTGAAATGAACAAAACATCCTCCGCCTTTCTTAACACGAATGACGTGAATACTAAAGTACGATGTGCGCAAATTTCGCGAATGATCATTAAGAATATTCGCGGCATTCGCCAATTCGCGATATTCGCGTTGAGTCTTCTCACGCTCCTCGCGTTGTTGGTCAGCCCTGCCGCGACAACCGTTCGCGCGCAGGGAGGTTACTCTGTCACGGCTTCGGCGGTCATCGTCCCCGCCCAGGTCTCCGAGATGAGTTTTCTCACCACCGCGCTGATCCGCGATGTTTCCGTCGAAGCAGGCGATTTTGTTGAAGCGGGAAAACCATTGGCCGCGCTCGACACGCCTGAATTGGAATACCTCGTCACTGCCGCCGAAGCCGCCTATCATTCGGCGCAATCCTACGCTGAACTCCAGCGCTACGGCTCGGTCAAGAAATACGATGACAGAGGCCGCGTCTATTTTGAGGCCCCGCCGCACGAGGTCATTCAAAAAGCCGACGCGCGCGCCGAGCAGGCTCGCGTCGCCCTGAAAGTGGCGCAGGCCAGCCTCGCCCTATCCACAATGGCAGCGCCCTATAATGGGACGGTCGTCGCCGTCCACGCCGCGCCCGGCGAACTCGTCCAACCCGGCCAGCCCGTCCTCACGCTCGCCACGCTGGACAAACTGCAAATCGAAACCACCGACCTCTCCGAACGCGATATCGCCAAGATCAAGATCGGCCAGCCGGCCACGGTGTCCATCGAAGCGCTCGACGCGAAATTCCCCGCCACGGTCATCGCCATCGCGCCGCGCGCCGACACCCTCGGCGGCGACGTGGTTTTCAAAGTGACGCTCGCGTTTGACAAACAACCGTATGGATTGTTGTGGGGGATGACTGCTGAAGTGACAATCACAACAAAATGATTGTGTGGGGCGGAATGGCATTCCGCCCTACGCTATTACACTCGCCCCTTCGCTTGCCTGGCAGACGTAAACCGCCGCTTCTTTCCCCGACTTCAATTTGTATTCCGCGCCGACGGCCGCCGCGAACGCCCCGGCCTGCTCCCGCCGCACAAGCGCGACCGCGCATCCTCCGAA
>Ga0210046_1002335_pt1 | contig 13621 bp, 20 predicted proteins | sample CryGeyCG2114_250_FD_185461 | JGI IMG/M metagenome (GOLD analysis project Ga0210046, IMG submission 185461) | Groundwater microbial communities from aquifer - Crystal Geyser CG18_big_fil_WC_8/21/14_2.50 (SPAdes) (version 2) | ecosystem: Environmental > Aquatic > Deep subsurface > Groundwater ... | reverse complement strand
AATGTGGCCTTCCGAGTTCCCTTATCCCGTCGGCGCTCTGGTGTGGTTCATGTCTTTCGCGGCTCAATACCCGACCTGCACTTTCCCCGGTCAACGCTTCGCCCGGACGATTACTCGTCCGCACGCATGACTTGGGGTCAATCTGGTTCGCTACTCCTTGATTGTATGAAACTTTCATTCACTACACCTTGCCGGTTTTGACCGGCGCACAAGGGAGCAACATGAAAACATTTGCGGGGTTCTGGCAAAGGGTTGGCGCATTTGCGCTGGATTATGTGCTTCTTTTCATTTACCTGGCTGTCATCCTGGGCCTCGACTTGCTTGCGAGCGCTCTTTCGGCCTCGTTCCGATCGCTGTTTTTGAACCGCGTTCTGGCGCAATTGATCGCCTTCCTGCTGGTTACACTTCCCATAACACTTTATTTTGCGATCAACGAGGCATCCCCACGACAGGCCACCTGGGGCAAGCAAAGATTGGGAATCCGAGTCACAGACTCCAATGGGATGCGAATTTCGTTTGGAAGAGCGTTCCTCCGCACACTGCTTAAATTCGTCCCCTGGGAAATCGCGCATACGCTGGTGTGGCAGATAAAATTCTATCAACAATTTTCACCTGCGATTACCGGCGGCCTCATCCTGGTTTACACTTTGGTCGGGTTGAATATCATCAGCCTTGTCCTGACAAAAACACATCAAACCCTCTACGACCTGGCCGCGAAAACGTATGTGATCAAAATGTCCACCTCTCCCAACCTGACACCTCGCACCTGACACTGGAGCACTCATGTATACCCTCGCCGTCCGCCGCGAATTCATCGCCCGTCACTTCCTCGTCGGAGGGGACTGGGGCGCGGAAAATTTTCCCAACTCGCATCACTACGTGCTGGAATTGCAACTGTCTGGAAACGATCTCGATCAGCACGGCTATCTCGTGGACATCATGGACGTGGAAAAGCATCTCGATGAGATCGTCGGCTATTACAAAGAGCAAATGCTGAATGAGAAACCTGAGTTCGCGGGATTGAATCCGTCCCTGGAAAATTTTGCGCGCATCCTGGCTACCTCACTCAACGAGCGCATCCAGGCAAAAAATATCACCGCACTCAAAGTTGTCTTGTGGGAACATGCGAACGCGTGGGCGGCGTACTCAGTCGAACGTCAAAAGTCAAAAGTCTGACCGACCTTTGACCTTCGACTTTTGACCTATGAACATCGGCTTCATCATCTACGGCTCGCTCGACACCCTCAGCGGAGGGTATCTCTACGACCGCAAACTGGTCGAGTATCTGCGCGCGCGGGGAGACACTGTGGAAGTCATCAGCCTGCCGTGGCGGAATTACGCCGCGCATCTGATGGATAATCTTCGGTTCCGACTCCCTGTCACCACCAACCGCCGCCCTGAGCGGAGCGGAGCGCAGTCGAAGGGCGAAGCGGCGAAGCAATCCCCTCGCGAAGGGATGTTCGACATTTTGATTCAAGATGAGTTGAACCATCCCTCGCTGATCGCCGCGAATGCGGGAAAACATCCGTATCCCATAATCTCCCTCGTCCACCACTTGCGCTGTTCCGAACTGCGCTCGAAATGGCAAAACGGCTTGTATCGCTTCATCGAAAAAAAATACCTGCAAAGCGTGGACGGATTCATCTTCAACTCACAAACAACGCAGAGAGTGGTGAATGGGGTAATAGTGAATAGTAAGCCGTCCATGGTGGCCTATCCGCCAACGGATCGGTTTGGGATGAAAGTCACCGAGGATGAAATCGTTGAACGAGCAAAAAGCCCCGAACTGCGGATTTTGTTTTTAGGCAATGTCATCGAGCGCAAGGGACTACACACATTGATTGATGCGCTGGCCGTAGAGCGAGATAATATCTCGCTTTACCGTTTGGATGTGATCGGCTCACCGACAACAAATCCCGCGTATGCCAAAGCCATGCGCGAAAAAATCGCGGCCAGCAATCTTTCTTCCTGCGTCTTTCTTCACGGCCCACTCGACAACGAACCTCTCCAACAAAAACTCCGACAGGCGCATGTGCTCGTCGTCCCTTCGAGTTACGAGGGCTTCGGCATCGTCTATCTCGAAGGGATGGGATTCGGTCTCCCCGCCATCGGCACAACTGCGGGCGCGGCGGGCGAGATCATCGAAGACGGGAAGACGGGTTACCTGATCGCGCCCAACGACTCGGCGACCCTCGCGGCGCGTCTCGCGGGACTTTCAGCGGATCGCGGTTTACTGACGCGGCTGTCGCTCAACGCGTTGCAGAGATACCGCGTCCAGCCGACGTGGGAACAGACGGCGAAGAACATTCGAGAGTTTCTTTTACATGCCATTACGAACCACTGCCCTCCTGTAAGAGCATCAGGACGTTGTGAGCGGAGCGACCGAGTGCAAGTCAAGGGAGCGAAGTCGAAGGGCAAGTAGATTCAAACAACCGTTGCTCATGAAACCCGTCCTTCGACTGCGGGTCTCGACGGATACGTCTCGACCCTCCGCTCACGCAGTCCCGATGCTCTCTCGGGAGGACGGCGGCTCGCAGTGACGATAGGATTTTTATGAACTACTCCTTCCCCCGTTACCTGCTCTCCAAACAAAGCGTGGACGACCGCGCCCTGAACCGCGTCGTGCTGGACGCGCTGCGCGCCAACCTGCCCGCGGAGCCGGTCCGCATCATCGAAGTCGGCGCGGGGATTGGGACGATGCTGGCGCGGCTCGTGCGGTGGAATATTGTCCGCAAGGCGGAATATGTTTTGGTGGACGAGATGCCCGAGAACGCGGACTTCGCGCGGGCGTGGATTCCGCAATGGGCAACGGAAGCAGGCCTGGGCGTGGAAGGAAGCGAGCAGGATTCGCTTCGGGTGTTCGACCACGCGCGGGAGGTCCGCATCCGCTTCGAGCGCGCGGACGTCTTCGATTTCATCCAAAGAAAAAATGCGCCCGCCGACCTGTTGATCGCGCACGCGTTTTTGGACCTGCTCCCCATGCCCGAGAGTTTGCCGAAATTGTTTTCGCTGACGAAGTCGCTCGCCTGGCTGACGGTCAACTTCGACGGCGTGACGACGCTGGAGCCGACGCTCGACGCGGCGCTCGACGCGCAGGTCGAGCGGCTGTACCACGAGACGATGGACACGCGCCCGACGGGCGGTGACAGCCGCGCGGGGCGGCATCTGTTCGGACATTTGCGCGGCGCGGGCGCGGAGGCGCTGGCGGCGGGCGCGTCGGACTGGGTGGCGCACGCGATAGAGGGCGCGTATCCCGCGGACGAAAAATATTTCCTGCATTTTATTTTGCATTTCTTCGAGCAGTCTCTGATGGGACACCCCGCGCTGGACGCGGCCGCGTTCGCGAACTGGCTGTCTGTGCGGCGCGCGCAGATCGAGCGCGGCGAACTGGTTTACATCGCGCATCAGATGGATTTTCTGGTGAAACAAAGCGGGCGGAAGCCCGTATAATGAGTACAGAATGATACACACTTATCAAATCCACGGCCTGCCGTTACAGACAGGCGACATTATCTGCACGATGAACGGCAAGCCCGACATCCTGTCCGGCGAATTCTGGCGGCTGGTGGGACGGCTCGTGCCCGGCGACGTGGACCACACCGTCATCTATCTCGGCCCCAGGGGACGCTGTATCGAGGCGGGCGCGAAGGGCGTAGTCACGTTTGAAATTCACGATGGCGTCTGGGAACCCGAGCGCACCATGCCCGAACGCGGCCTGTTGGTGGACACGTTCTACGGTGTGTCTTATCCGCTGGATGGAATAGGATTTTCCGCGGAAGAGGAGAGGCAGGCGCGGCTGACCGTGGCGGATTACTGCCTGGCGCAGGTGGGCAAGCCATACAACCTGAATTTCCTGAACGCGGAAAGGGATGATGCTTTTTATTGCAGCCAACTGGCGTACAAAGCCTACCAGCGCGTCGGCATCAACCTGAACACGGGGCTGGTCATGGAGAACCTGCCCGGGACGAATCTCATCGTCTATCCGCAGGAAATTTGGAGCGGATGCGCGCATAGGGGCAGTGATCAGTTATCAGTGATCAGTCATCAGTAGGCGGAAGGCGGGAGGCAGTAGGCAGGAGGCGGAAAGCAGGAGGCAAAACCCGTCTCGATGAGAGGCGGGTTTTCGATGGAAGAGGGTGTATAATTTTCGCAGGAGACCCTTCATGGAACTGTTTGTCTTTACCGGCATCCTTTGGAAAGAGGACGAAGAATACAGCGCATTCTGCCCCGAACTGGATGTGGCTTCGCAGGGAAAAACATCTGCGGAAGCGCGCAAGAATCTGCTCGAAGCCGCGACCTTGCGCCTTGAAGGTTGCTTCGAGGACGGATTGCCCTATTTGCGCCCCGTTCCCCCATCCGAAGACCCGCGCAATTCACTTCCCGCCGAGGCGATGGAAGTGTTCAAATTCAAAGTGGATGTGGCAGTGAAGGCGTATGCCTAAACTGCCCGTCTTGAAACCGAGACAGGTGGCGGCCGCGTTGGAAAAAGCGGGCTTTCGATGAATATTTGCAATCTCGATAAATCACAATTTTGACTCAAACCACCCCTAACATCCCGTCATTCCCGAAAGAGCATCCCGCAAGAGATTCGGGACGATGTCGGGACTATGTGCGAGCGTCCTGAGCGGAGGGTACTCCCGAAGTCGAAGGACGCGAAGCAATCCCAAGTTTCCAGTAGATTGCTTCGTCGGGACACCTGCCCTGGCGGGCGGTGCCAGGGAGAACACCCTCCTCGCAATGACGGGGAGATTCAAGAAAGAATAGGAACAATCGTGAACTTCGAACAATTCAATTTGGATTCCCGCTTAATGGTGGGGATCAAAAAGGTGGGTTACGAAACCGCCACGCCCATCCAGGAGGCGGCCATTCCCGCCGCGTTGCGCGGACGCGACATCATCGGCACCGCGCAGACGGGCACGGGCAAAACCGCCGCCTTCATCCTCCCCATTTTGCACAGACTGCTCGACGGGCCGCGGCACGTGGCGCGCGTGCTCATCGTCACGCCGACGCGCGAACTGGCCGAGCAGATCCACGAGGTGATCCGCGACCTGTCAGCGGGGACCAAGCTCCGCAGCGTAACCATCTACGGGGGAGTCGGAGCCGGTCCGCAGGTCAAGGCCTTGCGCGAGGGCGCGGAGATCCTGGTCGCCTGTCCGGGCCGCCTGCTGGACCTCATCAATCAAGGCCATGCAAAAATGAATCACATCGAAGTGCTGGTGCTCGATGAGGGCGACCGCATGTTCGATATGGGCTTCCTGCCCGACGTGAAGCGCATCATCAAGGCTGTGCCAGCCAACCGACAAACGATGTTGTTCTCGGCCACCTTCCCCGCCGAAGTCGAGATTCTTGCCAAGCAAGCGCTTAAAGAGCCGCAACGCATCAGCATGGGACTCAGCCGCCCCGCGTACACCGTGACGCACGCGCTGTATCCCGTGCCGCAACATTTGAAGGGCGCGCTCCTGCTCGAATTGCTCAAGCGCACCGACACCACTTCGGTGCTGATCTTCACACGCACGCGTTACCGAGCCCAAAAAGTGGAACGGCAGATCAAACAGGCGGGCTACAAAGTGACCAGCCTGCATAGCGACCGCACGCAGGGACAGCGCCAGTCCGCGCTGAAAGGCTTCAAGGACGGCACGCACGACATCATGGTCGCCACCGATATCGCCGCCCGCGGCCTGGACGTGGAGAACATTTCGCACGTCATCAACTTCGACATGCCCGACACCGCCGACGCCTACATCCACCGCATCGGGCGCACGGGGCGTGCGCAGAAAACGGGCGACGCCTTCACGCTCGTCACACCCGAAGACGACGACATCATCAAAAAGCTCGAACGCATCATGGGACAGCCGCTCAAACGCGAGACGCTGGAGGGATTCGACTACAAGGTTCCCCCGCCGCCCCGCTCTGCTTCCAGCGGACGAGGCCGCGGCGCCATGCAGGATTTTTCCCGCCGCCCGCCGCGTCCCGCGCCCACGCCGACCAGTTACGGAAAGAATCGGCTCGCACCGCGCAAGAGAAAGTGATCAGTCATCAGTGATCAGTTTTCAGTGAACCCGTCTCGATGAGGCGGGTTTTTGATGTGTTATATTTGCGCGAAATTTTCGGGTTGGAGTTTTGATGAAACGACTGACGGGCATCCTGCTCATTGCAATTTCCGCCGCCTCGTTCGGGACGCTGGCGATCTTCGGGCGTTTTCTCTACGCGGATGGGATGGACACCTTCACGATGCTTTTCCTGCGCTTCGGCATCTCCGCTTCGATCATGACCTTGATCCTGCTCCTGCGCAAGGAGCCTTTTCCACGCGGACGGGTTCTCGCGCTCCTCATCGGCATGGGCGCGCTCGGCTACGTGGGACAGTCGTTCTCGTACCTCTCCGCTATCAAATATGCCTCAGCGGGACTGGTCGCGCTGCTCCTTTATCTCTACCCCATGTTCGTGTTCATCCTGTCGGTGATCTTCCTCCGCGAAAAAGTGACCTGGGCCAAAGTCGCCGCGCTCGTGCTCGCCCTCGTTGGCACTGCGTTGACCGTTGGTCCCGCGGGTGGGCAGTTTCTCGGCATCTTCTTCGCCATCTTCGCGGCGGTCGTCTACTCCGTCTACATCATCGTCGGCGCGGACGTGATGAGACACGTCAGCGCGGTGCAGTCCTCGCTGGTGATTTTCGCATCGGCGGGCGCGGTCTACGGGATGCTGACCGCGGTCAACGGCGCGCACCTGCCTGCCAGTAGTTCGGGCTGGTGGTCCATGGCGGGCATCGTCCTGCTCGCCACCGTCATCCCTGTTGTCACCTTCCTCGCGGGCCTCGAGCGGATTGGTCCCACCAACGCGGCGATGCTGTCCACACTGGAGCCAGTGGTCACCGTCCTGCTCGCGGCATGGCTGTTTGCGGAACGGCTGGAGCCGGTCACACTGGCTGGAGGCGCGTTGATTCTGGTTGCGGTGGTGGTGTTGACGAGGAGCGAGATGGGACAGGTAGAGTTGAAAAAAGAATAGAACAGAGTTGTTCGCGTGTTGTATAATTCAAGCATGGACAGTCCAAAGCTCAACATTCCCCGTAGAAAAGTGGCAGATTTTTGTCGCCGATATCACATCCAAAAACTTGCGTTTTTTGGGTCGGTTCTGCGCGAGGATTTCAAGCCAACCAGCGATGTAGATATATTGGTTGAATTCAAAAAAGGCTACACACCAGGTCTTGCCTTTTTTGCCATGCCAGAGAAACTAAAGAAAATCCTTGGCCGTGAAGTGGATTTACTTACCTATCAGGGAGTGAAAACCAGCAGGAATCCCATCCGACGCAAAGCTATCCTGGATTCTGCGAAGGTATTTTATGTCGCGCGATGACGCCTATCTGTATGACATCCTCGAGTCTTCACGAGCGGCGCTTGAATATGTGGGTGGAAAATCACGAGAGGAATTTGCGAAGGATGCTATTCTCCAAGACGCGGTTGTCCGCCGTCTTGAAATTATCGGCGAAGCAGCAGGCAGGGTTTCAACTGCCACACAAAAGAAGTATGCCAATCTTCCGTGGCAGGCCATGAAAGGAACGCGCAACCGCGTCATTCATGAATATGACTCCATCGAACTCGATATTATCTGGGATATCATTCAACTGGACTTGCCGCTTTTGGTGAGCGAGTTGGAAAAGATCGTTTCACAAAAATAATTCCCTCAACGAAATACAATATCCATGTACGAATCAAAAGAGCCTGACACTTTCGCACCAGGCTCTTTTTGGTTCTAGTTCAGGACAGTGACGTTGGTCGCCTGGGGGCCTTTCGGACCCTTTTCGACCACGAACTCGACCTTCTGGCCTTCCTGCAGGTTACGGAAACCGTCACCCTGGATGGCGGAGAAGTGGACGAAGACGTCCGCCCCACCCTCACGGGCGATGAAGCCGAAGCCCTTGTCGCCATTGAACCACTTTACGGTACCACTGATTCGATCAGACATTGTTTGCCTCCTTTGGCAATTGCAATTAGGTGTTCTGTTTGTTCCATCGGAGGAAAAACGAAACGGCCCACAGATATAACTGTGAGCCGCTGCTGTTCTTTTACCAACGTGAACTTACTGTTATCCTACGCTCAACAGGATAACACACTAATCGGAGTGAGTCAATCAAATTTGATGAGCAATTTTCGAGGGCCGTCATTGCGAGCAAAGCGAAGCAATCCCCTCGCGAAGGTGGAGATTGCTTCCCGAAGGCTCGCAATGACAACATCCCCCTTAATGCTATAATCTTTCCACCATGAACTTTCTCATCACCGGAGCCGCGGGATTCCTCGGCTCGACGCTTGCCAACCAACTCGCCCGCGAGGGACACCAGGTGCGCGGCCTCGACGATCTTTCCACAGGCGACCCGCAGGCGCTGGCGCCAGATATCCATTTCACACGCGGCGACGTGAACGACCGTCCGAAGTTGTGGACCTTGCTCCAGGATGTGGATGTGGTCTATCACCTGGCGGCGCGCGTCTCGGTGCAGGAGTCCGTGCTGTATCCGCGGGACTACAACGCGGTCAACGTGGGCGGGACAGTCTCGCTGATGGAGGCCATCCGTGACGTGGGGATCAAGCGCGTCGTTCTCGCGTCCTCGGGGGCGGTGTACGGCGACCTGGGCGATCAGCCGCTGACGGAGTCCGTCACGCCCAACCCGCGCTCGCCCTACGCGGTTTCGAAACTCTCGGCAGAATACTACGTCCGCACGATCGGCGGACTGTGGGGCATCGAGACGGTCAGCCTGCGCATCTTCAACGCCTACGGGCCAGGACAGCGCCTGCCCGCCTCGCATCCGCCCGTGGTGCCGCACTACCTGCGACAGGCCCTGCGCGGCGGGACGCTGGTCGCGCACGGGGATGGTTTCCAGACCCGCGACTACGTCTACGTGGACGATGTGGTCAGCGGAATGGTGGCCGCCGCGACCGCGCCCAACGTCAACGGGCTGATGATCAACATCGGCTCTGGCACGGAAACCAGCGTCCGTGACCTGGTGCGACTCGTACTCGATGTAACCGTCAGCAAGGCTAACGTGGTCTACAACGCCCAGACCTCGGGCGGCGTCTCGCGTATGCGCGCCGACTTGAAACTCGCCCAGGAGAAACTCCGCTTCCAGCCTTCGATCAAATTGGAGGATGGTCTGCGGTTGACGTTACAGCGCGACCCAAGATTTCGGTAATTTTCCTCGCGAAAAATCCGCTATAATTTGAGAAAGACATGGAACTCCCGAACAGACTTGCAGCCTACGTTCCTATCGAGAAAATCACGGAATATTTGCTTTCCGAATCGCACGCTGTCGGGAAATCCAAAGCCAAGTTCTTTCGATCATTTGGCTTTGATGAAATCAACGTAACCTTATTCGAGCAAAGGCTTTTGCATATCGCCCATGCTGGAAGTGTCTCGGAAATCAAGGAAACAACGTTTGGCGTAAAATACATCATTGACGGCACGCTGGAAACGCCGAGAGGTGTTATCATTCCCTTGCGAACTGTCTGGATTATTGAAACAGGCGAAGAGCAACCGCGATTTATTACCGCTTATCCGTTGGATTGATCGAAGGAGTTAGAAACATGATCCACGAACTCGATACGATAGTCCTTTCACGGGACCTGAAAGAATACGGCCTCACCCGCGGCGACGTGGGTGCAGTTGTGCATTGTTATGTCGAAAACAAAGCCTTTGAAGTGGAATTTGTCACGGGCGAAGGCAAAACAATTGCGGTTGCAACGTTATCAAACTCAGACATTCGTCCCATGCAACGCGAAGAAATTCTGCACGTCCGCGCCTTTGAAATGGCATAACAAATCCGCGTTTTCAAGCGGCGGGATTTTCCGCCGCTTTTTTATTATCCAACCGCCATGTTAGCTCCCCTCCCCCGCAAATTCTACAACCGCCCCACATTGACCGTCGCGCGTGAACTCATCGGCGCGCGGCTGGCGCGGATTCTCGACGGTGTCAAACTGGTCGGCATCATCACCGAGACGGAGGGATATATCGGCGAGGAGGATTTGGGTTGCCACGCCAAAGCAGGACGGACGCCGCGCACGCTCCCGATGTACGGTCTGCCTGGGCACGCGTACGTCTACTTTACCTATGGCAATCACTGGATGCTGAACGCGGTCACCGAGCGGGAGGGATTCCCAGCGGCGGCGCTGATCCGCGCCATCTGGCCCATCGAGGGCGCGGAGGTCATGTCCGCGCGGCGCGAGGGACGCGATACGTTCGGGCCGGGGAAACTCTGTCAGGCGCTGGGAATCGGCAAAGGGGAAAATAACGCGGATTTAACAGCGACCACCCAAAGTCTATGGATCGAGGCGGGGGTGAAAGTCCCCGATTCCGCCGTGACGATTAGTCCGCGTGTGGGTTTATATAGTGTGCCAGAGCCGTGGAAGTCAAAGCCCTGGCGGTTTTTAGTCAAAGATCCGACCGTCATTGCGAGCGAAGCGAAGCAATCTCCTCGATAGCAGGGATTGCTTCGTCGCCTTGCCCTTCGACTGCGCTACGCTCCGCTCAGGGCGGCGGCTCCTCGCAATGACGGAAACACAACTGGAGGAACTATGGGTTTACTGGATGGTAAGAACGCGCTCGTGTTTGGTTTGGCAAACGACAAGTCCATCGCCTGGGGCATCACGCAGGCACTGCACCGCGAGGGCGCGAAGATCGGGATCAGTTACGCGGGCGAGACGCTCAAGCGGCGCGTCATGCCGCTGGCCGAACAGATCGGTTGCAAATGGGTCGAAGAGTGTGATGTGACGAAGGATGAGCACATCGCGGCCGTGGTCGAGAAGACCAAAGCCGATTTCGGCAACGTGGATATTCTGGTGCACTCGATCGCGTTCGCAGGCCGCGAGGAATTGACGGGACCGTTTTACAACACGTCGCGCGAAGGCTTCAAGAACGCGATGGACATTTCGGTTTTTTCGTTCGTGGCGCTGGCGAAGGCGTATCAGCCGATCCTGAACCCTGGCGCGTCGCTGATCTGCATGACGTATTACGGGTCGGTGAAGGTCGCGCCGCATTACAACGTGATGGGCGTGGCCAAGGCCGCGCTGGAAGCGTCGACGCGCTACCTGGCGTATGACTTCGGTCCGCAGAAGATCCGCGTCAACGCGATTTCCGCGGGACCGATCCGCACATTGGCCGCGGCAGGTGTGGGCGGCTTCCGCGACATGTACAAGCACTTCGCGGACATGTCGCCGATGCGCGAGAATGTGACCATTGAAGACGTGGGCAATGCGGCGGTGTTTTTGGCGTCAGATTTGTCAGCGCGGATTACAGGTGAAGTGCTTTACGTGGACAGCGGTTTCAACACCGTCGGCGTGCAGATGAGCGCGAAGGAAGAGAAAAGTGAATAGAGAGTAGAGAGCAGTCAGTCGGGCGGACATCGCGTCCGCCCTTTTTGCTTTCTACGGTAAAATAGTGTCATGCCTGTTGTCTTGCGCGTCAACGGATACAAATTCTGGTTCTACGAAGCGGACGTAAACGGGCCGCCTCACGTTCACGTTGGCAAGGAAGGCAAAGAAGCCAAATTCTGGCTCGATCCCATCCGGGAGGCGCGGGCAGGCAGGTTCAAGTCATTTGAATTAAGCGACATCAAACGGATTATCGAAGATAACCATGCCTTCCTTCTTGCGGCATGGGAAAGTGAAAAGAGCAAGCATGTTAACAGCTAAAGTAAAAGTCACCCCGCGCGAAAATTACGCGCCCATCCTGCCTGTGGCAATTCCAGATTTGCAGGAAGTGAAAGCTTTTGCGAATACACTTCACGCGGCTGGAAATTATTGGAAAGGTGAATACCTGGGTTGGCAGGCGGAATACACGCCCGGAAACAACGAGAAACCCATCGATTCAAATATGCAATTCACCCCCGCCGATTTCTGGATCGGTGAAAGCGGCATCTGGTTTTTCTCGCTGATGTGGGAACACGGAAAAAATAAAGAACCTGTTGAATTTCTAGACGAGCGCGGGCTTGTTCAAACCGCGTAGAGAAAATAGACACATGGAAATTAATTACAGCACAAAAACCGACACCCTCTACATCCGCCTCGACGAACTCAAACAGGATGTGATCAACAAACGCGTCACCGATGATGTTGTGCTGGATGTCGGCGCGGGCGAGAGAATTGTCGGCATCGAAATTGCCGACGCTTCATTGCACCTTAATCTGAAAAGCATCCTGCCCGTTGAATTTAAACTTGCCGCGAGCGTAAACGCCTGATGTTCAAACGCAACACCACACCCACCGAATCCACCCAACCCATCCAGGCCGTCGAGCGCATCACGTCGGTGCTGGGGTCGGGACTCATCTGGCACGGCTCCATCAACGGCGCGGGCGGCGTCCGCATCGAGGGCGCGTTCGAAGGCGAGATCGCCCTGCGCGGGATGCTCGTCGTCGGCGAGACGGGACGCGTCACCTGCGAAAACATCCGCGCCAACGCGGTCATCGTGGCGGGCGCGGTGCGCGGAAATATCACCACACAAAAACTGGAGATCCGCGCCAGCGGACGCGTGTGGGGCGACGTGGTGACGACCGCCTTCGTGACCGAAGAGGGCGCCTTCCTGCGCGGACAGATCCGCATGGAGGAGCGCGTCGAGCTGGACCTCGAGCCGGCTCCCGAGTCCACGCCTGCCGAGGCCGCCCAGGCCGAATCCCTCGCGGCGACAGCGGTTGCCATGCCCACCGTCACGCCGATCCCGAAGAGGGAATACCCCGCGACAACCTCCACGATCGTCAAAAAGAAAAAGGGCGCTGCGTAATTGCCCTTCCCCCCTGCCCCTCGGTTGGCGAAGCCTCCTTCTGGAAGGGATGCTTCGCCAACCGAGGGGTTCCTTATTCCCATGAAATACACAGACCTCCACATCCAAACCCAGCGCGAAGCCCCAAACAATGCGCGGACAGAAGGATTCGCCTTCCTCGTCCGCGCGGGATACGTGACTCGCGAAAACAACTTGACGCCGCTTGGGGAATACGCGGCCAATCACCTGCGAGAACTTGCCGAATCGGACAAGTCTTCTTTCTTCCTTCATCTTTCTTTGCCAACCATCGGCAATGCGGACGAAACCTTCTTTCCCATTTCATCAGGCCCAACCGAAGTCATTCATTGTTCTGCGTGCAAATACACCGCGCGGCTCGAACAGGCGTACTTCGCCAAATCCGCATTACCCGCTGAAGAGCCGCAACCGCTCGAAAAAGTGTCGACTCCCGACTGTCACACCATCGAGTCGCTGGCAAACTTTCTCAACCTGCCAAAAGAGAAAACCGCCAAAGCCTTGATGTACACGCGGCCATCGGATGGCAAATTCATTTTCATCGTGGTGCGCGGTGACACGCAACTGAGCGAAGCCAAATTGAAGGGACATGTTGGCGAAGTCCGTGTTGCGACCGCCGAGGAAATCGAAAACGCAGGCGCGGCCGCGGGCTACGCGTCACCGATTGGGTTGACGGACGCGCTCATCGTTGTGGACGATCTCATCCCGTACTCGCCCAACCTGGCGGCAGGTGCGAACGAGGATGGCTTTCACTTGCTCAACGTCAACTGCGGACGCGACTATCAGGCTGAAATCGTCACCGACCTCGCGCTCGCCAAAGCAGGGGACGCGTGCGCGCATTGCGGCAATCCGCTTT
>Ga0210046_1002329_pt1 | contig 13637 bp, 9 predicted proteins | sample CryGeyCG2114_250_FD_185461 | JGI IMG/M metagenome (GOLD analysis project Ga0210046, IMG submission 185461) | Groundwater microbial communities from aquifer - Crystal Geyser CG18_big_fil_WC_8/21/14_2.50 (SPAdes) (version 2) | ecosystem: Environmental > Aquatic > Deep subsurface > Groundwater ... | reverse complement strand
CAGAGGGAAATTTTGCAGATTTGATCCACACTGTTCCGCCATCGGTTGTGTATAACACAGATCCCGTCGAACCTGCTATCCAGCCAATATTTGCATTGAAAAAATTAATTTTGTACAAAGTTGAAGTGACAGGAACAGTCATTGCATTCCAGGTAGCGCCGCCATCGGTTGTTTTGTAACCGTTGCCGCTTGTTCCTACGACAAATCCTAAATTCTCATCAACAAAGCAGACCGAATAAAGAGTTGTTGTAAACGTACCGCCTATACTAGTAAATGTAGCGCCGCCGTCTGTCGTTTTATAAATTTTGCCCGAAGAACCGGCGCTAATGACTGTTGTACTGCTCAATGCCCACAACGAGTAAATTGCGGAGGTGCCATGTCCGTCAGTTACTTCCGACCATGTAGTTCCGCCGTCTGTTGTTTTAACATAATAACCGCTGCTGCCTGCTGCGTAACCGTTATTGGCATCCGCAAATTTTATATCGTACCAGATGGTAGTTGAAGTACCAACACCTGGATTTTGCTGTGTAAAAGTAAGTCCTCCGTCTGTAGATTTAAATATACCGTCCGGACCTCTTCTGCCCACCCAGCCTGTTGTTTCATTAATCCATGTTTGCGAATACAAACGGTAACCGCCGTCGAAGGGCGTTTTAACCCAGTTAAGTCCGCCGTCCGTAGTTTTAAGAACATCACTCGCCGTGGTTGATCCGCCAACTGCATAGCCAGTTGTTTCTGTAGGAAAATCTATATCTCTTAATGTTTCAGTTGTAGCCGTTTGAGATAAAGCAGTGTAGTTGACTCCAAAGTCGATAGTCTTACTAATCGCTCCGCCTTCACCGGCAATTAGAATATCATCGAAAGCATCAATTTGTGAATTTCCCTTTAAAGTAAGGCTGTAATTATTTGCGCCGGTAAAACCAGTATTTGTCGTGTCCCAGGTTGCTCCGCCATCACCGGTTAAAAACACTTGCCCGTTAGCGCCGGCTGCAGCGCCATTAACGGAATCAAAAAATTTAATCTCATAAAGAGTTCCTGTTCCAAAATCGACGCTTGTAAATGTTGCGCCCCCGTCGGTAGTCGTAAAAAGTTGATATGATGAATTTCCAACAAATCCTCTCGTTTCATCGTGAAAATAAATTGAGCGGATTAGTGAGGTGCTTGTATATCCTGCAACAGGCGCAAAAGTAGCTCCATAATCATTGGAAACAGCTAATCTGCCAATGGTTGCGGAACTTGTACCAAGAAATATTTTTTGCGGTGTAAGCACAAACACTGTATAAATAGTTCCGGTAGTAGTGCCGAGAGAAATTGAATTCCATGTCGATCCTCCGTCAGTTGTTTTAAGCAGCACAGCAGAAGATCCGCATGCATATGCGGTATCTGCGTCAACGGCATCAATATACCAGAAGTCGGTGGTAATGCCGGAAGTTAAGCTTGTCCAGCTTGTTCCACCGTCTGTTGTTTTCATCAATAATCCACCGGTTCCACAAAGATAACCAGTAAGGTTATTAACAAAATCAGCTTCATAAATATTTCTATTAGTGAATGCAGTATCTACATATTTAACCGCCCATGTTGCGCCTGCGTCCGAAGATGTTGCGATTGATCCTTTATCTCCGAATAAAACATAGTTCCCGTTAGTAAGAATTACGGCATCATTCCAGTTAACGCCGGCAGGTTTAGAGTTCTGCCACTCCCAGTCAAACACTTGAGAATAACTGAATGGAACAAAGAGAAACGAACAAAGTAACAGACAAACAAAAGCACGTATTTTTTTGTTCATATTGGTCTCCTAAATTATTAATGATGAGTTTGTTTTTATAGAGAATTAAACTTTTAGCGTCAATTTCTAATTCAATTTAGGATTCTCTGGGAAAAGAGTCAACCTTTAAGAAAAAAAATACGTTTTAGTGTAATGATGCAATTTTAACTTCTTTCAGATAAGCAAGATATTCAATTTTATATCTAATCAATTCTTGTTAAATTTGCACCCTCTTAATAGCAAAGTGTTGGAATAGGAAAAATTAAATATGTTTAAACTAATTTTCATATTAATGTGTGCTTCTCTGTTTGGGCAGGATAATTCATCTGCACTGCTTAAAGAAGTTCAGGAAAAATATACATCATTCAACGATTTTACAGCACAGTTTACGCAGCTTATAAATGGTAAAATAGCCGCCGAAGGAAAAATTTTCTTTAAAAAAGACAACAAACTCCGTGCTGAATTTAAAAACAATACGATTGTAAGCGACGGTGAGACGATTTGGAATTACAGTTTACGTGATAACAAAGTTATAATTAATTATTATGATGAGAACGATCCTTCATTAATTTCCTTCAACAAAATTTTATTTGAGTATCCTTCGCAGTGCATTTTAAGTACTGACGAAAAAGCCGGAAAAAAAATTCTCGTCTTAAAGCCGAAAAAGGGATCGCAGCTAACTTTTACTTCTGCTAAATTATATATTGGTGAAAAGGGATTTGTTGAGAGTGTTTTGGTTGATGATAACACTGTCGGCAGCTTAAACATAAAACTAAGCGGTTATAAGTGGAATCAAAATTTAAGCAATTCAAAATTTAGTTTTTCACCACCGGAAGGCAGCAAGGTTATTGACCTCCGATAAAAAACATTATTTAAAGAGAGGCATAAACTATTCACTCTCGTTTTTGCTCAGCATAATTTTTTTATACATTGCTTTTAAAAATGCAAACCTAAATGAAGTGATGGATTATGTTTCGGATGCTTCATGGCTATGGATAATAATTTTTTCTGCCGTGCTTTTGTTTGCTCACTACATTAGGGCAATTCGCTGGAAGATAATTCTTCATTCTGTAAAACCGGATACATCCGTAAAAAATCTCTTCGGCGCTTTAATGGTAGGCTACGGAGTAAATAACGTAATTCCCCGCGCAGGGGAAATATCACGTGCGGTGCTTGTCGGCAGATGGGAAGGATTATCGCGCTCCTCAATGTTCGGTACGGTGATAGTGGAAAGAGTGATTGATATAATATTTCTTTTGTTATCTGTTCTGGTTTCCGCATTAATATGGAGCGGTGATTTATACGAAAGTTTTCCCTGGCTTAAATCGGCGTTGATTATTTCTTTCATAGGAACAATCGGGTTAATTGCTTTTTTGTTTTTAGTAATAAAACTTAAAGAAAAGTTTTACGGCGGCATAATAAAACTACTCGGAAGGATTTCGGAAAATCTCGCAAATAAAGCTGCGCACGTTTTTGCGATGCTCGCTGAGGGTTTTGCGTCACTCAAAGGAACGAAAAATTATATATACGTTTTTCTTTTGAGCGCTATAATTATGATTGTTTATGCATTTAACTCTTATCTCGGTTTTTTTATCATCGGAATTCAGGATGTTTACCATGTAGACTACAAAATGGCATGGGTGCTTATGAGTATTAGCGCAATCGGCATTGCTATACCAACACCCGGCGGAACAGGATCATATCATACACTTGCAAAATCCTCCCTTGTTATTTTGTTCGGATTCGGTGAAGAGATAAGTCTTGCCTATGCTTTTGTAACACATATTGTAAATTATATATTATGCATTGTTTCTGCGCTTCTAATATTTTTTGTTTTAAACCGTCAGCACGAAAATTTGATTAAAGTAGTAGAAACCGAGGTAGACGACTTATGAAAAAAACACTGCTAACAATTTATATTTTAATTATTGGGTCTCCTTTATTTGCGCAAATAGATTTTCGCGCTGGAATGGGAATTAATTTTGTAAGCACTCCCCTATTAAAAGATTATTTGAATCAAAGTTATGCTTCGTTTGAAGATGAACTTGGTAGTTTTAATTCATCTGTTAGCTTTGCAGGAGAAGCGGGATATTTTATTAATCCTAATTTCCAGATTGCCCTGGAAGCATCTTATTTTCTTAACTCTTTTACATTCGGAACTACAATTGGTCAATATGAATTGAACTATGGAATTGTTGCCCCTACTATTATTGCTTATTATATAATCCCGGGCAGCGGTTATTATTTCAAATTCGGCGGAGGTGCGGGTCTACGATTTTTATCTGTCGATGAAAAACAACCCGGTTCACCGGTTGTTGATAATTTTACTGCGACAGGCTTTGGTTTATTATTAAAGGGAGAAGCGAATACATCTTTGGGCGGCGGCGTTTACGCAAACATTGGCGGAGATATTCGTTACGATGCAAACGGAGTTCCTGAAGATGATGGCAAACCGCTTACAAATAGTATTCTCAAAGAGGATGTGAGTTTTAACTCTCTCTCGTTCGGCGTTCATCTTGGTATAACTTATAAATTTTAGGAGGATAATTGTCATTAATTGAAGCCATAGTTCTCGGGATTATTCAGGGCTTAACGGAATTTTTACCTATAAGCAGCACCGGTCATCTTACCGTTGCAGGCAAACTTATGAATCTTATTTCGGAAGAAAACCCGGAACATTGGACGTCATTTATTGCTGTAATTCAGCTCGGAACTTTGCTTGCAATTTTAATTTATTTTTGGAAAGATATTTGGAGCATAGCTTTTAGTTTTTTTAAAGATAATTTAACTCACCGCAAAGGTTTTAAAAATCAGAGTGCGGAGTCTAAGCAAGGCTGGCTTATAATTATCGGTACTATTCCGGTTGTAATTATCGGACTCGTTTTTAAAGATGTTATCGAAGGCGCATTAACAAAGAATCTTTACGTAATTGCGGGCAGTTTGATTGGACTGGCAATCATACTTGCAATTGCCGAAAAAATGGCGAAATTTAAAAAAGATATTAATGACACAACGATAATAGATTCCGTCGTCATCGGAATTGCGCAGGCTATGGCGCTCATTCCCGGTTCTTCTCGAAGCGGAACTACAATCACCGGCGGGCTTTTTATGGGATTGAAAAGAGAAACAGCAGCGCGCTTTTCCTTTTTATTAAGTATCCCCGCAATACTCGCAAGCGGGATGCTGCAATTATATGAATCTCTCGAATACATCGATTCAGCGATGATCTTAAATCTTGTAGTTGCATCGCTCGTTTCCGCCGGAAGCGGTTATCTTGCGATAGATTTTCTTTTAAAGTTTTTAAGAAAGAACACAACCTTTCTTTTTATCTATTATAGAATTGCCCTTGGCATTTCAATTTTTGTTTTAATTTATTTTAATGTAATAAGTAAGTAAGGAGAAATGATGATAATAAAAAATTTATTTTTTTCTTTTTTATTGTTCGGGCTGTTCGTTGGATGCCAGGCACAGAATAAAGAAAATGAAACATTAATAAACAAACCGGAGAAAGATGTTATGAGTGAAGTGGAAGATTCGATGCTTGTTGCTGTAATGAAAACTAATATGGGCACAGTGGAAATTGAGTTATTTGAAAAACAAACTCCAAAAACCGTGGAAAATTTTTCGGGTCTTGCAAAAAAAGGATATTACAACGGAGTAATTTTTCACAGGGTAATTCCTAATTTTATGATCCAGGGCGGCGATCCTACCGGTACAGGCAGGGGCGGCGAGAGTTTGTGGGGTAAAAAATTTAACGATGAATTTGTTTCAGAATTAAAACATAGTGAACCCGGCGTACTATCTATGGCAAATGCCGGACCGAACACAAACGGAAGCCAGTTTTTTATAACTGTAATCCCAACGCCATGGTTAGATGGAAAACATACTATATTTGGAAAAGTTATCACCGATATGGATGTGGTTTATTCAATCAGCAAAGTGCAGACCGGCGCAATGGACAAACCCGTAAAGGATGTAATTATTGAAGAAGTGAATTTAGAAAAAAGACCGAAATAAAATTCACAATATATTTAAGATGCTGTTCGCTGATAAGAGCAGCATTTTTAAATCTCCACTCTGGTATAGAATAATTTTAAGCATATATATGTGATACGGGTAGATTGCTTCAACGGAAATATAGACTACTTGTTTTTTTTTCTCCGTTGAAGCTTCTTAGTTTAAATATTTTAACTACGCCGCCGCTGCTTTATCTTTTCTGTCAAAAATTCTTCTGTAAAAAAGTAAAGCTATTGCGGCAGTTAATCCGATGGCAGCGAAATAATACCAGATGTAATAAGAATGATCGTATGCGGTTAACATCTGTTCAGGAGTTAGTGTTGCCGGGTCGGGACAATAAGCGGTTAAAAGATAACCGGATATTCCGAATCCCAAAATTGACGAAAGGAATGAGTGAAGATGACTGAAGCCAAGATAAAGTCCTTCTTCACCCTGCGGCGCTTGTAGTGAAAAATATTCGAGAAACCGTGGTGAAATAAAACACTCCGCCAAACCCTGTACAACAATTCCTGCAATCATCATTATAGTTATCGGATGCGCTTCGAATATACCAAAAATGGAAATTGATTTTCCTGCAAATGATTCGAGAAGCCCGCTCGAAGCCATTAGCAAAGCACTCAATGGCATTAGAAACATCCCGATAGACATTGATGAAACTGCTCTCACTTTTCTCATAATAGTAGTTATGAATACTACAGTAGTCATCACAACAAAAGGGTTTACATTTGCAATCCATTCGGGCGAAGCATGTTCGCCTACGGTTCTTAAAACATATTTAGGCATTGTGGCATACAACTGATGCTGTATGATCCAAAAACCTGTGACGATAACAATGAGCAAAATTAAGCGAAGGTTGGTTACAACCCTTATAAATGCCGCCCAAACTTCTGCAAGCGATTTTCCTTCACCGTGAATATCTACATTTTTATACCAGATAGTTACAACAATGAGAGCAATAAAAGCCATCGTAGCAGCATAGTAATTAATAGATACAAGTCCCCACTCAATACGAAGCGGGTATGCAAATGTCTTTCCGAGGAAAGCGCCGACGTTAACCATTGCATAAAAAATAGAGTAACCCCGCGCTCTTGTTTTTTCATCTGTAGTTTTAGCAACCGTGCCGGTAATAATAGATTTGATAAACGAACCGCCGAACATCAAAACCACGAGCGTGGGCAGCACAACGATTTTAAATGGCATAAATCCCAAAGAAAAATATCCGATTGAGAGTAAAGAAAAGGCAAGTATTACCGCTTTGCGGAAACCAATTTTATCAGCTAATGCACCGGTAAACGGGGGTAGAAAATATAAACCGGCAGAAAAAAAGCCGCCAATCCAGGCAGCGTCTATATCGTCAAAACCTACGACACGCGAGAGGTAAAGGGTGATTGAAATAAAAACAGCGTAATATGCAGCTCGTTCAAAAAGTTCGACGATGTTCGCCGTCCAAAATGCCTGCGGAAATTTCCATGATCTTGATTCGGTCACTTAGACTCCGTTGTTTAATTTGAAAAATTTATATAGCCGGCTGCCCTATTGTTAAAGGAGCGGATAAATGATGCGCAAAATAAAAAATTCTTTTAAAGAATCAATAGGAATGTGAAAAGAAAATTGAGGATAAAATCCCAAAATTAAATGCGTATTGCTCCGGCTGTAACAATAAACATCTCTTTATACTCAATTATGAAGGCATCCAATTCTTCTTCCGATGAAAAATTGAGGAGAGGTAAAATAGAAGTGTCAAGTTCAAATTTCTCATCCCAATAAAATGCAGCAACATTTAATTTCTGCGTCATATAATCCACAAGATGAATTACTGCGATAAGTTCTTTGTTAACTTTTGCCTTTGATGGTTCGTGATGATATTGTAGAGTATCGCAGATTAAAACTGGAAGCGACCATTTTTCAACAAGAAATTTTCCTATCTCCTGGTGTGACATACCAAGCAATTCATGTTCGGCTTGCAGAATAGAAATATTTGAATTGCGGGTTAACTCAGCAATTTCATTAAAGTGTTTGTTCAAATATTTATGTGTCACCATAATTCCCAAATCGTGCAAAGCTCCTGCTACAAAAGCGTCACTGCCGAATTCAAAGCCAAGATGCTGCGAGATCCCTTTTGCCGCCGAACCTGTAACCATCGAGTGAATCCAAAAATCGAATGGCGAGAAATTTTTATCACCGGAAATTTTGAACGAATCTGCAAGTGATAATGCTGTTACTATATTTTTAATTTCCTGAAAACCAAGAACAAGAATTGCAAATTCGAGCGAGGAGACTTTTCTTTTTATTCCGTACAGCGGAGAATTAGCAATTGCCAAAAGCTTTGTGGTTAATCCGGCATCTTTAATAATAATTTCTGAAAGACCGTATGCCGATGGTTCGGATGTATTTAATAGTTTAGTAACATCAAAAATTACCTTTGGAATAGACGGCAGGTTTTGAATGCCGCCAAGTATTTTTTCCGTTTCTTCTCTTTTAAAATCAATCATTTCGCTGCTAAGATTCATTCTCTCCTCGTAATCTGCCAATTGAAGTTTATTAAACAAATTTCTTCACCGTTTATTATCGTATTTTATTGCCGATAATAAATACATGGACTAAAAACATTTAATTTTTATTTGAGTGAGATTAGAATATCCGGATTTAAGAATGCGGGATTTGAGTTATTAACTCACCTCACGCAGATTGGCGGCTGCCGGATGAAGTGATCGCAATTTTGAATTAAAAACAAAAGATTGCTTCACTCGAAGACTCGTTCGCAATGACACATGCGAAAAGTCATTGCGATCCCGCTTCGCGGGAGAAGCAATCTCAATAAATGAATCAGATTGCTTTCCCCATGCAGGATTAGCTAACGGACAATGACTTTTTCAACTTTTAGGACAGCCCCGACAAAATTTGAATATCAAATTGCGTAAGGTGAGTTTTAAAATTTGGAGATGACATCTTTATTTTTCAAATTACCTTTCCAGACATCTCGCCGGTATGTTCGCCTTTATCAATTACCATTTTTCCGTTGACGACAACGTAAGGTATTCCTTCCGGGTACTGATGCGATTCCGTGAATGTAGCCATATCCCGAATTGTATTAAAATCAAAAATTACTAAATCTGCATTCATTCCTTCGTTTATTTTTCCTCTATCTTTTAAGTTCAATTTTTCTGCCGGCATTGAGGTCATCTTTTTTATCATCTCTTCGAGCGAACAAATTTTCCTTTCGCGCACGTATTTTGCAATAGCGCGCGGAAATGTACCGTAAGCGCGCGGGTGTGCTATGCTTTTATTCATCGGCGGATATGGCGCGTGCGAACCGGCATCCGAGGCAATCATCACACGGGGGTGAGCAAGTATTTTTTCGGTTGACTTTTCCTCCATACCGAATCCCATCATCATCACACTGTTTTCCGATTGAAGAATAACATTGACGGCTGCATCAAATTCATCAATCCCTTCTTTTCCGGCAATTTGCCGAATTGTTTTTCCCTGATAATATTTATACTCTTTTTTCCCGACGCTGGAAATTAAAACTCCGTTCCATTCGCCGTCAAGATTGCTGACCTTTTTCTCAGCATATTCTTTAATATCTTTTTTTATGGAGTTATCTTTTAATCGTTGTAAAAATTTATCGTCGCCTCCCTCGCGCGACCATAATGGAAACAGAGAAGACAAATTAGTATGGTATGCTACGTAAGTATATCGGTCTGCGTGAACTTCAAGCCCTTCATCAGCGGCTTTATCAATTAGTTCGAGCACCTGTTCAGCCTTGTGCCAGTTTGATTTACCTGACACTTTTAAATGTGCAATCAATAATCTGCCTTCAGATTTTTTTGCAATTCGTATTGCTTCTTCAACCGCTTCAACTACCGTATTGTCTTCGTTGCGCATGTGTGTAGAATATAATCTTCCTTTTAACGGGGCGGCTTTGCATAACTCAATCAATTCTTCGGTTGAAGCAAAACTTCCCGGTGTGTACTCTAATCCGCTTGAAACGCCAATAGCGCCTTCCTCAATTGACTGTCTTACAAGTTCAATCATTCTTTTCATTTCAACGGCTGTTGCCGGGCGATTATCGTAGCCAACCACCATTTCTCTAATTGTTCCAAGCCCGAGCATACTTGCTAAATTTATCGAGAATTTTTTAGATGACATATAATTTAAAAATCCTCCGAGGGTAAAGAAGTTTAATTCGTCACCCGTTTCTTCTTTAAAACTTTTTATAGCCGATTCAAGTCCGGGACCTTCGCTGGGTCCATAACTCGAACCATCCTGTCCTGTAATTTCTGTAGTTACACCCTGTCTAATTTTACTTTCTGCTTTCGGGTTGAAGATCAAGTCGGTATCGGTATGAGAATGAATATCAATAAAACCCGGAGCCGTATATAAACCTTTGCCGTCAATAACATATAGAGCATCAGTCTCATTTAAATTTCCGAGCGCAATAATTTTTCCTTCCTTGACGCCGATACTTCCGGCAAAAGCAGGCTTGCCTGTACCATCAATTATTCCGGTATTCTTAATTAATATATCGAATCCGCGCGAGCTTATATTAAAAGGACGAATTGATGATGAACCAAATGTTAGAATTGAAGCCCCGATCAAAGACGAGCTTTGAATAAACCTTCGGCGGTTAAGTTTTTTCATGAAATAACTCCGTTGTTTTTAAGATTAAAACTACATTGCGAATTTAAGATTTTACAGATTAATAAGCTCAATTCAGGATAGGTTTAAAGTACAAAGTAAAAGGTTTAAAATACATCCCTTAGCTAAGGCACAAAACCAAACCCAGGAAGCCAGGCTGCTGTTATTCCGAATAATAATTTTCCTTTATCCTGAAGAACTATCCATAAGCCGGGAGATAAACTTCCTATCTTAAAAATGCCGGGATAAATATTTAAATTCACTTTATAACTTGTCAATCCACTAAAAAAAATTGAAGTCATCAACGAATTATTAATATCATAAAAAACACCTGCGTTCCAGGTCATTTTAATTGTGTTCTTAAAATATTTTTCATCTAATGTTTCAAGATTTTTTGCGCGAAGCCCCGCGCCAATTGATATATACGAACTATCATTGAATTTATATGAAAGCCCTCCCAGCCCGTTCATCCCAAAGTAATAAAACAAATGGACTTTTTCGGAAAACGGCAGTTTCCATTTTATTGAGAAATACTGCCCGTTGTTTTGAAGCCGAACAGGATTAAAAGTGAATGAAGGCTGAAGCGACCAATCCGCCAAGTTTAACTCTTCGCTGAAGAAGCGGCACACGTTATCATAACTAAACAAAATAATTCCGCCGAGATCGAAAAAATAGATGTCTGCAACCGGGTCTGCATTGTAACCGGCGAAACTTCCATTTTCAACAGCTTCATTAAGCAGATGATAAAAAGCCATCGTAGCAAATGAAAAAAGCTTCGGCTGCGGTACCCCATGCGCTTCGTACCATTCTGCGGTTGCGCGGTAGGTCATGCCGCCGCCAATTAAATGAAGCTGATAATTAGGCCACCACTGCGCTCCTTTTTTTGTAAGAGCAATTGGAAAAAGTTCATTTGACACAAAATCTTTCCAGCCGGTTTCTTTAATTACGCGAAATGGAGAAGATAAATTTCTGAACACATTATTAAATCCATCTTTGTAGGGGAGACTAAATATTTCGCGTGGTTTTTCATCAAGTTGAATTATATCGTAACTGCCATTTAAAATTAAATTAAGTGGATTATAGACAGCATCACTGCCATAATCACGTTCCTTGTAAAAATATCTTGGCTGAGCCAACAGAGTCGGCGCAATTAGTAAAATATTAATTAATAAAAATAACAGAGCGCGCCGGTTAGCTTTCAATAAACTCTCTAAAAATTTGACTAACTAAAAATAATATTATTAAGTTACACAATCTTATTTTGTTAAAAACAAATTGCTGATTTTATCAAAATTTATCTCTATCTTTTGCGCCAAAAGTATAAATTTAATCGGAGGTTTTCCAATGTTTCAGCTAACGAGAAACGTGTTTGCTCTTTTAATAATCTTATCATTCACTGCATTTGTTTTTGCCGCGGGTGATTTTACTTTCGCTCCCGAAAAACCAAACCCGGGCGAAGAAATAACAGTCACTTTTGATGCTTCATCAACAGACCTATCCGATGCAGATAAAATTACGATGTACGTTTATTTATTTGCGGCTGATCTGCAATCAACAGAATCTTTTGAAATGAAAAATAAAAATGGCAAATGGGAGGCGTCTTTTAAAACTAATGAAGACAATCTTGGCGCTGCAATTAAGTTCGTCTATGATGAAATATTTGAAAATAATAAAGGCAAAGGATTTTTTATTCACTTTTATAATGCCAAAGGTGGTTTGCTGCCAGGCAGCAAAGCTGGAATGGCAAACGCTTTAAACGGTTGGGGCGTTTATTATCTCGATCTTGAGAAGGATTTAGAAACCTCATTGAATTTATACGAAGAAGATTTTAAAACTAATCACGCTATTAAAAAAGATTTTCTTAGTGGATATTTTGCAGTTGTCAGCAGAGCGCGTCCGATGCTGAAAGATTCAATAATCACAGCGGCTCTTGAAGAGTTTGAATTAAATAATCCGCAAGAAGAATCAGAATTAACATTATTAACCAACTGGTACGGGGCTGTAAAAAATGAAACGAAGGCAGAAAGTTACAAAGCTAAACTTGAAGAAAAATTTCCAGAGGCGGATTATTTGGCAAATATTAAATTGGGTGAAATCTATAATGAAAAGGATTTAGTGCAAAAAGAAACTTTGATAAAAGCATTCATCGAAAAATATTCATCAAGCAAGCTCTTGCCTTCAGCATATTCAATTTACATAAATGCTCTCCGAAACGAAGGCGAGTTTGTGAAAGCTGAGGAATTTATAAAACTGCGTAAAGATAAAATTTCACCTTATACCTATTATTCACTCGTAAGCAAAATGTTTGAAGCAGAAAATCTTGACTTAAAGACGGCTAAAGAAATTTCAAAAATGGGCGCGGAGAAATCAAGAAACGAATTGGAAAATCCCACGGAGGAACAGCTTAATTATCAGAGCAAAAGTGATTGGGAAAAAGATAGAAAATATTTGCTGGGATTAAATCTTTATAATTACGGAAAAGTTCTTTACAAAGAAGAGAACAAAGAAGAAGCAAAAGAAATTCTTAAAGATGCTTTCGAGTATACCGGCGGCGATGAAATAGACGTGAGTGAATTATTTGCTCAATGTCTTTTTGAAACCGGTGAAGTCGGCAACGCGCTGGAAATTCTTTCCTCTTCCATAAAAAATGGAAAAGGAAACGAAGTAATGAAGGAACTTCTTAAAAATGCTTATGCTCAGGCAAAAGGAGAAGGCGGCGGCGAGGGGTTCTTAAAAAATCTTGAAGAAGCGGCAAACGAAAAAATGAAAGCAAATCTGAAGAAGAAAATGAAAAATGATCCCGCACCAGAATTTACATTAACCGATATGGAGGGGAATAATGTTTCGCTTGCCGATTTAAAAGGGAAAGTTGTTATCCTTGATTTCTGGGCAACATGGTGCGGTCCGTGCAAGTCATCATTCCCCGGTATGCAAAAAGCTGTTAATAAATATGCCGAAGATGAAAATGTAAAATTCCTATTCATAAACACATGGGAGCGTGCGGAGAACAAATTACAAAATGCAAAAGATTTTATTCAGCAGAACAATTATTCTTTTAAAGTTTTGATGGACGAAAACAACGAGGTAATAACAAAATATAAAGTGAGCGGCATTCCAACAAAATTTATACTCGGTAAAGATGGCAACATCAAATTCATAAGCATAGGTTTTTCAGGAAGTGTCGATCAACTGGTTGACGAGCTTTCAACAATGATTT
>Ga0210046_1002326_pt1 | contig 13642 bp, 13 predicted proteins | sample CryGeyCG2114_250_FD_185461 | JGI IMG/M metagenome (GOLD analysis project Ga0210046, IMG submission 185461) | Groundwater microbial communities from aquifer - Crystal Geyser CG18_big_fil_WC_8/21/14_2.50 (SPAdes) (version 2) | ecosystem: Environmental > Aquatic > Deep subsurface > Groundwater ... | reverse complement strand
GGCATCGGGCAGCGATGCTGCCGCCGGATCGAGTGCGCCGGCGAAAGCGTCCGAGAAGCCGGCTGCGGCCAAGCCGAACCCGAGCGCCCCGGCCTGATTTCATGGTTCATTCCGCTGCCGGACGAGTTCCGGCAGCGTTTCATTCGGAGAATTCAATGCGCAGTCAGCTATGCGGTCGTGTCGACGAGACCCTGGACGGCCAGGCGGTCACTCTATGCGGCTGGGTTGCACGCAGCCGGAACCTCGGCGGGGTCGTGTTCGTCGGCCTGCGGGATCATGCCGGCATCATCCAGATCGTGGTCGAGCCGGACAACCAGAATGCATTCAGCGTCGCGGAGACGCTGCGCAACGAGTTCTGCGTCAGAATCACCGGCCAGGTCCGGATGCGCCCGGAGAACCAGTGGAATCCGGACATGGCCAGCGGCAGGGTCGAGGTGCTGGCCGAGCGGATCGAGGTGCTCAATGCCGCCGCGCCGCTGCCGCTGCTGATGTCCGACGAGGACGGCGAGGAAGTGCGGCTGAAATACCGCTACCTCGATCTCCGGCGCGAGCGGATGCAGAAGAACCTGCGTCTGCGCGCGCGCCTGACATCGGCGATCCGGCGGTTTCTGGAGCAACGAGAGTTTCTCGACCTCGAGACCCCGATCCTGACCCGTGCCACGCCCGAGGGCGCGCGCGACTACCTGGTGCCGAGCCGGGTCAATGCCGGGCGCTTCTACGCGTTGCCGCAGTCGCCGCAATTGTTCAAGCAGTTGTTGATGATGGGCGGCATGGACCGCTATTACCAGATCGCGCGCTGCTTCCGCGACGAGGACCTGCGCGCCGATCGTCAACCCGAGTTCACCCAGCTCGATATCGAGATGGCCTTCGTCGACGAAACTCATGTCCAGGAAAACGCCGAAAGCCTGATCCGCCGGGTCTTCGACGATGTGCTCGGGGTCGAGCTGGCCGACCCGTTCCCGCACATGAGCTGGGCCGAGGCGATGCAGCGCTTCGGCTCCGACAAGCCGGATCTGCGCATCCCGTTGGAACTGGTCGATGTCGACGACCTGGTCGCCGGCGTCGAGTTCCAGGTGTTTGCCGGTCCTGCGCAGGATCCGGATGGCCGGGTCGCCGCGCTTCGGGTGCCGGGGGGTGCGGAGCTTTCGCGCAAGCAGATCGACGACCTGGCGGCGTTTGCCGGGCGCTACGGAGCCAGGGGGCTGGCCTGGATGAAGATCAGCAGCACCGGCCAGGGCATCGAGGGCGTGCAGTCGCCGGTCGCCAAGTTCCTCGACGATGCGACAGTCGACGGAATCGTCCGGCGGGCCGGGGCGGACGCCGGCGACCTGCTGCTGTTCGGGGCCGGGTCGCGTTCGGTGGTGGCTCCGTTCATGGGTGCGCTGCGGCTCAAGGTCGGCCACGACCGCGGCCTGGTCGAGCCGGGCTGGAAGCCGCTATGGGTCGTCGACTTTCCGATGTTCGAATACGACGCCGGCGAGGGCCGCTACTACGCCTTGCATCATCCGTTCACGGCACCGGCCGTGGCCAGTCCCGAGGCACTCAAGCTCGACCCGGCCAACGCGGTATCGCGCGGCTACGACCTGGTGCTGAACGGTTCGGAAATCGGCGGTGGTTCGATCCGTATCCATGATCCGGCGCTGCAGCAGGCTGCGTTCGATGTGCTGGGCATCGAGGCCGACGAGGCGCGTTTGCGTTTCGGCTTTCTGCTCGAGGCCCTGCGCTACGGATGCCCCCCGCACGGCGGGATCGCGTTCGGCATCGACCGGATCGCGGCACTGATGGCCGGCGAGGACTCGATCCGCGAGGTCATCGCGTTCCCCAAGACGACGACCGCCGGCTGTCCGCTGACCGGCGCGCCGTCGACGGTCGAGGACGCACAGCTGGCCGAATTACACGTCCAGGTGCGCAAGTCCGAGAAGGGCTGAGCCCGGTTTTTTCATGACTCGACCTGCTGCGACGCCCCCAGGCTGTGCATCCGCGAGGTTTTGCTCGGTCGCGCATCCTGACCTGCCGTTATTGACCAGCAGGGCGAGTCCGGCTGCGCTGTGCTCGGTCGCGAAACACCGCGGCGACACGACCTGGAGCCGTCTCGCGACGGTCGGGTCATGAATAATCCGGGCTGAACCGATGCCTGGCCGGCCGCGGGTCGTGCTGGTTCATGGCCTGTGGTACGGCCGGCCCAGCCTGTGGCCATTGGCGCGAAGGCTGCGCAGCCACGGTTTCGATGTCGATTGCTTCGGCTACGCCACGGTGCGCCGTTCGCTGCAGCAAAGTAGCGTCCGGCTGGCCGAATGGGCCCGGGATCTCAATGTCGACACGCTGCATTTCGTCGGCCACAGCCTCGGCGGCCTGCTGATCCTGCGGATGCTGCTCGAGTCCGGGCCATCGTTGCCGCCGGGGCGCGTCGTCGTCCTTGGCAGTCCGTTGACCGGGTCCGCCGTGGCGCGCCGGATTTCGGGCGTGCCGGGCCTGCGCCAAGCGCTGGGGCATGCAGCCGAAGCGCTCGACCCCGGCATCGAGTGCCTGCCGGCGCAGCGTGAGGTCGGGGCGATCGCCGGAACGGCAACACTGGGTCTCGGGCGCCTGTTCGCCCACCTCGAACCGCCGCATGACGGCACCGTCAGCGTCGCCGAGACCCGCAGCGACGGGCTGGCCGACCATCTCGAACTGCCCGTCTCCCATACCGGCCTGGTGCTGTCGAAGGCGGTTGCCGATGCAGTGGCCCGATTTCTGCGTCACGGCCGGTTTCGCGACTGAGCGACCTCAGCTGTCCGGGCTTTCGACATCCGGACCGGCCGGATCGGACGCCAGCCCCGGCGACGACCCGATGCGCTGGACCCGGTGTACGTTGTCGGCCAGCGGCACGATGCTGAGCGCGGTGTCGCCGACGCCGAAATAGAACAGGAAGCCGGCGTTCTTGCCGACCAGCTCCACGTCGACCTCGCGGCCGTCGTGAAACACGACACGGTGATCGATGATGGCCTCGCCTGTGGACAGGCGTTCGCGAACGGCCATCCCGGCACCGGAACCGATGCCGATGAAGGCGAACACGATGACGGTTGCGGAGAACTGCAGCCAGGCGCGCGCCAGCGGCTGTTCGAGCAGGCTGCGATTGAGCCCGTTGGGCTTCTTGTTCCGGTTCAGGTACCGCAGCCACTTCAGGTAGGGGTAGAGCAGGGCCGCGATGACCACAACGGTGACCAGCAGGGCGATCTGGCCGGTCAGCAGAGCGATCGGGCTGATCAGCACATCGAGCACATCGGACCAGGCAAGAAAATTCACCCCGAGCAGGCCGTAGAAGATCGACTGGGTTGCAATGCCGAGGATCAGCAAATAAAGATAACCGAGCGGCAACAGCTCGGAGACAGGCGGCAGGCCGTCGGTCGGTCCGGTGGGCGTTTCCTTCGACATCGTGCGCTCTCGAGGCTATGCTGCAGAGAGTCTACCCGTCCGCAAGTTCATGTTCCAGAGCGAGGATCGAACACATGCAGCAGTATCCGGGTCGCTGTCCATGGTGCGGTGATGATCCGCTCTATGTCGACTACCACGACACCGTATGGGGCCGGCCCGAGCGCGATCCGCGGGCGCTGTTCGAGAAGCTTTGCCTGGATGGACAGCAGGCGGGCCTGAGCTGGATCACGATCCTGCGCAAGCAGGACAGCTATCGAGCGGCCTACGCGGGTTTCGATCCGGAGCGAATCGTGCGCTTCGACGAGACCGACTTCGCCCGCCTGATGGCCGATCCGGGCGTGGTGCGCAATCGGCTCAAGGTCCGCAGCATCATCGGCAATGCGCGCGCCTGGCTGAACTTGCGCGATCGCGGCGTCGATTTCTCGGCCTTCCTGTGGAATTTCGTCGACGGCCGGCCGGTGCAGAACCGCTGGCAGCGAATGGGGCAGGTGCCGGTCAGCACGCCGCAGGCCGAGGCGATGTCGAAGGCCTTGAAGCGCGAGGGCTTCAACTTCGTCGGACCGACCATCGTCTACGCCTTCATGCAGGCGGTCGGCATGGTCAATGACCACCTGGTCGGCTGCCCCATGCATGACGACGTACGAAAACCCGGGGCCTGATCCTGCGCCGGCGCCGGGGCGTTCAGGTCAGGAACCAGGCCAGCGCGAACCAGACCACCATCACCACCGAAATCACGACCTTGGCCAACGTGCCGACGACCACGCCGACGCTGGCGCCGACGCCGGCGCGGATCGATGCGTTCAGGTTGGCCTCGCCCAGCCGGTGGCCGATCACGGCGCCGACGAACGGACCGAGCAGGATGCCCGGCAGGCCAAAGAACAGGCCGACCACCACCCCGAGAGTCGCACCCAGAATAGCGCCGCGGCCGGCGCCGAAGCGGCGCGCGCCTTCGGCCGTGGCGATGAAGTCGAGCAGGATGGACAGCACCGTCAACGCACCCAGTGCTGCCAGCGTGCCGGCACCGACACGCTCGAAATCGCCGAGCCAGGCCATCAGCACCAGCCCGGCCAGCACCAGCGGTGTGCCGGGCAGGGCCGGCAGGATGGCGCCGGCCACGCCGACCACGATCAGCACGACCGCCAGTACCCAGGCAGAAATTGTCAGCGTGTCGAACAGCAAGGCTTCCATCGGCATCGGGCATCGAAGAGTCAATGCCAGAGCGTACACCGTGTGCCGTTCGCCGGTCACGGCAGCGGTTTCATCTCGTTGGTGGCTTGAATCCTGGCCGATGGCCCAGACCTGATAGAGAGCTATCCATCAGGAATGAGCATGAACCAGACAGACTCGAATGCGCCGAAGGTGCTGATTGTGCTGACCTCGCACGATCGGCTCGGCGGTAGCGACGAAAAGACCGGCTTCTGGCTCGAGGAGTTCGCCGCCCCGTATTACGCCTTCATCGATGCGGGAGTCGAAGTTGTGCTGGCCTCGCCCAAAGGAGGACAGCCGCCGATGGACCCGAAAAGTGACCAAGCCGATGCCCAGACCGAGGATACTCGCCGGTTTCATGACGATGCCGATGCCCAGCGTCGTCTGGCGGCCACGCGCCGGCTGGCCGAAATCGACCCGGCTCAATTCGATGCAGTGTTCTATCCGGGCGGCCATGGCCCGCTCTGGGATCTGGCGACCGATCCACACTCGATCGCGCTGATCCGCACGCTGCTGGAATCAGACCGGCCGGTCGCCGCGGTGTGCCACGCCCCGGCGGTGCTGACCGAAGTCCGAGGGTCCGGTGGCGGCTACATCATCGCCGGCCGACGCGTCACAGGCTTTACCAACAGCGAGGAAGAAGCGGTGGGCTTGGCCGGGCAGGTGCCGTTTCTTTTGCAGAACCGGTTGGTTCAGCGCGGCGGCCGATTCGGACGGACCGACGACTGGGGCGTGCACGTCGAAGTCGATGGCCTGCTGGTCACCGGTCAGAATCCGGCCTCGTCGCGGCCGGCGGCGGAGGCCGTGATCCGACTGCTGCAGCAGCGCGCCTGAGCGCTCAGTCGGCCAGCAGGTAGCGCTCGGCTTCGAGGTAGCGGGCCAGCGTTGCCGTCACGATCTCGGGCGGCACACGTGGACCCGGCGGGGTCTTGTCCCAGTTCAGAGTTTCGAGCCAGTCGCGCACGAACTGCTTGTCGAAACTGGGTGGACTGATACCAAGGCGCCATTGATCCTCGGGCCAGAAGCGCGAGGAGTCCGGAGTCAGTACCTCGTCGATCAGAAACAGGTGACCCTCGGGGTCGAGCCCGAACTCGAATTTGGTGTCGGCGATGACGATCCCGCGTTCGCGCGCATGGGCCGCCGCGCGCAGGTAGATCGAGACGCTGATGTCTCGGATCCGGATCGCAAGGCCGGGGCCGATCAATTGCTGCATGCGCTGGAAATCGATGTTCTGATCGTGGTCGCCGAGTTGTTCCTTGGTCGAAGGCGTGAAGATCGGTTCCGGCAGACGCGCTGCCTGTTGCAGGCCGGCCGGCAGGGTCACACCCGAAATCGATCCCGTTGCCTGGTAATCCTTCCAGCCGGAGCCGGCCAGGTAGCCCCGGACGATCGCTTCTACCGGGAGTGGCTTCAGCGCCCGCACCAGCATGGCGCGAGGTGCGATTCGGGCCGCCAGTTGCTGGTCGCCAAGGATCGGTGTCAGATCGCCATCGAGCAGGTGATTTCGGACCAGGTCATCGAACTGGCCGAACCAGAACTTCGAGATCCGGGTCAGGACCTCGCCCTTGCCCGGGATCGGGTCGGGCAGCACGACATCGAAGGCGCTCAGCCGGTCCGACGCCACGATCAGCAGCCGCTCGGCATCGACCCGATAGATGTCGCGCACCTTGCCCTGATGCAGCAGTTCGAGCGGAATCTCGGGGAGTGTCGCAGGAGAGTCGGCCACGGTCAGCCTGTAGAATTGGGGTACGTCGAAATTATACGCGTGCTCACACCCGTCGATCCGGAGTCCTCGACCATGCCCCAGCCCCTCGTCATCGCCCCGTCCATCCTGTCGGCCGACTTCGCCTGTCTCGGCGAGGAGGTCCGGAACGTTCTGGCCGCCGGCGCCGACTGGGTCCATTTCGACGTGATGGACAACCACTACGTGCCCAACCTGACGATCGGGCCGATGGTCTGCAAAGCGCTGCGCGACTTCGGCATCACAGCGCCGATCGACGTGCACCTGATGATCAAGCCGGTCGACCGCATCATCCCCGACTTCGCCGCGGCCGGGGCCAGCGTGATCAGCATCCATCCCGAAACCACCGAGCACCTCGACCGCAGCCTGACGCTGATCCGCGAGCATGGCTGCAGGGCCGGCGTCGTGTTCAATCCGGCCACGCCGCTGGACGTGCTGGAATGGGTGATCGACAAGGTCGACCTGGTGCTGATCATGTCGGTCAATCCCGGCTTCGGTGGCCAGGCCTTCATTCCCTTGGCGCTGGACAAACTGCGGCGCGCGCGCTCGCTCATCGACGCCAGCGGTCGCCACATCCGTCTCGAAGTCGACGGCGGCGTCAAGACCGACAACGCCGCCGAGGTCATCCGCGCCGGCGCCGATACCCTGGTCGCAGGCTCGGCCATCTTCGGCGCGCCGGACTACAAGGCCGTGATCGACGCGATGCGTCGGGCGGCGATGGTTTGAGGGGGCTGGGAGTGGGGTATTGGCGATCGGTGGTCGGTAGTCGGAGACGAAATCGATGACTGACCGCGAGCACTGTTGAAACGCTTCGTTCAGGCGATGCCGGACTGACCAGAACCAACCCGTCTCCGGAGGATCCGGGCCAGTCCAGGCTCCTGGTGTACCCCGTCGTTAATTCTGTGACATTCAGAGTGTGATTGAGTCGACCGTGCAAGGCGCGACCCGCAGTGAATGGCAAGCCCTTTACAAGGGTCGCTGCGTCGCAATGTCGACGCAGACGCACTCCCGAAGGGCGAGCCGGATCGAAAAAACAATCGCGCTCATCCGGGCTAAAGATTGGCATGCTTGGAGTTGGTTCTTCGACAAGGTGCCTGGGTTCGCATTTGCAGCTCTCGGGTCAGGTTGTGTGCCAGCTGGTCAACGACAATTACTTTGTTCGGTTGCCGCCGTGCGTTGTGGAGGCACGATGCGAACCCCCGACCGGACAATCGAGTCGATGTTGCGCACGACGCGAGTTCGACTTCAGCTCTTGACGAGAGAAATGTTATATCATTGCAAAATGATTGAGACGCACTTGCCACCTGCGCTTGACCGCCACGATTCGGAAATCGTCGATCTCAAGCGGGCGTCGCCGACGCTGCTGGATCGACTCGGTATTGCTGTTTCAGCATTTTGCATGGTGCAGTGCCTGGCCTTGCCGCTGACACTGATGTTCGCGCCGCTGGCATCCTGGGGCGTGCTCAGCCACGATCTGTTTCACCTGGTGCTGCTGGCGGTGATCGTGCCGGTCAGTTCGCTGGCATTTCTATTCGGATTCCTGCGCCACCGCAACGGCCGCATGTGGCTTCCGGCGGGCCTCGGTTTTGCCTTGCTCATCGCTGCTGCGGTGCTGGAGCAGCAACACCTGCTGCCGGCCGGCTGGATTGCCGTGCTGACTTCGCTGGCCAGCCTGTCGCTGATCACGGGCCATGTGATCAATCTCCGCAGCCACTGATCCTTCGGTTCTGCACCCGGTTTCCCCGCAACTCCTGTGTCTCGGCAGGGAGGATGCGCGTCAGCGCGCCCACCCGTCGGAGTCCGGAGCGGTGGATGCGCTGCGCTTATCCACCCTACGCAACCAGCCAACCAACCAACCCATTAATCAACCACCCCCATCAAGATGCAGACTTCATCCCTCCGCGCCATTCCGTCCTTGTAGCCGAGCGCCATCAGCTCGCGGCAGAATTCGGCTTCGAACAGCAGGTAGCTTGGCAGGCGGCCGGGGCCCCAGGCGCCGATACCGCGTAGCAGTGTGCGAACGCTGGCCGGGATTCGATGCAGGTGGCGGTTTGCAATCTCGCGCAGGTCGCGGCTGGGCTGGATCAGCAGTGCATCGACATGGCGCAGTCTCGTGGCCTGGCGTTCCGAATCGGGAATGAGTTCGAGCGTTTGATTGATGCGCCGTAGCCGCGCGAGATCGTTGTTGAGATAGTCCATGAAGATCACGTCGAGCAGGTAACCGCCGATTTCGCCGAGGCTGGGATAGTGGCTGCAGACGCTCGGCGGTGGATCCTGAAGTTCGTCGCGGGTGCCGATGATCAGGAGGCGGTCGGCACCCATGTGGATCGGAGGGCTGAGCGGTGCGGTATGGCGCATACCGCCGTCGCCATAGTATTCATTGTCGATCTGCTGGGCCGGAAACAGCAGTGGCAGCGCGGCACTGGCCAGCAGATGGAAGGCCTCGATCCGGGCTCGCTGCCCGGCACGGCGGTACATGGCCCATTCCGGAATGTCGTCGCGGCCCTGAAAAAAGGTGACCGCGCGCGAGGTGGCATAGCCGGACGCGGTGACCAGGACCGCGTCGATCCAGCCTTCGGCAATCGAGCGCTCGATGCCCGCGGTGTCGAGCTCTCGCTGCAACATCTCGCCGAGCGGTGCATTGTCGAACAGCGCTTTGGGGTTGGCCACGCCGAGTCCGCCGAGTGTCATCGAGGCCAGCCAGTGCAGGCCGGTGCCGAGGTTGTGCAACCAGCCGGTGCGGTACACCTGGTTGCAGCGCAGGTTGCCCCAGAAGTGTTCCAGTCGCGCGATACCGTGTCTGAAATCTCCAGCGTGGCTGGCCATGACGGCGGCGTTGATGGCACCGGCCGAGGTGCCGGCGATGATCCGGAACGAACTGGCTGGTCCGGGCAGATATTCAGCCAGTGCCTTGAGGACACCGACCTGGTAGGAGCCCCGCGCGCCGCCACCGGGCAGCATCAGGGCAGTTCTGGATTGTGGCTCGATGCGCATTTCGGATTCCGTCGGACTGAACAGACAGACCGCCGCCGCGACGGGTTGCTTGCGCGCCTGCTCAGCCGCCGCTGAGGACGATCGAGTCGAAGCCGTTCTCGCGCAGTTGCCGGCGCGCGCTGTCGGCGGCTCTCGCGGTATCGAAGGGGCCGAGGCGAACCCGATGCCAGGTCTGGCCGTCGACGTTTACGGTCTGAATCTGCGCCACAAGCCCGAGCAGGGCCAGCCGCGCCTTGAGTCCGTCGGCATCGCCGCTGTTACGGAACGAGCCGACCTGAATCAGGTAGCTGCCGCCGGCCGGTGTGGCCGGCTGGTCAGGATTGTCACGCGCTCGCTGCTCGATCTCTCGACTGGGTACGACGACATCACGCTCTGGCAACACGGTGAAGAAATCGTACTGGCCGGATCGGTCGCTGCCAGCCGGCGCTTCGACGATCGGTGGCTCATCGCGACCCGACGGCAGGCCGGGCGGGGTCGCATCACCGCGCGGCAGGTAGCCCCCCAGCCAGGCCAGCAGCATCAGTCCGACGCCGCAGGCCAGTCCGGCAATGAAGCCGACCAGTCCCAACGACCCGCCCGAGCGTCCGCGCCTTGCCTGGCGACGCGCCATTACATCTGCTCCGGTGCGCTGACCCCGATCAGCAACAGGCCGCCACCGATCACGTTGCGTACCGCGCTGATCAGGTTGAGCCGGGCGTTGCGCAGGTCTTCGTCATCGTCGACCAGAATGGCGACGGCGTTGTAGTACGCATGAAACTGCGCGGCCAGTTCGTGCAGAAAGTGCGCCAGATCGTGCGGGGCACGCCGACGGGCAGAAGCTTCCAGCGTTTCCGGCCAACGCCCCAGGGTTCGCATCAGGCGTGTTTCATGCTCTTCGGTCAGACGCTTCAACGCCGCGTCACCGATGGCCGGATTGTGCTTCATGCCGCGTCCGTCAAGCTGGCGGAAGATGCTGTGGATTCGGGCGTGCGCGTACTGGACGTAAAACACCGGATTGTCATTGGCGTGCGAGGTCGCCAGATCGAGGTCGAAGTCCAGATGTTGCTCGTGCGAACGCATCACGTAGAAGTAACGCACCGCGTCGTTGCCGACTTCGTCGCGCAATTGACGCAATGTGGTGAACTGGCCCGAACGGGTCGACATCTGGATCTTCTCGCCGCCGCGGTAGAGCACGGCGAACTGGACCAGCTGGAATTCGAGCCGCTCGGGGTCTTCGCCAAGTCCACGCGCGGCCGCTTTCAGTCGCGGCACGTAACCATGGTGATCGGCACCGAAGATGTAGATCAGCTTTCCCGGGCAGCGTTCAAGCTTGTCGAGCAGGTAGGCGACGTCGGATGCGAAATAGGTGCTACGCCCGTTTTCGCGCACCACGACACGATCCTTGTCGTCACCCAGGGCCGAGGAGCGAAACCAGCGCGCACCCTTCTCGGTGTAGAGCCAGCCGCCGGCATCGAGTCGTTCCAGGGCTCGTTCCAGCGCGCCGCTGTCATCAAGCTGGCGCTCGGAGAACCAGCTGTCGAATTCGACACCAAACTGCTTGAGATCATCGCGGATGTCGCCCAGCATGGTCTCGAGGGCGACGCCGAAGCACGCCTGGTAACCCTCCTCGCCGAGCAACTCGCGGGCGCGCTGGATCACGGCGTCGACGTGTGCTTCCTTGTCACCGCCTTCGTTCTCGTCGGGCGGCAGGCCGTCGGCGATCACCCGCCACGGGTGGCGCAACGCATCGCCGTGGCGGTTGCGCACCTCGCGTGCGATTTCGTAGATGTATTCGCCGCGATAGCCGTTGTCCGGAAAGCGTGTGCTTTCGCCGCAAAGTTCGAGGTAACGCAACCATACCGATGCGGCCAGAATATCCATCTGGCGACCGTGATCATTGACATAGTACTCGCGCTTGACCGGGTGTCCGGCGGCCGCAAGGATCGCAGTCAGGGATGCGCCGTACGCGGCACCACGGCCGTGTCCGATGTGCAGCGGTCCGGTCGGGTTGGCGCTGACGTACTCTGCCAGGATCTCTTCCCTGTCGGCGGTTTCGGCATGGCCGTAGTGCAAGCCCGCGCCAAGAGCTTCCCGAACTACGGAGCGCAGGTGGTGCTCGCTGGCATGAAAGTTGAGAAAGCCTGGCCCGGCGATTTCGATTCGATCGACGCGCTTGGAGGCCGGCATCCGCTTGAGAATCATCTCGGCGATCTCGAGCGGCTTGCGCTTGGCCTGTCGGGCCAGGATCAGCGCGACGTTGCAGGCGTAGTCGCCATGCGCGGGATCCCGCGGCGGATCGACCTGGAACTCCGGTTCGCAGTCGCGCGGTAGCGTCTCGTCCCGTTTCAGGTAACCGATTGCCTGATGGATCAATTCTTCGATATGGGCGCGCATGGGATCTCGGGTCGCCGGACTGGCCTCGAAACGGGGAATGCGATATTGTACCGGCAGGCTTTCCGTTGGGTGCGCCGGGTTTATCCACATCCGCTGTGGATAAGTGTGTGGGTAATGCAGGGAGAGCCGGGTTTCGCGCCGCTCTGCAAAGCGGGTGCAGCGGAATGATCAAATTTTGACCATACCATGAAAGCGTTTATAAACAATAGGTTATGACAAATATATCATCTTCGTGCTATGTAAAAGCGGCCAAGATGCTGTTTTCTTGCAGAGCTGTGACAGTGTGTATAAAGTTCTCGCGCATGAATCGACCCGATTCGGAACTGTGATGCAGTCGGCTCTCCGCGCCTACCTCGATTTTCGTCCGCAACAGGGAGCACGCGTGTATGTCGACCCGGCGGCGACCGTGATTGGGCAGGTCGTGCTCGGCGACGATGTTTCGATCTGGCCCGGTGTGGTGCTGCGCGGCGACGTGAACCGAATCGAGGTCGGTGCGCGCAGCAACATCCAGGACGGCACCATCGGACATGTGACCCATGACGGGCGATACACTCCAGCAGGAATCCCGCTGTGTATCGGCGAGGATGTGACCGTCGGTCACGCTGCGATTCTTCATGCCTGCAGCATCGGTGACCGCTGCCTGGTCGGCATGGGTGCGCTGGTGCTCGACGGAGCGGTGATCGAAGCCGACGTGATGCTCGGTGCGGGCAGTCTGGTCGCGCCGGGCAAGCGCCTTGAGTCGGGCTGGCTGTACCGCGGCCGTCCCGCGGTCGCCGCGCGCAGGCTTAGGTCCGAAGAGCTCGAGCTGCTGGCATATTCCGCAGCGCATTACGTGCATTTGAAAGATGATTATCTGTCTGAACGAATGGCGGCGGGTTGAGCGGTGCGGCGGTCGTCGTGGCTGGGGTGAAGAGCGGCCGGATCCAGCGATCGACGAGTTCCGGGCTAACATTTGGGCATCCGGATGTTGACGAGGCAGTGTGGTTTCGGCGATACTACGGGGCTTGCCGGGGTGTAGCGCAGCCTGGTAGCGCAACTGCTTTGGGAGCAGTAGGTCGCAGGTTCGAATCCTGCCACCCCGACCAGTCTGCGCGGCCAGGATGATTCTGGTCGGCAGATGCGGCAAGACGGCCACGACGCTGGGCTGACTGGAACGCCGGTGAACGGGATCGAGCGCCTGTAGCTCAACCGGATAGAGCATCGGCCTTCTAAGCCGACGGCTGCAGGTTCGAGTCCTGCCAGGCGCGCCAGTTTCCGGCATTCGGCGCGGCGGAAGTCGCGAACGAAGTGAGGTGAACGGTAAGGTTTTACAATGGTGGGCGTAGCTCAGGGGTAGAGCACTGGATTGTGGCTCCAGCGGTCGTGGGTTCAAATCCCATCGTCCACCCCATTTCAAGACCGGTTTGCCGAACAGGTTTTCCGGTGCCGCGAGCGGAACGGTCCGGTCGCGCATGCAAGGTAAGGTTCAGGGCCGTTAGCTCAATTGGTAGAGCAGTGGACTCTTAATCCATTGGTTGTAGGTTCGATTCCTACACGGCCCACCAGTTTTCCCGCCGCGCCCGGAACCCGGCGCGATTTTCGAGCAAACAGCAAACAAGCGAGCGCGATCTTCAATGCAGGTATCGATGGAAAAGACCGGCGACCTGGGCCGCCGTCTCACGGTAGAGCTTCCGTCCGAGGAAATCGACCACAAGGTGGCAGGGCGTCTGAACGAATTACGCAGTCAGGTGCGTATGAAGGGTTTTCGGCCCGGCAAGGTACCGCTGAACGTGGTCCGTCAGCGCTATGGCAGCCAGGTCCGGGCCGAGGTGCTGCAGGAAGCGATGCAGGGTGCCCTGGCTGAAGCCTTCGAGCAGCAGAAGCTGCGTGTTGCGGGTGTGACCAGCATGAGCCCCGCCGATGGTGGCGAGGGCG
>Ga0210046_1002303_pt1 | contig 13709 bp, 12 predicted proteins | sample CryGeyCG2114_250_FD_185461 | JGI IMG/M metagenome (GOLD analysis project Ga0210046, IMG submission 185461) | Groundwater microbial communities from aquifer - Crystal Geyser CG18_big_fil_WC_8/21/14_2.50 (SPAdes) (version 2) | ecosystem: Environmental > Aquatic > Deep subsurface > Groundwater ... | reverse complement strand
TCTCATGGAGAATAACAGCCATTGTAGTAGCCACACCAATCTCAATGGAAATCATATAACTGGTCGCAATAATCAAGCCATCAATAAAATTGTGAACTCCATCTCCAAGGAGAATCATCTTTCCGATTGGGTGATGGTGTTCTTCGGCATGCTCAAGAGTGTGATGATGCCAGTGAAGGACTTTTTCAAGGACAAAGAATATTAAAATACCGCCAATGATTAAAAATGATATGAGTGTAGAATTGCTAATTTTTTCATATGCCTCGGGAATGATATGAATGAAAACGTCCCCCAAGAGAGTACCAACCGCCAAACTAACAAGGATGAATATACTTTTGTTGAGCAGATTTCTCTTTAATATCAGTGTGAATACACCAATAAAGGATACTAAGCTGATAGTGAGCACGCTGAGCAGGGTGTAAATGATTATCATAATAATTAATTAAATTTTTGCGCATCTGATACAATGCCCAAAAAATTCAAGATTATGTGTGGAGATGTTCTTGAATTGTTTTGATGAGTGAACAATTTCTTTCTCAAGTGCTCTAAGTGAACACCCGGCAATTTCTTCAATGGTACCGCAGTCGTTACAGATAATGTGATGATGATGCGGTCTATCGGGTGTGTATTCAAAATGTGCTATGCCGGTATTTAGATCAATACGCCTCACAACCTCACTCAAATTCAGACTCGTCAGTGAGCGATAAAGAGTCGTGACATTAGGAGGTGTACCTTTCCATAAAGTAAGAATCTGCTGGATTGAAAGCGGTTGTCCCGAGTGTTCAAGTAGAGCCAATAATTTTAGACGACCTTTAGTCACGCGAAAACCCTTTTCTCGTAATGCTTTGTCGCTAGATATTATTTCATGCTTGTGTTGCATCATTCGAATATACACTATTGCAAATAATTTGCAATAGTGAAATCAAATTTTATGGTGCTTTATTTGGCCGGTTCACAATTATAAAACTTTGCTATAATTATTTGATAATCAAAAAAATAGCCACTGGGGTTGTACATAAAGTGCCGGCTGATTTGCGGGAAGGGCTTTTGTCTTCTCCTTTGATTTTGGATACTTGGAATGACCTTACGCCTTTAGCTCGCGACGAATGGATTTGCTGGACAACCTCTGTCAGGAAATCAGAGACAAGGAGAAAACATATTGAGCGATTATGTACTGATATTAACAAAGGTAAACGTCGACCCTGTTGCTGGGCTGGTTGTCCGCATCGTTAGATTTAAGAAGGAAAAAAAGATTCTAAATAATATGCTTAAAAAAGTTTTGTACAGTATCTGTGGATTTTTAGTTCTTATGTTTGTACTCGGTTCATTTACTGATGACTACAAGTTAGATACGAGAAGAGTGCAAATTTCAAGCATTGAATTAAACGATATATCCATACCGGAGGAGGCAAATGTTTTTTCTTCCAACGAGGAGACTGTGTTAGGTAGCACAATAACAGCTTCTAAGAGGAGAATGAAATCAACTTCAGTTGCACCGCCAGAAGAAGAATATTATTCAGTTACCAAGGTAGTGGACGGAGACACATTGGCTGTTGATATGGGTGGGAAAATAGAGACCATTCGTCTTATTGGTATTAACACTCCGGAAACGGTTGATCCTAGAAAGACAGTGGAGTGTTTTGGTATTGAGGCATCAGAGAAGGCAAAAGCACTCTTATCGGGACAGCATGTCCGGATAGAAATGGATCCAACCCAAGGAGAACGTGATAAATATAATCGGCTACTGGCGTATGTTTATTTAGATAACGGGAAATCTTTTAACAAATATATGATTGAAGAAGGGTATGCCTATGAATATACATATAATAATCCGTATAAGTATCAGAATGAATATAAAGCTGCCGAGATAAGTGCGAAGCTAAATGAGAAAGGTCTGTGGGCAGAGAGTGTGTGTGATACTCCTCTACAAACACCGATTTTAATCCCGAAAGAAAAGTTCACACCAACTTCACAAGTATTATCGCAACAATCGTGTTCTACTAATCTCTATAACTGTAGTGACTTCGTTACTCAAAATGAGGCGCAATCCGCTTTTAATGCATGTAGTGGTGTGAATGGTGATGTACATGGTCTTGATAAAGATAAGGACGGTATTGCCTGTGAGTCCCTACCTTAAGAAAGTATTTATTCCACTCATGCTGGGTGTGACATTGTCGGAATATTAGAAACAAAGCGTAATTTATAGTCAAGAAAATGCCTTTGAAATAGGAAAATTATTGTTTGAAAGTTGATGAAAAATACTGCGATTAATCGCAGTATTTTTCATTCATCCTCGCACCCACTAACCAACAGTATATAATAATAGTGTTATTGGTTTAATAATTTTCTTATGAATTTTTTTAAGGATACCACCTTCACCTGGTTACAAATTGGAGCATTCAAACTAGCCACCATTTTTCTTGGGATTGTCATTGGCGCTTATTGGTCTGAAATATTTATGCCTTATTTGACACTTTTGTTAGTTGTGGCCATGATTTCTGGGTTGTACATAGGAATGGTCTGGTTTAGACAACGGTAAAGAACCTCGCCCTAGAAGAACGAACCAGTGGTTCTTTTCTGTATCAATGCCGCCCCGGCGACTCATTTTTAAAGGTTGCAGAATGCCCCGGGTAGAACCCCGGGGCATTCTGCAACAATCACAGTAAAAACCTTACGGTTAACTGCAAGGTTTTACTTTCCCTGCCCGAAATATTTCTTTAGTAAAGTGACATGCTCCTTATAAGTGGGAGTGCAATGGAAAGTACCAGTATTGTCATGAAAATAAAATAAGCAGTCGGTTTTATGTGGATTAAGAGCAGCAATAATGGCATCAATTGATGGGTTAGATATTGGGGTTGGTGGCAATCCCTTATTTTTGTAAGTATTATAAGGCGAGTTTAAATATTTGTCGCCCGGAATCGGTACCGGCCACCACGGTTCATTTGGCTGACTGCCACGGACATATTGCAGAGTAGAATCAATTTGTAGACGCATATCAATAAAAAGACGGTTCCAAATAATTCCAGAAATATAACGCATATCCTCAAAATCATAGGCCTCTCGTTCAATCATTGATGCAATAATTAAAGTATCGTGTAGGGGAACAATTGACTCTATCTCATCTGTGTATCTTGCTAATATTTCAGTTTGGAAACGACTCGCTATAGTGAGAGCGGCAGTTTCTGCGGAAGCATCAACTGTCAAAACATATTTACCGGGGTAAAATTTTCCGTCTGTAAGAGGCGGTAACCCACTCCCGACATTTTCAATAAATTTGGCTTTTTCATCATCATTCCAGCCCAAGGTATGGCTAAAGGAATTCGCCACTTGTTCAGAACGGTCCCCTGATTGAATTACCAAAATACGGCTAATTGGCGAGGCAAGCGTCTGGTACCAGTCCATGGTCTGGAGTTTAGCGGTTAGTAAAGCTAACCATGTCTGGTTTTTGGCTGGTTTAGTGTGATTACTGGCGACATGATCATAAAAGAAGTCTGTTACGGTTGAGTTCTCAACAATAGTTTTGGTGGTTGGATTAACACTAAGAGGGAAGGAATCACGGACAATTACGGCCAAATCTGGCGTGTCAACATAAACCTCATTAAAAAAAACTATCTTGGTTTTCAATAATCCTATAATAAGTAGGCTAATAATAACTAGAATAAAACACAGCCACCATAATCGGTAATTTATTTTGGAAAATGGCGAAACTGACGCCGACAATAATTTTGGTGTTTGTGACATAAAATTATATTTATAAAGATATTATGTCACATTGTAGCGTACACAGTAAGTCCTAGATACAAAGAATGTTATCATACCAGTATGATTAAAATTATTAAGATGTTCTTCATTGTTTTAGGTGTTATTTTCTTTACTTTATTATTGTCTCTAACTTATTTTTTTATAACTGATCCATATAACTTACGACCTACCCTAATGCCGATTATTGGCAAAATGGTATTTCCCAATACTGTTTCTGATACCAATACAACCGATTCAGAAACAAATACATCTAGCTCTAATAACAGCACCCTGTCGCCAACCCAAAAACAAGTCCTAGAAAGTATCGGTGTCAATCCTGATTCTCTACCGTCTACTATTACTCCTAGCCAGGAAGTCTGCTTTGTAGGTATTTTGGGTCAAGCCCGAGTAAATGAGGTTAAAGGTGGTGTCACTCTCTCAGCTATGGAATTTTTCAAGGCGTCATCGTGTTTGAAGTAATTGTTGTGGTGTAACTAAAATTAAATAAAGTGTGCTACCATGCTTCGATATGGAAAAAGAACTAATTTATATCTTCGGGAAACATGCGGTTGAGGAGGCATTGAATCATCGCCCTGAATTGATTAAAGAGCTATACATTGAACTTGGTTTTACTGACGATAAAATATTTTCCAAGCTCAATCGTTTGGCTAGGGTGACACCAAAAGTCTTGAATCCCAAAAAATTACCAGGCGGTCTGCGCGGTGAGGCGGTTCATCAAGGAATTATTGCTGGTATTTCTGTGGATGACCTCATGTTGTCGTATAAAGAATTTATTCAGTCAATTATACCAACTACTGATACTTGTTTTTTGATTTTGGGTGAAGTGCAAGATCCACATAACGTGGGGGCAGTCATCCGTAGCGCGGCTGCCTTTGGTGTCACCGCTGTTTTGATTCCACCGCACAATCAATCGCCAGTGACTGGTACAGTAGTGAAGGTGTCGGCAGGTATGGCCTTTCGCATCCCTTTGGTGGAGATTCGTAATGTTAATGCCACCATTCATGATTTAAAAGAGCGTGGCTTTTGGATTTATGGATTGGCGGGTGAAGGAGTTACCAGCTTGTCGGAAGAGAGCTTTACAAAACCGACTGCCTTTGTGCTTGGTAATGAGGGTTCTGGTTTGCGTGCCAAGACACGAGACGCTTGTGATGCCTTGATTTCTATTCCGATTCATCCACGTTGCGAATCTCTCAATGCCGCCGCCTCGGCATCCGTAGTGCTTTATGCATGGAATAAAGAGCATCCAAATTCGCTCCTTCTATAAACCCTTCCCCCAGTACAAAATTTTGTGTTTAAAACTAATGCCAATGTATGACAGATATGATAAAATACCCCCCAGTGTGGTATAACATACTTATTATAAGACGATAGGTTAATAAATGAACTTTAAATAACATTAGATATGGAAGGAAATAATCAAGATAACGAAACAAAGAAAAATAATTCAACTGAAACAAGTGCCGGCGTAAACGAAAACACTGACACCACAACAGAAGTTAACGACAGTGTAGTTGAAACGATTTCGGAAGTGGAGATCGCCACTCCAGTTGCTGTTGAAGAAGATATGGTTGTTCTCACAAATAGCGAATCAGTAAAATCATCATTGCCAATCAAGCAGTACATTATTGCAGCTGTCGTCATTACGATAATAGGAATGGCATTGTGGTATGGATTGGAAAAGCAAGGCAGGGTTCAGACTGGAGTTTTTGATAGAATAAGTGCTATGGTAAAGCCAGAAGCATCAGTCGCTGTTGTTAATGGTATTAAAATATCAAAAACACAATATGAAAAAAGTCGCGAGCAGATTATTGCCAGTGCTGGTCAACAAGGATTAGACATGACCGATGAAAAAATCAAGGCGGAAATTGATGCTCAGGCGATTGATGTATTAATTAATACAGAACTATTAAAGCAAGTCGCAGAAGAAGCAGGAGTAGTGGTAACCCCAGAACAAATCGAAACTCGTTATCAAGAAGTGATAGCCAGTGTTGGTGGTGCTGATGAATTAACCAAAAGAATGACCGAATTGGGTATTACAGAAACCAGTCTTCGGAGTGATATTGAAGGAGAAATCCTTATCCAAAGTTATTTGGCTAATGCTGTTGACACCAGTGGTGTGACTGTTGCAGAGGCAGATATTACAACCGCCTATGAAAACGCGGGTGGGGTCGATGCTGGTTTGCCAGCTCTGGCAGATGTGCGTGACCAAATTGAAGCACAATTAAAGTCGGCTAAGGAGCAAGAACTGATTACAAACTTCATTAAAACATTGAAAGATAAGGCCACAATTGAAGTTTTGATTTAATCTGCTTTCGGTATAGATTACTCCTAAGAGTGAGGGTATTATTATGAAATCACAAAAAAATGATATTGTTCACAAAATTACCCATCGACAGCACGAGCGCCTGGCATTGTTGCGGAAGCTAACTATTGGTGAGCAAAGTGCAATTTTTGCTGAGCTGTCACAACACGTTCAACAAAATTTATTGCCCGAACTATCTGTATCTGAGATTGTTAATATTCTTGATCACATGGATTTACAGTTGGCGGAGAAAATTTTGGCCAGAATAACGGATACCAGTCGTCGTAACAAAATATTAAAACGTCTTAAAACTGAAATCAGAGAAAAGATAGAGTATTTCTTACGTTTTCACCCCAAAGCTAATTTGGCATTGATTCATTTTAATTATTTATTCCTACCAGCCGAATTCACCATTAATGAAACAGGTGATGCTATTGAGGGACATTACCAAGATACTGGAAAGTTTCCGGAGATACTAGTGCACGAACAAGGCACTTTGGTTGGTGAGGTGCCCATTTCTGTTTTGGTAAAAGAGGCAGGGCATCAACAGATTGGTAAATTTGTTAGACCGGCACCGACAATTTCTTATCAGGCAGAAATCAGTGAAGTAATCTCAACTCTAACCTCCCTAGGAAAAAAGAAAGTAGTGGTATTAGATCGTGATGAGAGTGTCTTAGGAATTATTTATGCGGACGATGCTTTAGATTTGTTTGGAAAATTACCTACCGAATCACTTTATAGTTTTTCTGGAGTGGATAGTAGTGAGCGACCGTTTGATCCAATTTTAACCAAAGTGCAAAAACGTTATCGGTGGTTAATATTAAACCTCGCAACAGCTTTTTTAGCCGGTTCAATTATTTTGATTTTCAAGGACACAATTAATGCTTTAATAATTATTGCCATTTACATTCCAATTGTTACGGGGATGGGAGGAAACGCAGCCAGTCAAACTTTTGCGGTTATTTTGCGAGGCATTACTTTAGGGACTATATCACTAAAAAACGGATTGCCGGCAATTTATCGTGAGGTCGGAGCGGGTTTATTAAATGGTACAGTTATTGGATTAATTGTTGCCCTAATCTCACTCGGTGCTGGTGGTGGTATTTGGTTGGGGGCGACTGTCGGCATATCAATGATTATTGTTCATATTGTGGCCGGTCTTTTTGGGGCCGTTGTTCCGTTATTCATGAAATTTATCGGCAAAGATCCGGCGGCAACCTCAATGATTTTCATTAGTACTGCGACTGATGTCTTTGGTATGTTGGCGTTGCTCGGTATCGGCTCCGTCTTACTAATGTAAATCCAACTTTTGGGTTTAATCCCCAAGTTGGATTTACATTACTTGATTAGGGTATAATGAAGATTATTTATATTTTTTTGGTATGTATTACACAATATTTATTGTTGCCATTATTATTCTTGTACCTTCATGTTTATATGTGGTGCGCGGGAAAACAGCGGCCATTTTGGAAACATTTGGACGTCCCCATACCCGTTCAGTAGCACCGGGATTAAGAGTAAAATGGCCATGGCCAATTACCTCGATTGTGGCCCGTGTTAATTTGCAGTTACAAGAAATTCACGCTGATGTATCTGTCAAAACCAGTGATAACGCCTTTATGACGTTACCGGTAAAGGTTCAATACAGAGCCAACGACGACGGAGTTGGTGCGGTTAAAGCCCACTACGAACTAGAGGTCCCAGAGAAACAAATTACTTCTTACGTACTCAATAATGTCAGACAGACAGCTTCAGGAATGGAAATGACTGAGCTTTATGCTAACCGCGATTCAGTGGAATCACAGGTGCAAACAGCTCTTTCTGAACAGTTTGCTCGCTTCGGATATATTATTGAAAATGTTTTGGTTGATGAACCACAGCCGAGCACTGAGGTGCGTGATGCTTTTAACAAAGTAATTGCCAGTAAGCGATTGATGGAAGCTGCCCGTAATGAAGCTGAAGCTGCCAGAATTAAATTAGTCGGGGCGGCTCAAGCAGAAGCCGAGAGTAAAAAATTACAGGGTGAAGGTATGGCTCAAATGCGCACAGCAGTCGCTAGGGGACTAGAAGAGGCAATGGAGACAATGCAGAAAGCCGGACTTTCTAGTGATGTAGCTATTCAGTTTTTGACTGACACTAACCGAATTGATGCTATAACCAATGCTGCTGCTCATGGCAACACTATTATTATTGATGTTGGACAGGTTAAGGACGTGGCGACAACAGCTGCTCTGCTTAATTCGATAAAGAAATAAATTTGAGGGAGATAGCTCGACTGACACAAAACGCCTCGCGTTCGTCTTTACGAAGAGAGAGGAGATATGGTGTAGAGCCTAATAGGCAATATATCTAAGAACAATGGGCTATAATTAGTAACGTGCCAACTCATGGAAGCTGGGGCGACAAGCGTGACTCGTTGCCCTTTGCTATACTTTACCCATCACCATGAGCTACACTACTACCAAATTAATATTTCTCTACGGTAGTTTGCTTATTGTAGCAGTATTATTCACTGTTCAAATTAATTGGCATACGCAACCATTATTGCCATCAACTGTGGTAGTGACTGATTTAGCACCAGCATCAACGTCAACCTCAGAAACAAAATCAACGTTCATAAGTGCGCAAGCACCGGCATTAGTTTCAGAATCAGCCTCTAGTCTAAAAACCGACAACCTAATCCCACTGCAGATAGGTAGTGTTATTATGCAGGCCTCTGTCGCCTCCACCAGCTCATCTCTTGAACTTGGTTTATCAGACACATTGTACCTACCTAACGGTATAGCAAAACTTTTTATTTTTGGAACTATCGAGAAGTGGGAATTTTGGATGAAAGATATGAATTACCCCATAGATATTATTTGGCTGGATGAGCAAAAAAAGTGGTTTATATAAAACATGGTGTTGAACCGAATACTTATCCGAATTCATTTGTACCGAGTGTTCCGGCTAAGTATGTAATTGAAACAGCCGCCGGCTTTGCTCTTGAAAATCAGATTGATGTTGACACACAAGCTGTCTTCTAATATTAATACCATCTCCAATTAACCATTGGACACGCAATCCCAAATTTTGGCTACAAAACCGCGCTTCGCCCTCAACATATACCAATATGCTTCGGACTCCAGCTTGCTTTTCGCTCAAAATTTTGAAAGGCGTTTATGTCCAAGCGTTAATTGGGGATGGTATAAGAAAATATGTTATAATATAAAAGCATGATGATCGCCGAGCACCTTCTCTTGAAGTGTCGAATGCATATTTTCTCTAATTGATTTTAGTTAGTAAGAATTGCGCGACGTAGCACGAGAAGGTGCTCGGAGGAAAGTCCGAACACGCCCATGCGTAAGTGTGGAGTATGGTAGCGGGTAACACCCGTCGTTAGATTTATCTAAAGAGGTGCGAGCAGAGACGCTCTAAGCGAGAGTGAAGAGGTTCCTTTCTTTGGAAAGGAATAGCTTTCTAGGTAACTAGAGAGGTGAAACGGCTAAATCCTTATTAGCGTGCAAGGCCGTGTCCAGCACCACTTTTATTTTTGATGACTCAAGAATAAAAGTGGTGCTGGAAGAGCCGCCAGAGGTGCTTGGTAACAATCATCCTAGGTATATGATCATCTGGGGTAATCCTGACAGAATTCGGCTTATATGCACAACAACACTACCCAAAAGGGTAGTGTTGTTGGTATGATAGAATAGTTACGTTATTAGTTTGAGTAATTATATTTTAATCACAAATATGGAACACAACTCATTTTTACCGAAGATAACTCCGCGAGCAGATTCAATCAGTATTGGTCTAATGGCCATCGCCCGTTTTATTATTATGATTGCTATTGGTCTTCTACCACTTTTTTTTATACCAGGTTCACTAGTATTTATTAACACCACTAAAGTATTTTTTGTTGTTTTGCTGTTGTTGGTGGCGGTCATATTTACTAGTTTGGGGATTCTGCGCCGAGGTTCAATCATGCTATCTTTCTCTCCAATGCTTTTATCTTGGTGGGCAGTTGTTTTGGCGTCCTTTGTGTCTGCAGTTTTGTCACCTACTTTAAAATCTTCTTTGGTCGGAAATAGTTTAGAAATACAGACGGTTGGTTTTCTGTTTTTGCTCGGCATGATAATGACCACAACTATTATTTTTGCAGATTCCAAAAAAGGGCTAGTTTATGTTTATGGGGCTTTTATTTTAGGTGCGGTGCTTTTGTCATTGTTTCAACTCGTTCGTGTTTTTTCTGATGCCAGCTTCCTTTCATTGGGATTTTTACAGGGTAATACTTCAACAATAATTGGTGGTTTTAATGATTTGGGTATTTTTGTCTGTTTGGCTATCATTTTATCGTTAATAACACTTGTTCAATTACCGCTACCTACCAGGGCGGTTTCGGTCATGACAGTATGTGTAGTAATCATGCTCGCGCTTTTGGCAATTATTAATTTCTTTGTCTTATGGGTGGTGTTGTCATTACTAAGTTTGTCTTTGTTAATGTATTACCTTACCAGGGACCGCTATTCATCAGCTGACAGTGCGTCAATTGAATCACGTAAAGGCATTAATCTGCCAGTGACTGGATTGATTGCTTTTATTTTTATTGTTTCAGCCGTCTTTTTAGTTGGCGGTAACTCACTAGCTGGTTATATCTCTGCTTCTACTGGAGTTAGTTATGTTGAGGTTCGTCCTTCAGTTACCGCTACTCTAGATATAATGCGTAATGTTTATCATGAGAACGCTTTTACCGGTATTGGTCCCAATCATTTTGTTGATGCTTGGAATTTATACAAAGACAATTCAATTAATCAAACAATATTTTGGAATACTACCTTTTCAGCTGGTAGTGGTTATGTCCCGACTTGGTTTGTGACGACTGGTATTTTCGGTGTTCTAGCATGGTTTATATTTTTTGTTTTGTTTATCTATACTGGTATTAAGATGCTAATTCAAGGGCAAGAAACTGATAGATTTTGGTACTATATTGGAACCATTTCTTTTGTTACCTCTCTATTTGTATGGGTTATGTCTATTATTTATGTTCCAGGACCAGTTATACTGATAGTGGGGGCATTTTCAACTGGCATTGTTTTAGTGGCCAGAAGGTCTTTACTACCCGGAGGACAAAGATTAATCAATCTTTTAACTAGCGCTCGAACCGGTTTTGTCTTGATTTCGTTAGTGATGGTTGTCATCATTTCGGCTGTTGCAGTTGGTTATGGTGCAGTGCGGCAATTTACTGCCTACAATACTTATGCCAATATTACTAAAATACCGGCCGGTGATGAGCAATTAGCTACCGTCTTAGAATATTTGGATAATGCCAATAATCTTTATCCAGCAGATGTTTACGCCCGCGATCGAGCTGGTTATCAGTTACTTAATATAAATTATTTACTTACGCTTTCTGAACCAACTGCTGACGATAAACAGAAACTGCAAGATTTATTTGCTGAGGCAATTTTAGATGCAAAAACTGCTATAAATCAGAATCGTCATGATGTTCGTAATTGGTCTACCTTAGGTGATATTTACGCTGTTCTAGCCACCCTAAATTATGAAAATGCATCTACTAGTGCCAAGAGTGCTTTTGATGAAGCGCGGAAACTAGATCCGCAAAACCCATATTATGACTTACAAGAGGCGGCTATTGCCTTTCGTACCGGCGATAACATCGGGGCGCGAGAAAAGGCAATTAAGGCCTTACAATTAAAGCAAAACTATACTGATGCCCTATTTCTGATTTCTCAAATTGATATTGCTAGTGGCGACATTGAGAAAGCTATCGCTTCATCCGAGGTGTTAGTAATATTAGATCCATCTAATCCTGGTCGGCATTATCAATTAGGGGTCCTTCAGGCCGCCAACAACAAACCAACAGAAGCGATAAATTCTTTCACAAAAGCGATAACATTAAATCCTAGTTATGCTAATGCTCTTTATTTACGCGCCCAACAATATCTAGTTACTGGTGAAAAAGAAAAAGCTATCTCTGATTTGAGAATAGTTCAAAATCTAAATCCAGACAATAGCTTGGTAGAAAAAGTGATTAATGAAATAAACCAAGGCAATATTAGCCCATCTATATTTAATGCCGAAAAATTAGTAACTGAACCAAATTCAGTGGTGACAGAAAATCAGGTCACCACCACTAACGAAGATCCGCAAACGGATTTAATTAAACCAGTAAATGCAACTTCGGCAGAAAAGCCATCTACCGAGAGCTCTGCTGAAATTGTTTCTCCAGAAAACACGCAATAATTTTTAACTATGGTTGCGAAAGTTATTAATTTATTCTACCGAGAAATTCGCGGTCTTCATCAGGCGGCCTATGTGCTGGCGTTGTTTACTTTGGCCTCTCAAATCTTAGCATTAGTACGTGATCGTATTTTAGCCAATCAATTCGGAGCAGGGTATGAGCTTGATATTTACTACGCTGCCTTTAGAATTCCTGATTTGCTCTTCGTTCTTTTTGCTTCCGTTCTATCAGTGTATGTGCTTTTACCGTTTGTCTCTCGGTCCAGGCAAGGGGGCAATGAAGTCGGACGATTAGTATTAAGTCAGATGTTTACCATTTTCTTGCTGGCTTATACCGTAGTATCCATCATTACAATTATTATTGCTCCGGTTCTGGTTACTTATTTTTTCCCTGGCTTTTCTGGCGAATCTCAGGTAGAAGTGGTTTTATTATTACGCATCTTGCTGTTACAGCCACTACTTTTAGGTATTTCAAGTTTATTAGGGGTAGTGACTCAGTTACAACACCGTTTTGTTATTTATGCCATTTCACCTCTAGTTTATAATATTGGTATTATAATTGGGGCGGTAGTTTTATATCCAATATTTGGCTTGGTGGGGCTAGTGTTAGGGGTGGTATTGGGAGCTTTAGGGCATGTAGCTGTCCAAATACCTCTAGTCTATCGTAGTGCTCTCGCCTTCAGATTGACTCTAAATATTGATTGGAAACTAATACGTCAGATTGGGAAAGTGGCTATCCCGAGAGCTATTACACTATCATTAAACCAGTTACTTTTGATTGTCTTGGTTAGCTTGGCTAGTGTGATGACCGTTGGTTCAGTGTCTGTTCTTCAGTTTGCTTATAATCTGCAATCGGTTCCCTTGGCGATTATTGGTATGAGTTATTCAGTGGCCGCTTTTCCAACTCTGGCTGAATTATTGGCGCAAAAGAAACACCAAGAATTTAATGATTTTGTCGTCACGGCCCTGCGACATATTATTTTTTGGTCACTCCCCATTATTGCGTTGGTAATTGTTCTGCGTGCGCAAATTGTTCGAGTATTGCTGGGAAGTGGATCATTTGATTGGCACGATACCAGATTGACAGCAGCGGCTCTTGGGCTATTTGTAGTGTCTTTAACTGCTCAGTCAATACTGTTACTTCTAGTACGCGCCTTTTATGCCGGCGGTCGGACTCGGATTCCTTTTATTTTGACACTGGTTGGGACATTAGTAGGTTCTGTTAGTGCTTATACAATCTATCTTTGGTTTCAGTCTTCGAGCTCAGTACGCTTCTTTGTTGCCTCTATTTTCCGTCTCCATGATGTATCCGGTACTGAAGTCCTAACCCTGCCACTTGGTTTTACAATAGGTATTTTTGTCCAAGTAATCTTGATGATGTTTTTATTGAGACGGACATTTGATC
>Ga0210046_1002302_pt1 | contig 13712 bp, 10 predicted proteins | sample CryGeyCG2114_250_FD_185461 | JGI IMG/M metagenome (GOLD analysis project Ga0210046, IMG submission 185461) | Groundwater microbial communities from aquifer - Crystal Geyser CG18_big_fil_WC_8/21/14_2.50 (SPAdes) (version 2) | ecosystem: Environmental > Aquatic > Deep subsurface > Groundwater ... | reverse complement strand
TCGAGAAATACCTCGGGGGTGAATACAAAGTCGTCGCTTCTGTCGGGCACGTCCGTGATCTTCCCAAATCCAACAAAGATGCCATCGATGTCGAAGGTGGTTTCATTCCTCGCTATATTATCTCCCCTGGGAAAGAATCAGTCGTCCGAGATATCAAGGCACTCGTGAAAAAAAGCGACACTGTTCTCCTCGCCAGCGACCCTGATCGTGAAGGAGAAGCGATTGCTTGGCATGTGGCTGAAACGTGTGGAATAAAGAAGCCACAGCGTGTACGTTTCTATGAAATCACCGAGAAAGCAGTGAAAGAAGCTGTGGAACATCCTACCGAGCTCGACACCAACCTGCGCAAAGCTCAGGAAGCAAGAAGAGTACTGGACCGCCTCGTCGGTTATGATCTCTCGGGTCTCATTTGGAAAAAAGTTCGCTATGGTCTCTCGGCTGGCCGTGTCCAATCCCCTGCGCTCCATATCCTCGCTCTCCGGGAAAAAGAAATAAAGAGTTTCATTCCCGAAACATATTTTGTCATCACTGCTGATTGCACCACGAAGAAAAAAGAAACCATCCTCTTCACCTGCAGTGAAGAACCCAAGACAAAAAAAGAGACGGAAAGAATCCTCGATATCGCACGAGAAAAGCAGTGGGAAATCGTCGAAGTCAAAACCACCGAAGCCCTTCGTCGTCCCAAGGCTCCCTTCACGACATCGACACTTCAGCAGGCGAGCAGTTCTCGCCTCGGTATGTCTCCGTCACGGACGATGCGGTCAGCGCAGAAACTCTATGAAAAAGGTTTTATCACCTATATGCGTACCGATAGTATTTCTCTGTCCGAAACTGCTTTGCCAGAAATACTCACTGTTGTAGAGAAAGCATTCGGTGAAAAATATCTCTGTCCTCGTCACTATCAAACAAAAAGTAAAAATGCTCAGGAGGCACACGAAGCAATCCGTCCCACCGATCCCAAGAAAAAGACTGCTGGTTTTACAGAAGATGAGAAGAAACTCTACACACTGATTCGCAATCGTACTCTCGCCTCACAAATGAGCGATGCTGAAATACTCCGAACCAAAATTATCGCCAATACGACTGATAGAACTCTTCCAAACTTCTCTGTGAGTGGATCACATCTTTTGTTCGATGGCTGGCTGGCTCTCGATACTTCGGCACGCAGTGATGATGTGGAAGTGCCACTCGTCTCCCCTTCTGACCCACTTGATCTCAGGAACATCACATCAGAAGAGAAACAAACTGATCCACCACAAAGATATTCTGAAGCTGGCCTCGTGAAAGAACTCGAAAAACGAGGTATCGGACGACCAAGTACCTACGCTTCTATCGTCAAAACGATTCAGGACCGCGCATATGTCGAAAAAGAAGGCAAGGCTCTCAAAGTAACCGATACCGGTATGGTCGTCGATGATTTTCTCTTTCAGCATTTCGAACAGATGGTATCAGAAACTTTCACTGCAAAAATGGAAGACGAACTCGACGATATCGCGAGTGGTGATCGCGAATACCAGAAAACTCTTGAGGATTTTTATACCCCCTTTGCCAAAGAAGTAAAAAGCAAAGATACTCTCGAGAAAGTGACCAATATGGGTGAAGCACCAGCAGGTACTCTTTGTCCAAAATGTACATCTTCGATGGTTATCAAATTGGCACGCAATGGAAAGTTTTTCAGTTGCTCGCGTTTTCCAGACTGCGATGGTGCTCTCACCCTCGAAGGCAAAGAAATAGAACCACCCAAAGAAACTGGTGAAGCTTGTCCGAAATGTAAAGACGGAAAACTGATGGAACGTGAAGGACGTTTCGGAAAATTTGTTGCCTGCTCCAATTATCCCAAATGCAAATTCATCAAAAAAGATGAAAATGCTCTTCCTTCGACTGATATTGATTGTCCTGTGTGTAAAAAAGGGAAAATGACAGAGAGGCGAGGACGCTTCGGTATCTTCTATAGTTGCTCAAACTATCCTGATTGTAAGAATGCTATCAAAGCCAAGCCAACCGGTAATCTTTGTAACCTGTGTGGTTCACTGATGATGGAAGGCACGAAGACCATTCCTGAGCGCTGTAGCAAGAAAGAATGCCCTAATCATCGTCCAGACAAACTAAGGAAGGAGTAAAAATATTATGAGCGTGCAAAAAACAGGCAGTGATCATACTCACACTGTCTGTTTTGTTCAAGCTTCGATGGAGAAGAGGTATTAATATTTGATACAACGAACAGATCGATATGTTGATTTATCTATAGTACTAGAGGAAAGCCCAGAATTATTATATTGAAGCGTTGCTACTGTTGCGTTTACTCCTGCATCAGAAGTCCAATAGTATGCATATTTACCACGCGTGTCAGCGACCATAGTTCCTGATGCATCTGCAGAGCCAGCTGGAAAGGCCTTAAACAGACTTTTATCTTTATTCAGATTTGGATCAGTAGCATTGAATGTATACGGATACCATGCTGACCAGAGAGTGCTTTTAAGATTGTTTTTTTGTGATTGAGGTAAGGCAGGTGGAATTGGTTTATCTGTAGAATTCCCAAGATCATCAAAATCGCTCGGAAAAGGTATAAACCAATTTGGTGGGCAGATACCCTGCTTTCGAGGAGTAACTGCTGTAGCAGAATCACCCTTCATTGCTGTATCCCAAGTATAAAGTCTTTGTTCTGGAAAAGCATGCCCGCTACCTCCAGTAACTGGGTTAGTGACCACAGTAACATCTTCAGGATTCCATAAATCTCCGGAAGCAGTATCATAATTAAGATCCTCTGTCATCCAACAGTGAGGCACTATGCCTGTCACAAAAGTCGATGCTGGATATGTCACTCCACCATATTCCACCTGGTGACAGGTCGGGGTAATATTTATCTCGATAGCACGGTTATTCGTACCATACAAACTCTGAAACTTCACTTTCCGTACCGCATCATGCCAATTGGTATCATTACAAGTAACGACGGTATCATTAATATCGTAAAATTTCGCTGTATAAGTACCATCTGTCGTGCTACCCGATATAGTCGATCCAGAACATGATGAACTAAGAGAAGTAGCTAAATTACTAATTGTTGGATACGGATCCGGGTCTCCTGGCGTGGTATATATTTTCTGAAGCATCCTTTCAAGGATGCTGTCGGCTGACTGAAAAGCGATGTTGGAACTTTTGCTCGAGAGCGAAGATTTTCTCGCGATGGCTGAGATGGTAGCGAGCGATACAGCACTCATCAGAAGAAATGAAAGTACAACGAGTGAGAACACCAGTGCAGAACCTTTGTAGTAACGATGCATAAGCATAAACATTATTTTTCTTTGAGTATACCACATCTCACAAAAGGAATCTATAGCTCAACCAAGTTTTTTGTATACTAATGTAAGCATAAAAAATATAACACTCAGCATCACGATAGTTGCGCCCGCAGGAATATCAAACAAAAACGAGAAAATAATACCGAAGAAGACAGAAAGAAGAGAAAAGAGAATGGAAAGAAAGAGCGCCTGCTTGAACCCACGAGCGATCTGGAGCGCCGATACCGATGGTAAGATAAGCAGAGCCGAAACAAGCATCACTCCCACGACCTTGATAGAAAGTACGACGGTAACGGCTGTGAGGAGCGTCAGCAAGATATTGATAAAATTTGTATGAATGCCTGTTGTTTTGGCATATTCCTCATCAAAAGTCGCGGAAAAAAGATCCCAGTAGAAAAAGTAAAGCATAGAAAGTACGAGAAACGAAAGCGTCACCGAAAATATCACTTCGGTCTCACTGATAGCGAGGATATTACCAAAAAGATAACTGAAGAGGTCAACATTGAAACCTTTGGAAAGACTGGCGAGGATGACTCCTCCTGAGATACCAACCGCTGATACGATGCCAATAGAAGCATCACCATACACTTTTGCCTTCTCAGTAATTTTCAGTATGAAGTAAGAGCCGATCATCACTACCGGTACCGCAATGTAGAGAGGATACACCCCGAAGAAGAGTCCGAGTGCAATCGCTCCAAAACTTACGTGCGACAAGCCGTCTCCGATGAGCGACATCCGACGAAGAACCAGAAACATACCGAGTGTCGCACACGTCAGCGCCACAAAACCTCCAGCGATGAAAGCCTTCTGTATGAACGCGTATTCAAAAAAAGTGAAAAAGGATGTGTCAATCATTGGAATGAGAATAATGAATATGATATTGATGCTTCGAATCACGAAACTCTTTTTTTTGAAAAAAGTTTTCCACGGTTCCAAAGTACATCACTTTTCTATCAAGGTATAGAATCTTGCTCGCATAACGCTGAATGTACGAAGTATCGTGAGTGATGAAAAGAATCGTAATCCCCTTCTTCTGATTCAGTTCAAGGAGCAGTTCGAAGAAGCCATCTCGTGACTGTGGATCGAGGGCGGTCGATGGTTCATCAAAGATAAGAAGCTCTGGTTTTTGTACGAGGGCCCGTGCCAGAAGCACCCTCTGATACTGTCCCCCTGAAAGTTCCGTGAAAGATTTTTTACGGAGATCACCGATACCGAGTTCTTCCAATATTTCCCGCACTGCTTTCTTATCTGCTTTGGTCACTTTTTTTGGAAAGCTTTTTTCTGATATGAGTCCCAAAAGCACCACCTCTTCTACGACCGCTGGAAACAGCGGATTGACAGAAACATTCTTCTGCGGAAGATATCCAATACTTTGCCATTTTGCAAATTTCTTCTGAGCTTCTCCGAAGAGAGAAACCGCTCCTGAAAAAGACGGAATAAGTCCAAATATGGCTTTTATAAGGGTTGTTTTCCCTGCACCATTGGGTCCTGCTATACCGACAAAATCGCCCTGCTCGACAGAAAATGTAACACCATCTAGGGCAATGCTTTGCTCATAACGGACACCGAGGTTTTCGACGGACAATATATTCATATTTTTTTATTCACACTGAAGACCTTCTGTGAGACTTGCTCTATTTGCTTCCATAATATCGAGGAATGATACGCCACTTTCGATATCTTCCTTGGAAACATTGTGTGAAGCGTTCAGAAGAAGCATCTTCGCATTGGTTTCCTTCGCGATAGTTTCAGCAATTTTTGGACTCGTCAGCTCTTCATAGAAAACATACTTGATATTGTTTTTCTTCACCTGATCTACGAGTTTGATGAGGTCGCGCGGAGTCGGTTCGGCGTCTGGTGCGAGCCCCTGCGCAGCGAGGTATTCGAGAGCATAGCGATGTGCCAAATATCCGAATGCATAATGCCCACCATATATGACTTCTTTCGTAGCACAATTTTCCAGTGACAATTTGTATTTATAATCAAGCACTATGAACTTCTCCATATAGTCTTCCTCTCTGTTATGATAGTAAGCAGTGTGCAGAGGATCTTTGGCTATCAGAGCACTCGTGAGAGTGTGTATCATTTTCTTATCATTATCGAAGTCGAGCCAGATATGCGGATCAAGGCCGTTTGCTTCGTCTGGCATTCCTGGGGTGAGTTTCATCAAATCTATGCCTATGCTTGCATCTACAGACTGCATATTTTTATTAGTTACTCCTTTGATTATATCTTCTGCCCAGGGCTCCATAAACTTGCCGGTATAGACAAAAAGATCAGAGGCATCAATCCTCACAATATCACTTGGCTTCGGTTCAAAACTATGCGCTTCGACTCCTGGAGGAAGAAGAAGCGTCACATCTACAAAATCTCCACCGATATTTTTCACAAAATCATAGAGTGGAAACAGTGTTGTGACGACAGTAAACTTCTCTTTCGTAGTGCCAACAGACTGTTTTGATCTATTTATACCAAGAGTTATCCCTCCTCCTATGAGAAGCAGTATCGTGATAAAAAATATATATTTTTTCATCATAGACTTTTTTATTCCTGACATTGACACTGTTTACAAAGACCAAAAAACTCAAGCGAATGTCTCAGTATCACGAACCCTTTCTTGCGACTCATTTTCTTCTCTTCAGCGAGTAATTTCTCCTCATTCATATCGATGTCTTCTATTTGCTTGCATTCGAGACAGATGAGGTGATGGTGATGATCACGAGAAGCAAGCTCATAATACTGCTTCCGATCTCCGAGTTGCACAGTGCTAATAATGCCTTTCAATTGAAGTTGTTCGAGTTCTCGATAAACTGTTGTCTTATTCACACCCCTCTTCATAGAAGAGAGTGCCTCAAGCATTTCTGAAACAGAAAGAGGTTCTTCACTTTTTAAAAACATCATCATCAAAGCCATACGTGTCTTCGTCATCCGAAGATTGTTCGCTTTGAGTATATCCATTATTTCTTCTGTGTATTGTTTCATATTTCCATGATAACGCAACTCAGTTGCATTTGTCAAGAAGAAAGAAAGAAGGGGTTGCTCTTGGCCTCATTTGGTCTATACTAAACATAGGCAATGCTTTCTATTATTTGTATTGCCTCACAGATATCTATTCATCTTGTTTTAAAAAAAATATGCCTATCCCTATTGTTATTGATGATGTTTTCAAAGCTATTACAAGACCACTCTCGGGGAGTGATGAGAAGCTTATCTTGGAAGCCTACCACTTTGCAGAAAACGCCCACCGCGGACAAAAACGAAAATCCGGCGCTGACTATATCGTCCACTGCCTCCACGTTGCCAAAACACTGGCTGAAATTGGCATGGACGCGAAAACACTTGTTGCTTCCATCTTGCACGATGTCCCCGAAGATACTGAGATTACACTAGCCGAAATAGAAAAAAAATTTGGAGATGAAGTCGCTTACCTCATCGACGGAATTACCAAGCTCGGAAAGATCAAGCTACGTGGAACGAAAGAAGAATACTATCTCGAAAATCTTCGCAAAATGTTTCTTGCGATGGCCAAAGATATACGTGTCGTCATTATCAAACTGGCAGACAGGCTTCACAATATGCGAACGCTCGAACACCTCCCGCCTGACAAACAGGAACGCATAGCCAGAGAAACGATGGAGGTTTATGCTCCCATTGCCAACCGCCTCGGTATCGGTGAAATCAAAGGAGAGCTCGAAGACCTCTGCTTCAAATATCTCGAACCAGAGCACTATGCAGAAACAAAAAAAATCGAAGAAATGTATCTCCGTGAAGGAGAAAAATATATGCAAAGTGTTATCGCTCTGTTCCGTACCCTCCTCACAAAAGAGAAAATACAGATTCTTGATATAAGCGGACGTACCAAACATCTCTATCGCTTGTATCAAAAACTCAAACGTCACGATATGGACGTTTCTCAGATTTATGATTTCATTGCTATCCGTGTCGTTGTACCAACGATTGCTGATTGTTATGAATCGCTCGGTATCATTCATAGAGAATATCGCCCGATGGTTGGTCGCATCAAAGACTATATTTCTCTCCCAAAACCCAATGGGTATCAATCCCTTCACACGACGGTATTCGGGCCCGATGGTCGTATTCTTGAAATCCAAATCCGCACTCAGAAAATGCATGACGAATCAGAATATGGTATCGCAGCGCACTGGATGTACACTGAAAAAGCACGTCCCAGCTGGCAAAATCTTTTCTTCCGCAGGAAAACCGATACTGTTACCCTTCCCAAAGACCTTACGTGGGTTAAACAACTTCAGGAGTGGCAGAAAGAAGTCGGCCGTGATGACAGAGAATTTGCCGAAGGGCTCAAGATTGAATTTTTCAAGAATCATATCTTTGCATTCACTCCCAAAGGAGATATCATCGACCTGCCAGAAGAAGCAACACCGATCGATTTTGCTTATGCAATCCACAGTGAAATCGGAAATCGTACTGTTGGTGCCAAGGCAGATCGGAAAATGGTGCCACTTGATTATCAAATCAAAAATGGTCAAGTCATAGAAATCATCACCGTCAAAGAAAAGAAAAAGCCAAGTCTCGATTGGCTCGCTTTCGTCAAAACTTCAACAGCAAAATCACGCATCCGCCAAGAACATCGCCACAGCGAGTTTGAAACAGGCAAACAATAAAAGTATTTTCAAGAGTAGAAAGTGAGATTATTATCTCTACTATTATTCTTTTGTCGCACTCATTACTTCTTCAAGCGAAGTAATACCTTGTACAATCTTAAGGAAACCATCTTCTGACATAGTCGACATACCATTCTTCCGTGCCTGAATTTCGAGGGCTTCGGTCGTTGCAGATTCTGTGATGAGTTTGCGTATATCGGTATCCATCGGGAGCACTTCGTAAATACCATTTCGTCCATGATAACCCTCTCCACCGCACTGTTCACAACCAACAGCCTTATAGAATGACACCTCGCTCCAATCCTTCGCTTTTTCAATAAACTTTTTCCCTACGGGGTCATTTTTGAGAAAAGCAAAAATACTTTTGATATCATACGATTTCGAGAGGAGTTCAATTTCTTTCTCAGTCATATGATACTCCTTGCGACATTCGACACACAGACGTCTCACAAGACGCTGAGCGATAATGACGTTCACAGTAGAAGCAATGAGAAATGGCTCTGCTCCCATATCAATCATACGAGGAAGCGTGGCAGAAGCGCTGTTGGTGTGGAGGGTTGAGAGCACGAGGTGTCCTGTCATAGCGGCATGCATGGCAATTTCGAGGGTTTCCTGATCACGAATTTCTCCCACCATAATGATATCCGGATCCTGACGAAGAAGCGAGCGAAGAGCTGCTGCAAACGTCATACCGACTTTTGGATTGATCTGGGTTTGATTAACCCGTGGCATACGATATTCCACTGGATCTTCGACGGTACTCACATTCACTTCAGAAGTATTCAAAATATCCATCACGGTATAGAGCGTCGTTGTTTTCCCAGATCCTGTCGGACCAGTCACGAGAATCATCCCGTTTGGTTTCTTGATTTCACGATGTACTGCTTCGAGAGCAGTACCAGAAAGTCCCATTTTCTCAAGCGTCAATCCTTTGGAAGATTCATCAAGAAGACGCATCACGATTTTCTCTCCATCAAATACTGGGAGCATACTGACGCGGAAAGAAATTTTGTATTCATCGCTTTGGATTTTGAAACGACCGTCTTGAGGGATTCGATGTTCGTCCAGTTTCAGATTGGAAAGCACTTTTATGCGCGCCACGATGCCACCAGCAGTGTCTTTGGGAAGGGTCATCGCATCATGGAGCACACCATCGATACGGTATCTCACGTGCACTTCTTTTTCATCTGGTTCGATGTGGATATCACTCGCAGATTCCAAAATAGCGTGCTTGAGAAGTGTATCGACAATACGAATAATCGGAAGACCAGCGGCGACTTGTTCGAGATTCTCTTCATTTTTACTCTCTCCTTCTGGTGCGATTTCTCCCGTGAGAATATCCCCGAATTCTGCCTTCAAACTCTTCTCATATTGACGAAGAACAGTCTGAATACTTTCACGAGTCGTAAGACATGGCACAATCTTCAATCCTGTTTTCTTTCTGATGAAATCAATCGTCTGCAAATCTTCTGGGTTGAGCATGGCTATCTTGAGATTTGTGCCATTTTTTTCGAACGCAACAATATTGTATTTCTTCGCAATCAGTTCCGGAACAATCTGTAAGACTTCAATAGGGATGGTTTCTTTGGAAAGATCAACAAAAGGGATACCGAGAATATATGCATAAACCTTCTGGAGTTCTGCTTCTTCGATAAGTTTCTTTTCCAGGAGTAAACTGCCGAGATTTTTATTCTCTTTCTCCGCCTCACTCACTGTCTGTTCCAGTACTCCTTTTTCAACAATATTTGAATCAAGGAGAAAGTTCTTCAAATCTTCTGGCCCGATATGCATAGTCCTCTTTGTTATTGGTTTTTCCTTTTTTATTATAGCACATATTACAGAAGTTGAACGCTCTGCTCTAAGAAAAGACAGCGGAAAAAACAATTTTCTGTTCTATAAAAAAGCTCCGACGGATCGGAGCTCTTTATGTTACATTCCCATACCTGCCATCGGATTTCCATTGCCACCAAGAGGTTCTTCTTTCACCTCATCAACAACTGCTGCCTCGGTTGTCAGCAAAAGCGATGCTACAGAAACAGCATTTTCCAGTGCTGTACGTGTCACCTTAAGAGGATCGATGATACCTGCCTTCACCATATCGTTCTCGTACGTATTTTCTTTGGCATTATAACCAAAGTTCACGAGTTTACTTTCAATGACTTTATTGAGTACCACTGCAGGATCCTGCTCTCCTGCATTTCTTGCAATTTGGCAGAGTGGTTCAGTCAAAGCCTTAAGCACGATTTCATATCCTGCGTTGAATTCATGATCCAGTGACTCGCTTCTTCTCTTCGAGGCAACCGCCACTGATGCCTTCACAAGAGCCGTTCCTCCTCCTGCCACAATACCTTCGGCAATTGCTGCCTTCGTAGCAGATAAAGCATCTTCCATTTTATCTTTTATATATTTGAGTTCTGTCTCTGTCGAAGCTCCGACACGAATCACCGCGACACCACCAGCGAGTTTTGCCATGCGCTTTTTCAATTTCTCTTTATCATAATCACTTTCTTCTTTTTCAATCAGTGACTTGATTTCTGCGACGCGACCTTCGATATCTTTTTTCTTTCCCTTGCCACCAACGATAGTCGTTGTGTCTTTGGTGACGATGATTCTCTGCGCGGTTCCAAGCATCGCGAGCGTCGCTGTTTCGATCTTCATTCCTTTGTCTTGAGAAATCACGGTAGCACCAGTAAGAAGCGCAATATCTTCGAGTATAGCCTTTTTCGTATCTCCAAACTCTGGAGCTTTGATAGCAATGACATTGAGCACGCCACGGAGTTTATTCACTACCAGTGTTGCGAGTGCCTCTCCGTCGACATCTTCGGCAAGAATCACAATATCTTTCTTCCCTGTCTTTGCCAGTTCATTCAAAATCGGCACAATATCAGCGATAGCAGAAATCTTGCGATCAGTGATGAGAATGGCAGGACTTGCGAGTTCTGCGCGTTGTTTCTCGCTATCTGTCATCATATAAGGAGAAATAAATCCTTTATCGAAATTCATTCCTTCAACTATTTCTTTGGAGAAGCCGAGCGTCTGAGATTGTTCCGTAGTGACGACGCCATCTTTTCCAACAATATCCATCACATCAGCGATCATCTCTCCCATCTCACGACTTTCTGCGGAAATAATAGCTACATTGGTGACTTCTTCTTTCGAAGAAATTTTCTTCGAATTTTTCTTCAAAAGTTCCATGACTTCATTTTTCGCAGATTCCATACCGCGACGAATCCCCACTGGATTAATACCCGTTTCTACGAGCTTGAGCCCTTCTCTCACCAGTGCCTGCATAATCACGGTCGAGGTAGTAGTTCCGTCTCCTGCCACTTCATTGGTTTTCTCTGCTACCTGTTTGATGAGCTCCACGCCGAGATTCTCAAAAGTATCTTTGAGTTCAATTTCTTTGGCGATAGTGACACCATCATTGGTAATCGTCGGTCCACCGTATGGACGAGACAGAATGACATTTCGTCCTTTTGGTCCAAGGGTTACCTTCACAGCATCTGCCACTTTATCAATACCTACTTTGATTTGTTTGCGAGCGTCTACGCCGTATGCAATTTGCTTTGCCATATTTTTTCTCCTCACAATATATACCTTTGTATCCTCATAACTACGAAGAATCACGTAGTTATTCTAGGATCATTTTGTATATATTGCTCGTTATTATCATTAAACATATTAGCACTCTCTATTATAGAGTGCTAGATACAATACGTCAATATAAAAAATATCTATATCTTGAACACCATCACATCACCGTCTTGTACGATGTAGCTCTTGCCTTCGAGACGGAGAGCACCAGTATCACGGGCATTACTCCAAGAACCTACCTCAAGAAGCTTGGTCCAGTGGATCACTTCGGCGCGAATGAACTTCTCTTCGAAATCATCGTGAATAGCCGAGCCTGCCTGTGGTGCCGTCGATCCGATAGGTATTGTCCAAGCACGCGTTTCTTCCACTCCTGTGGTGAAATAGGTCATCAGTCCGAGAAGTGCATAGGCAGATTTTGCCAAATCACCAATATGCGATACCAGACCCATTTCTTCTATCTCCTCCGGGGACATTTCTATGAGTTCTTCTTCTATTTTGATGTCAAGCTTCACATGGGGGCGATTTTCGAGTTCTGGACTAAGGGGGCGATCGACATCAGACACGTTGTACACATAAAGAAACGGTTTGGTCGTAAGAAGCTGGAAATTCTTCACGATTTTTTTCTCCTCAGGAGAGAGTGTCTCAATCATTGTATGTGGGAGTCTTGATGCTTCAAATTCTTTCTCCAATTTCTCTAAGATACTCATTTCCATTACAGCTTCTTTCTTCCCTGCCCGTGCATCCTTTCCTGTTTTCAGTTTCCTTTTCGCCACTGTTTCCATATCCGCCAAAATAAGTTCCATATTAATCACATCTATATCCCGTTCTGGGTCGATTGTCTGGTAGACGTGAATAATTTCTCCGCCCAAGGCGGACCCGCTTTGAGCAGGAAACACCCGCACCACTTCGACAATAGCATCTACTTCACGAATATTCTGAAGAAATTTATTCCCGAGTCCCTCCCCTTCACTTGCTCCTTTCACCAATCCTGCAATATCCACAAACTCTATCACTGCAGGAATAATTCTTTTTGTCCCAGACATTTTTGCGAGTTTTCCCAAGCGTTCATCAGGTACTTCGACAATACCGACGTTTGGTTCGATGGTACAAAAAGGATAATTGTTGATATCGACTGCTTTGCGAGTGAGCGCCTTAAAAAGCGTCGATTTTCCGACGTTTGGAAGTCCTACAATGCCTACTTGGAGTGCCATAGATTCAAATAAAGTATGCTTCATTCTCGCAGAAAAAACCTCCTTGGTCAACAAGAATACTCTTGTCGACACGTTTCATAAAAATACGCATAAAAAAACTGGTCTTTGCAGTGGACTCTCGGTTGAGAATACACAGAAAAACCAGTCTGATGAAATGTGTGAAGCGGTTACTTCACGATTCCCTCTGTCACCTAATAGGAACACTGATAAAAAGGAATACTGCCGGGTACGTCTCGAGACCATTCATACGAATCTTCGGAATATACCCGACGGTCACGGTCATGGTGATGACATCACTATAACGCAAGGCGAGGAACGGATAACCGCCCAGACCTGTATGGGTTTTCCTTGTGAAACGATTTTCATAGCTGAAAATTCCAGCCGCGCCGCCGACAAGTATCTTTGCATCCCCGATAGATGTTACGGGATATTGTGCCCCCACCCCTCCACTGATGAGACGTCCACCAGTTGAGTTGTGAATCATACTGTCTGCGGTGATAAAAGTTTCGAGACTCTTCACCTCAATCGGGCTCTGGAAATATCGCCTGAGTCCAATCCCTGAGTTGATTTCATTCCATTTGTGCCCCTTCGGCGGGCTCTCGATATGTTTCGAAAGGCCCCAGACGTTTACTTCGATATCTCCAGGGTTCCTTTCGTCAGCGATTGCTGAAGGAGAAAACAGAATCGATATCAATAAAACAAATACGGAAGAGAAACGTGAGCGATACATACTACTTCTCCTTGTGTTGTGGCCGAAATAGGCCGGATTTTGACAAAATAAATGTAAGGTACTGAACAATATAAATTATACTCTTTTCTTGCTCTTTTGTCAATCCAGGGAGCCCCATGGTGAATTCTAAACCCAATGCCCCTTTTTTGGAGTAAGATGGTATCTAACCTATCTAAGCCAAAAAAAGTATGCCCATACAACGAATTACGTTCTCTGAACGAGAGAAAAGAGA
>Ga0210046_1002293_pt1 | contig 13734 bp, 15 predicted proteins | sample CryGeyCG2114_250_FD_185461 | JGI IMG/M metagenome (GOLD analysis project Ga0210046, IMG submission 185461) | Groundwater microbial communities from aquifer - Crystal Geyser CG18_big_fil_WC_8/21/14_2.50 (SPAdes) (version 2) | ecosystem: Environmental > Aquatic > Deep subsurface > Groundwater ... | reverse complement strand
GCCGTTCCATAACGCGCTGACGGAGGCCGAGCAGCAAATGGTGGTGGAGGCGGTTTTGGAGTTCGATTTCTGAAAACCCTAAAGGTCTTGGAGACCTTTAGGGTTTGGAGCTTATCGGATGAAAAACATACTCGTCACCGGCGGGGCAGGGTTCATCGGCTCGAACTTCATCCGTTATCTGCTCGAGGTGGAGCCTGATATTCACCTCTTCAACCTGGATGCCCTGACCTATGCTGGCAGCCTGGAAAACCTGAAAGACCTGCCCGACCCGCAGCGGCACACCTTTATTCGAGGGGACATTTGCGACCGCGCCCCGGTCGAAGATTTGCTGCGTCGTCACCAGATTGATACGGTCGTCCATTTCGCGGCCGAATCGCACGTGGATCGCTCCATCCTCGGCCCTGCGCCGTTCATCCAGACCAACGTCGTCGGGACGTTCACGCTGCTGGATGCCGCGCGCCAGGTCTGGTTGGTGGAGGGCAACGCGCCCGCCGAAGGGCCGCGCTTCCACCACGTCTCCACCGACGAAGTTTACGGGTCGCTCGGGCCGGGCGATCCGCCTTTCTCAGAGGTCACGCCCTACGCACCCAATTCCCCCTACGCGGCCACGAAAGCGGCCAGCGACCAGCTTGTCCGCGCCTACGGTCACACCTATGGGCTGCCATTCACCCTCACGAATTGTTCGAACAATTACGGGCCGTACCAATTCCCTGAAAAGCTGATTCCGTTGATGATCCTGAATGCGTTACAGGGTAAGCCTTTACCCATTTACGGTGATGGGATGCAAGTGCGCGATTGGCTGTATGTGGTGGACCATTGTGAGGCAATCCATTTGGTGCTGCGCAAGGGCCGGCTGGGTGAGACATACAACATCGGCGGCAATAACCAGCCTGCCAACCTGGAGATCGTGCAAGATATTTGCGCCATCCTCGACGAACTGGTTCCCAGTTCAGCTTACCTGCCGCACGCGAACCTGATTCAGATGGTCACCGATCGCCCGGGTCATGACCGACGCTATGCGATGGATATTAATAAGATCCAAACCGAATTGGGCTGGAAACCGCGCCACGACACAGCGAATGGTCTGCGCGACACGATAAAATGGTACCTGACGCATCGAGACTGGGTGGAGGCCATCCTTTCCCGGGGCGAATACAACCAATGGGTGGATCAAAATTACGGTAAGCGAGGAGTAAAAGAATGAAAGGTATTCTTCTTGCAGGCGGGTACGGGACTCGGCTTTACCCGCTCACGCTGGGGGTCAGCAAGCAGCTTTTACCGGTTTACGACAAACCGATGGTCTACTATCCGCTTTCGATGTTGATGCTGGCAGGGATTCGTGAAATTCTGGTGATCAGCTCGCCGGAAGATTTACCCGCTTTCCACCGCCTCTTGGGCGATGGCAGCCAGTGGGGATTAGAGATTACTTACGCTGAACAGTCCAAGCCGCGTGGGCTTGCAGAAGCCTTCATCATTGGTCGAGACTTCGTTGGCGAGGATCATGTTTCCTTGATCTTGGGCGACAACATCTTTTTCGGCACCGGCCTGTGGGATCAACTCAAGCAGGCGGCTCAACTTGGAGAAGGCGCGCTCGTTTTTGCATACCCCGTTCGTGATCCCGAACGCTACGGCATCATCGAATTCGACAAAGATGAGCGGGTTCTCAGCCTAGAGGAGAAGCCTAAAAAACCGCGCTCGAGCTTCGCTGTCCCTGGCCTGTACTTCTATGACAATCAAGTGCTCGAACTCGCTGCCCATCTCGCGCCTTCGAGGCGCGGCGAATTGGAGATCACCGACATCAATCGCATTTATCTCCAAAAAGGGCAACTACGTATGCAGCAGCTTGGACGCGGCATCGCATGGCTGGACGCCGGTACGCACGAAACGCTGCTCCAGGCAGCCAATTTCGTCCAGGCTGTAGAAGAACGCCAGGGGTTGATGATTGGTTGCCCGGAAGAGGTTGCCTATCGCGTGGGTTTCATCACCAAAGAGCAGTTGAAGGATTTAGCACGACAACTGCGTCACAATAGTTATGGGGATTATTTGTTACGATTGGCAGAAGAAGATGCCTGAATTTGGGAAAACCCTTTATAAGCTTTATCGTAACGAATTATTCATATTCGCCATTTCATTCTCCCTCTTTGGCGCATTTCTTTATCTTCGAATTCCTACAGACATACAAGCTCATGTAAAAAAAACACTGGCTGTGGTAAATGGAACTATGCCGCCGGGCGCCGACTTCTTCTATTATTTGATTATTTATGCTGTTGCATTCTTTTCTAAAAACAAGGTGTTACTCGGCGTTTCTTCTGTCGTATTACTGTCGTTGGCAATGACTGCGAAATTTGTAATAACGAAACGTTTCATGACCTCCCAAATTGGCATAGGGAATACCTCATCTGGCTTATTCGTAGTGTTATTTTCCAACTTGTTACTACTGGCATTTAGCTTGCCAACGAGCAGTATTTTGAAGGGTCAATTCTATCTAGGACAAACCCCGCCGAATGTTTGGCATAATTCTACAACAATTTTGTTAATGCCATTCGCGCTAGCATTATTCTGGTTATCCTACGAGCAAATAATAAAACCTGAAAAACGTAGGATCTTTCTCATTACCATATTTTGTGTTTTGAACATATTAATAAAGCCGAGTTTCTATTTTGTGTTTACCATTGTATACCCTCTCATGTTAATAAGATATATTGGTGTAAAAAAAGAACTTTGGCTCAATCTTCTCCCCATAATAATTGGTGCCATTTCACTTTTGGCAGAATACTACTTGATATACAGAATCGAGGGCCCATATTCAGGTACTTCATCAGTGGCGATTAATCCCTTTTTGGTTTGGTCTTACTACTCACCCAATATTTTCCTTTCGATCGTTGCTTCCACGTTTTTCCCCATGGTTTATATATTCTTCAATTGGAAAGAGGTTTTTCGGAATGCGCTTTTAGGTTATGCCGCCCTATCATACCTTGTTTCGATCCTAATATACTCAACTCTAACTGAAATCGGAACCAGGCAATATCACGCAAATTTTTCCTGGCAGTGCATTGTCTGCAATTACATTCTCTTTACGGTAGTGTCCGCACGATTTATACAAAAGGCTTGCTCTAATGGAAAAATTAATTGGCAGAATAAACTGATTTTGACCTCATTCCTATTGCACGTAATATTTGGGTGTCTGTATTTAATAAGGTTCTTTGTTACGAAAGAATATGCGTGATCATGTGGGAAAGAACCTCATGAATTTAAAAAACCCAAACCTTCGATCCCTGTTTTTGCATCCTCGGCTAGCGGATTGGCTCGCATTCTTGGGCGGATGTGTATATTTCGCACAATCTTTGGTATATGTTTTTGCGCTTATGTCTGAGACAGATGAAGCGGCGTATCTGTATCAGGGGTATCTATTCGCGAAAGGCGTTTATCAACCTTTTCAGGATTATGGGCCTTACATGTATAACGGGCCGATCTCGTACCTGGTTCTGGGGTATATCCAAACCTGGTTTGGGCCTGGCCTAAGAACAGGACGGTACTTCGCAATATTCCTGGGGTTGTTGATGCTGTTGGGTGTTTGGATTGCTGCCAGGCGGCTGGGGGGCAGCTGGTGGGCAGTTGCGGTAGTGTGGGCTATCGCCCTAAACCCGGCCGCCATCAAAATCTACAGTCTTGCCGAAACGCAGGTGCTCATTGCCTGCATGTTGGCTTGGGTCTTGGCGCTCGTCTTGGGAAAAGATCGTCCGCTTTGGCAGGTTGTGGCAAGTTCGATTCTAGCCGGTGTGATTTTATTGACCCGGGTCAACTTGGCTCCGGTTCTGCCAATTTTACTTGTTTACATCTTCTGGCAGCATGGCAAGAAAGCTGGTTTGTGGGCATTACTCTTTGGGCTGCTGACAGTGGTCATTGTGCACGTTATCTATTGGCCCAATATCTTGGTGATATGGGCGCCCTGGTTACCTGCGAAATTGACGCCCTTTTTAGATCCATTTCGTCGGCCTCTGTGGGGCTTTGTTACCCAGTCCCCAGCATCATTCAACGCACGGCTTCTTGCCTTCGCCCAGGGATTCCGTTTCAACTATGCTGCTATGGTGGGTAGTTTGGTCGCTTTGCTCTTATGGCCAAAACGAAGCCAGTGGAAAAATCACAACAACATGCGTGCCAGCATATTTCTAGCTTCACTTTTTTTTATCCTACTAGTCTTGCACGGCTGGGCATCTTTGTTCAATAACTTCTGCATCTTCTGTTTCAGTTCCTATAGTGAGTACTTCACTATTGCCGCCTTGCTTCTGGTTGTGAGTTCGTCCGAAGTGTGGCTAAAACAGTTTTCTTCTAAGATACGTAAACTGATTATCCTGCTGGTTTTGTTGTTACTACCCTCGGTTTTAGGATTCGCGGCTAATGAAAATCTTGGCGCCTGGTTGATGAACGTCCGAGTTCCTCGAACCAAAGATTTTTTTACAACGTGGCGCTTTTTGCCTGGCAAAGTCGAACTCTGGAGAGTCCTCGAAAACAAATTCAACCTTGAGTATGCCACCTCTCATTGGCTTGTTCCCACAATAGCCGGATTTGTCGTGGGATTGATGTTATTGGCAATCAGTATGGCTATCTGGCATACTTATGCCCGAAAAAGGGGATTTGCCGCAATGTCATTTTCTATGCTCATTTTCCTTTTCGCTGGTACGATCTTGTCTCCTACTCCGTTACTGGGAGGGGGTTATACCCAATACGATTGCCAGGGAGATATTATCCGTGCTTATGAGCAAACAGGGCATTATCTGGCTGAAATAATCCCTCCGGGCAGCAAAGTCTATTGGGATGGAGAGGGTGCAACAGTGCCCGTTTTGATATATATCCCAGAAATTAAGCTACTGCTCGGTCAAATCTACGGTTTTTGGAGCTTCAGTCCGGATCAAAACGTGGATAGGGTGCTGAAATATGGCCTTTGGAATGAGGAGATAGCAAACCAATGGAGGGATGAAGCCGACTTTATACTCGTGGAAGCTAATTCCTATGATGTAAAATGGGATGAATTTTTCCTCTCTGGTCACCAATTCGAAGAACTCAAAACTTCTCCACGACCTGTCCCTTGTATTGACGGATCTAATTTGCGTATCTTCCAAAGGAAACCATGATACTCCGATGAGCGAAATCATTCCTACCTATAACATCGTCTTCCTCCGCCACGGCGAGTCGGTCGGCAACGCTGAAGACCGCTTCCAGGGACAGGCTGACTTCCCGCTGACCGAGAAAGGCCGCGACCAGGCCAAAGTCCGGGCGGAGCGCTGGCTGGCGGAAGGTGTCACCTTCGATAGATGTATTTCCAGTCCCTTGCTGCGCGCCCGCCAGACAGCGGAAATCATCACGCAGATATTGAACGTGCCGCTCGAATTCGATCCGGACTGGATGGAGATCAACAACGGCCTGCTCGCAGGCTTGAGCGACGAAGAGGCGGCGAAAATTGCACCGCGCCCTGATTTTATGACGCCTTACACGCGCTTCGGCAAGACCGGCGAGAGCCGCTGGGAATTGTATCTGCGCGCAGGAAAGGCGATACAAGGAATACTCGACCGGCAACCCAGGCGCTACCTGATTGTGGCGCATGGCGGCGTGCTCAATATGGCGATGTACGTGATGCTGAATATTTCCCCGCAGGCCGATTTTAGCGGGCCGCGTTTCATGTTCCACAACACAACTTTTGCTGTCTTCAGTTATGAGCCTGTGCATCACAACTGGCGGGTGCTTCAGTTCTGTTGATACGAGGCGAAAGGATGAGATTATGAAGTTTCTGGTATTTGGCGCCGGGGCGATTGGCACATATATCGGCGGCAGCCTGGCGCTGGCAGGAAACGGCGTTACGTTTATCGAGCAACCAAAAGTAGCCGAGGAATTGCAGAAACGAGGGCTGTGGCTCGACCTAAAGGCAAAAGGCGGAAAGCTTGCCCTGAGCGAAGTCGAAGGGATGAAGGATGAAGATTCATCCTTCATCCTTCCACCTTCATCCTTCACCTGCGTTGCATCCCTGCCAGAAGCGCTCACCCTCGGCCTATTCGATGTTGCCATCTTCGCCCTCAAATCCTTCGATACCAGCGCTGCGTTGGAGGGGATGAAGCCCCATATCGAACAGATGCCACCGGTTCTTTGCCTCCAAAACGGCGTGGACAACGAGTCTGCTATCGCGGCCGTACTGGGCGAAGACAAAGTGATTGCCGGTACGGTCACATCGTCCATTGGCCGCCGCGCCGCCGGGGACATTGTGCTGGAGCGATTGCGCGGCGTCGGGGTGGCGGCGGATCATCCATTATCGGAGAAGCTGGCTGCCGCGCTGGATGAGGCCGGACTGAACGCCCGTCTCTATCCGCGCGCCGCGGACATGAAGTGGTCGAAGATGCTGACCAATATCATCGCCAACGCCACGTCCGCCATCCTGGACATGACCCCGGCCGAGGTTTTTGCCGACCCGCGCCTGTTCTCTCTCGAAATGGCAATGCTGCGCGAGACGCTTGCGGTGATGAAAGCGCAGGGTGTCCGCGCCGTGGATTTGCCTGGCACGCCGGTGCGCGCCCTCGCACTGGCAGTAAAAATCCCCGCCTTCATCGCCCGTCCGATTCTGGCGAAAGCCGTTGGCGGCGGGCGCGGCGGAAAGATGCCATCCTTTCACATTGACCTGCACTCCGGGCGCGGCCAATCCGAAGTGGACTGGCTCAACGGCGCGGTGGCGCGTTACGGCGAGAAATGCGGCGTTCCGACGCCGGTGAACCGCGCCCTCAACAATACGCTCCTCGCCATCACGCGCGGCGAAATCCCGCTGGCCGAGTTCGGCCGCCAGCCGGAAAAACTGCTGGGACGCGTGGGCATATGAACGAAACATCCAAGCCCACCCCCTGGCGAGAGACCATTAAGACAATCGGTAACTTCTTCCTGTTACTCATCGCCATCCAGATTGGTCGCGGACTGCTGACCTGGGGTGCATATTCACTTCTCAAACCCACGAGAACTGACTCCCCAATCTGGTCTTATATTGACATCTTCACCTTCACTATTATCGGATTGGGACTGCTGCTGGCAATGCGCCCGTCACCTCAAAGCGTGGGGCTGGAATGGAAAACGGCACGCCGATGGGAGAAAGCCGCTTATGTCAGCGGCGGCATCTTGGTTGGAGGTTTATTTATCACAGGCACAGTACTGGTGGGGCCGAACCTGGCGGCGGCGAACATCGCCTCAGTCGTGGTTTTCCCCATATTCGAGGAACTCCTGTTCCGGGGATGGGGCTGGGGGAGTCTCGAAAAAGAAAAGGCAGGGCGCTGGCGCGGGTTATTTCACTGGCTGATTATCTCTCTCCTGTTTGGAATTTGGCACTTCGGTTATATGGACATCTACTTGTTGAAAATCTGGCCCACTTGGCCCGATATGCAATGGGGAACATTCCTGCTGATGAAATTCCTGACCGCCTTTTTGATCGGCCTTTTCGTCGGCCTGCCGCGCTGGAAAACCGGTCGAGTCTACGGAGCAATTCTGCTGCACATGTTCATCAACATATTTGGGCGATAACCCCCAAGAGGTGATAAAATACGCTTCCCTCTCGAAGAATACGATGAGCATACAATCTCCCATCCGACCCGTTCAACCCCGCGACACAGTGGAAGTCCACCTCCCCGATGGCTGCGTCCTTTGCGGGCCGCGCGGGGCGAGCGCGGGCGAGTTTTTGCAAGCAGTTGCTGGGTCCGGCCGCGAGGCGGCAGCCGAGGGGTCCCTGCCCGCGCCGGTCGTCGGGGCGATCGTCAACGCTGAACTGCGCGAGTTGACCTATCCGATCCAGATGGATGCCAAACTGGCCGCGGTCACTATGGCCGACGCGGATGGGGCGCGCATCTACCGCCGTTCGCTCACCTTCCTGCTCGAGGTCTCGTTCGCCGACCTTTTCCCAGAGGCCACCCTGCTCATTGACCACTCGGTCGCTTCGGGCGGTTACTACTGCCACATCAGTGGACATCCGCCGCTGACTACTGAGGAATTGGCAAAACTCGAAGCGCACATGCGCAATCTCCTCGAGCAGGATCTGCCCTTCGAGCGGCAGATACTCCCCTTGGCCGAGGCCATCGAGTACTTCAACAAGCGGAATTATCCCGACAAAGTGCGCCTGCTGGCTCATCGGCGCAAGGATTACGTCACCCTGTACCGGCTGGGCGACCACCTCGACTACCATCACGGTTACATGGTGCCGTCCACCGGCTACCTGCGCTGGTTCAACCTTTTGCAGGCCAACGGCGGCTTCACCTTGCGCTATCCCCAGCGCAGCGCGCCGACCCAGCTCCTGCCTATGCCCGAGTACCCAAAACTGCTGGCCGCCTTTCGGCAGTACGGGCAGTGGCTGGAACGCCTGGGCATTGACAGCGTCGGCGCGCTGAACGACTCCATCCAGGCCGGCCGCATCCGTGAGATCATCCTGGTCTCTGAGGCCCTGCACGAGCAAAACATCGCCTCCATCGCCAGCCAGATCGCCGGCCGCCATGAGCAAGCCCGCCTCATCCTCATCTCCGGCCCGTCATCTTCCGGCAAGACCACCTTCTCACGGCGGCTGGCTGTCCAGCTCCTTGCCCTGGGCATTTCGCCTTTTGCCCTGGAACTGGACAATTATTTCGTTGACCGCGAGAAGAACCCACGCGATGAGAACGGCCAGTACGATTTCGAGGCCCTCGAGGCCCTCGACCTGGCGCTGTTGGGCGACCATTTGCAGCGTCTCGTCGCTGGCGAGGCCGTCCAGTTGCCGCGCTATAATTTCAAAGCCGGGAAACAGGAGCCCGGCGACGTGATCCAACTACGCCCTGACCAGTTGATCATCATGGAAGGGATTCATGGCCTGGAACCTCGCTTGCTTCCCGGACCTCTGGCCGGCCGCGCCTTTCGCATCTACGTCTCCTGCCTGACGCAACTCAACCTCGACCGCCACAACCGTGTCTCGACGACCGACACGCGCCTGATCCATCGCATCGTCCGCGATGCGCGCGAGCGCGGTTACACGGCCCAGCAGACCATCAGCCGCTGGGATTCGGTGACGCGCGGCGAGGGGCGCAATATCTTCCCCTATCAGGAAAACGCGGACGTGATGTTCAACTCGGCGCTGGTTTACGAGCTTTCTGCGTTGGACCCACTGGCAGAGCCGTTGCTACGGCAGGTACCGCACGGCACGCCGGAATTCATCGAAGCCAAACGCCTGCTGGCATTCCTGGAATGGTTCTTGCCGGTGGAAACGGATTTGATCCCCGATAACTCCATTTTGCGTGAATTCATCGGCGGCTCGAGCTTGAAGGACTTTAAAGTCTGGCAGGCATAAAACATAGGGCGGCCTCCAAACGCAGCCAAACCCCTCCACTCGTGCATCGCATATCGCGGGCGTGACAAGCCATAAGCCATAAGCCATGAGCTTCCTCGAAGTACTCTTGATCGCCCTCAGCATGGCGATGGATGCCTTCGCCGTCTGCCTGGGGGTAGGGACGCTACGCCAAACAACGGGCGCGCGCTCAACCTTCCGGCTGTCCTTTCACTTCGGGCTGTTCCAGTTCCTGATGCCGATTGTCGGCTGGTTTGCCGGGGTGACGGTCGTGCGTTTTATCGCCGCCTATGATCACTGGGTTGCCTTTGCCCTGCTGGCCTTCGTCGGTGCGCGCATGATTCGTTCAGGATTCGGAAGCAGCAGCGAATCGCATAAAAACGACCCCACGCGCGGCTGGTCGTTGATCCTGCTCTCGATTGCGGTGAGCATAGACGCACTTGCCATCGGCCTGAGCTTGGCAATTATCGGCGTCACGATCTGGTATCCGGCTGTGGTCATCGGCGTGGTGACCGGCCTGGTCTCCTGGCTGGGGCTGCGGCTGGGGAACGTGCTGGGAGAGAGATTTGGGAAGAGGATGGAAATTATCGGGGGAGCAATCCTGATTTTGATTTGGGTAAGGATTGTGCTGGCGCACCTGCTGGCATAAGTTGTGAAAATTCCACCGGTACTTGAAATCAGTGGGGTTTTTGTGCTATACTCATTGCAGGCGAAAGCTGTATAGCCGCACAATCACAGTTGTACACCCCGTTGAACCGGAGCCTCGACTTTCGCCCTTTCCTCCACATCAATCCTTAATCGTTTTAGGCAGCCTGAGAAGTCGGCTATCAATGTCGTATCCAGCAACATCGCGAAGTTCCAGGAGGTCGTAAGTGGATCCACAAGTCATAGCCGCATGGATCGCTGCCGGAGCAGCGATAGTTGCCGCAATGCTAGCTGCAGCCTTAGTCTGGTGGCAGACAAGGAGCCAGAACTGGCGGTGGCAACGAGAGTTTGAGCAGAAGTTTCCGCTCGCTTCCTCGTTGCCTAGGCGTGGTAAGGGCGACACACCCGGAACGGCGGCAGCCGAGTACCTCAGCGAGTATGAATCTCTACTTGCCGAGTGGAGACGCTTAGCACAGGGCGGCTCAATGGACAGGGCTGCGAAGCACCAACTGTTCCGAAAAAGGGTGGAATCACTCCGTGAGGGCGCGGATTCATACTGCCTCAGTCCCTTCCTTTACCATCGCTATAGGGCCGCATATCGCTATGCACTCTCAGGCGCTGCTGCCTCCCTCGTAGGAGAATTCGCGCTAGCGGGTGAACTCTACCATTATGGGGCAATGATTTTCCGAATGCTCACTGAATGGGACCGTGCGGGCGGGTTTTACTGTGTTGCTGGTCTGCTTGTGGAGCTAGTTAGTTCTTGTCGGGAAACCCACCTTCTCCTCCGATGAAAGGGTGGGACAAAGCGAAGCGTGATGCCGATGGATAGGGCGGCCTCTGGAGTATGATGTAGGTATCTCACCAACATCTTGCTCCTGGAGGCCACCATGTTGATTATAGCCTACCCACGCGATGATGGGTTCTTTGCCCGAGCGCCCTTCGAATATCAACTCGACCCAAAGATGGCGAAAATGGATGAACTGCTGATGGATGAACGGCTGATGCTACGAGTCAGTCTTGACCTGGCGCACTCTGCGCCGCATGCGTTGGAAACCGGTCGCCAGGCGACCCCGGTGGAGGTCACGCTGCGTCTGGCGGTCTTGCGGCGGCTGAATGGCTGGAGCTATCGCCAGGTGGAAGAGGAAGTGAAAGGCAGCCTCAAGTGGCGTGGCTTCTGTCATATCTACGATCACGATATGCCGGATCACAGTACCATCCAGGTGCGTGAAGCGTTGATTGCGCCGCAGACGCTGCACGCCCTGAATGACCTGGTGGTTCAGCGGGCGCAGACCGCAGGCGTCACGCAGGGAAAGAAGTTACGGACGGATGGTTCGGTGGTGGAAACGCACATTCACTATCCCACCGACAGCAGTCTGCTGGCCGATGGCGTGCGGGTCTTGGGACGGACCGTCGCCCGCGCCCGCGAGGTTGTGGATGGGCGAGTAGTTCGTTGGCACAAGACGGTGTTCCGCAATCAGGGTCGTAAGGCCAAACGCCTGGCGCGCCAGATCGCGTTCCTGGCGCGCCGTCAGGGGCAAAAAAAAGCCCCAAAAAGGCCGATTCGGAGCGAAAAATGCGCCGCTTGTATCAAAAACTGGTCGGCGTGGCCCAAGACAGCCAGGATAATGCCCAACAGGTTCTCGGCCTGTTGCGCAATCGGGCGGACGACTTGAAGGCGATGGCGTTGATGACCACCCTGGAACATTTTCTGCCCTTGACGCAACGGGTCATCTCTCAGACGACGCGCCGCGTGTTCGAGGGCCAGTCGGTGCCTGCCCCGGAAAAGGTGGTCAGCCTGTTCGAACCGCATACGGCCATCATCCAACGCGGCAAAGCGCCCCCACGCGACACCGAATTCGGACGCAAGGTCTGGTACAGTGAAGTGGACGGCGGTCTGGTCAGTGAGTATCGCATCCTGCCCGGCAGTCCCCCGGACAATCAAGATCAATGGACGGTCAGTTTGAAGCATCATTGCCAACTCTTTGGGCATCCGCCCACCACCGCCACAGCAGACCGCGGCGTGTATTCGATCGCCAACGAAGCCGAAGCCCAACGCCAGCAGATTCCAGAAATTGCGCTTCCAAAGCCCGGTGCGAAAACTCCCGAGCGCCTCGCCTATGAAGCCTTGCCCTGGTTCAGAGCGGCTCTGCGCTTCCGCTCCGGGGTGGAGGGACGCATCAGCGTCTTGCGCGGCCCACGCGGCCTGCGGCGCTGCTTGAACCGCGGCGAGACGGGATTGGAACGGTGGGTCGGGTGGGGTGTCATCACCAACAACCTGGTAGTCATGGCTACGGCTCTAACCCGCCGACGCCGCTCCCGCCGTTTGGCCGCGACATGAGCCTGAATTTGGTTTCCCGACAGGAACTAGTTAGTACGAAGCCCGAGTTGGTCAAGGCGCGCCACTCGTTTACGAGGGCAATCGCCGCTTATCGTGCTGGAGGCAATCCAGAGGGTGAGGCCTACGCACGACAGGCATTTGACCGAGTGACTAAACACTTGAAGGAAGAGCACAAGTATGTGTGGGGCTCTGAAGAAGTCGAGGCTTTTCAACAGCTCCTCACCATGCGCGAGTAAGCGCATCCAGGATATCATCCGACCGATAGTACGGGTTGCCTAACCCCTCGCTGGAGCGGACGCCGCCACGGCGCGATTTCGTCTTCGGAGTGGCGCGGCGACACCGCTCAACTCGCGACCGTTCGGCCTAACAACAACGCCCTCCGGATTGCTCCGCAGGGCGTTGTGATTCAAGGGGGCGGATAACCATTCACCCCTACAGGATCAATCCAATGGCCGCTCCCACTATCGCGCAAGCAGGCTGTTATATTACTGAATATCTCTGTTCGCTCCACTCTCCGCGCGGCCCATCCAACACGAGTGCGATTGCATTCAAGATATTCCGGCCCATAGTGCCAATTGGCTGGTCAATTAGCAGGAATTGCCCTTTGAACTTCTTTCCCAGAAAAGCCACTTCGAGTTTCACCGCTTCGGCAAGTTTTATATCCCCATCGAATCCTGCCACCTCGTAAGTCAGCCCTTCTTCAGGAGAAACCCCAAGCTGTTCGACGAATTCCCGCGGTAACAGGGTCACATCTGCGCCCGTGTCCATCAGCATGGGCACATCAGAAACAACAGCGCCAGTTGCGTTGTAGTTAAGAGTCACATGGGCAACTGGCGCAGGCGGGTCGAAGCGATCAGCGTCGTACCGTGTCATTTGAGTCATTTTCGCTGATTGCCAACTTGAAGTCGGATGCCTGCTCGGGATGAACCAAGCGGGGTGTGTTTACTTGGGCGGACTTTCTCGCGCCCAAATCTGGAACGACAACGAGCACCTTCGTTCTTTCCGGCAAACGGACGCCGATCCGCAGGAGAATTTTTCCTTTTTCGACGATACCTTCGTAAGTAGTGATAGTCATATTGCACCTCACTTTTTCAGCGGCTGCAAACAGTATACCACGCCTGTCACCCAACCAGCGCCAGCGCCGCCATCGTCGCTCCCATTATCGCGCAGCCAGGTTGACCATATCGTTGTTCAGCCACTTCCAGCCGCGGATTTGCACGGTCGCCGCGCCGCAGGTGTGGACGGGGTGACGCTCGGTCTCTTTGTCACATTGCGGGCAGTGGTAGACGGCCCCCCTTCCGTCTACTTCCCGTACTTTGTCCGGCCTTCACTTACTTGCCTGCTCTTTTTAGGGGCAAGTGAAATCAATGAACGTAATACATTGTTCACGCTCTCCGAATCAGGGAAGTAAGCGATTACATCG
>Ga0210046_1002292_pt1 | contig 13738 bp, 13 predicted proteins | sample CryGeyCG2114_250_FD_185461 | JGI IMG/M metagenome (GOLD analysis project Ga0210046, IMG submission 185461) | Groundwater microbial communities from aquifer - Crystal Geyser CG18_big_fil_WC_8/21/14_2.50 (SPAdes) (version 2) | ecosystem: Environmental > Aquatic > Deep subsurface > Groundwater ... | reverse complement strand
CCTTTCATATTTTTATTTACACTTTTTCGTATAAACCTGTACCTGATTTTTTTAGTTTGGATTCAAGTAACTTTTTTAAAAGGCCATCGATGCTTCGGGTTCCCAGATGATATTTAATTCCCAAGGCGATGGCATCGGCCCTGGTGAATGTATGGGGCAGAGAATTAAAAAAAGCTTCTTTATTGGGAGCTTCAGTAAAAACTACTTTGTTATCTTCTTTAGGAAGACTATTAAACATGATCAGGCTATGTTCCAGGTACAGTCGTGAGAGGCGAAGCACCAGGTGGAAGTCCTGGTCGGAACAAACCATTTCTTTTTCCTGTATATTTAATTCATAATTTCTAAGGGTTGTGAAGATCATGGCCATCCGGTAAAGGAGCAATCCCAACCTTTTTACTATACTGGCCGCATTGACACTATTAAATGTAGTGACATGAGTAAGTATGTGTGTAAATGACTCATTAAGTAATTTCCATTGTTCCGGAGTAAGTACAAAAGAAGATTCCATATCTGACATGAGTGTCATCATGTGGTAGATATCCATGGATAGTTTAGAAAAAGTATCGGTCAAGCAGGGGAGCTCCGGTTGAGGAGATACATCGTTCCAAACCGGGATTGATTTATATACATAAAACAAAAAACGGCTGAACAGTCCATCATCCGCAGAAGAGATTAAACCTAAAATCTGACCGGGAGTTCCTGTAAGGGCTACTGACAGTCGGGGATTGGTTACTTCCATGTATTGATTGTCTGTTTTGCGGGAGCTGGAAATACTTTCATGATGAAAGGCTTTTCGGAGCATGTCAGAGTATGAGCCCCAGTCCTGTTTTAGGATATATCCCATGGTATCAGCTTCCGTTTCACAAATGACACCGGTACCTCCATTTTCGCTCAGGTGGTTTAATACTTTGGCATAACTGGAATTAGCTGGTATGTAAAACACCCTGAAAGGAGGACGTATGGGAGGCTCCTCGTCCGGATTGTTGTTTTTCTTGCGTTTACGCTGTTTATACAGATGAAGTTCCTTTTGGTATTTTCTTTCTTCCTTTTGACTAATTTCTAATAGTTTAGATTGGATAATACTACCCAGTAAACGACTATATTTTAAGGCCCCCTTTCCTGAAGCAGGAGGAGCAATAATAAAAGAAAAGAGGTTTGGGTACACAGGTTGACGGTTATATTCGCCTATTATATGGGGAAGGCAGGCACTTAAAATACTTAAAGCACCAGTAAAGAAAACATCCCTTTCCCTTGGGTCGGTAAAACAAAGAACACCCTGTTTAATCATGTCCGGCATTAAGTCATAATCCTCCTGAGAAATGGAAGGAGAATTGGTAAGAAAATCATCATCCCTGCCGATAGCAGGCAAAGATGAATCAAAAAAATCGCAAGAGGTTGCAAACTTTGCAAACTTTGCAAACTTTGCAAACTCTGTATCATTATACGAAAATGCACTTCGGATTACAGCCTCTAACTCTTTGTTATCCAGATTGTTATGACTGTGGCAAAAAGTGAGAGTTTGCTGCAACGGAATGCCAGCATGTTTGCAACAGTTTGCAAAACGAAATATGAAATTATTGCGGTTGCCATTGATATAAGAGCCATTCTTTTCGGTGATTGTCTGACAGTTAGCGAATAATTCAGTGAAATCCTGGAGTAAAATTGGATTTTTTGAAATTTCACTTTTTTCGATGACCTCAATGGGGAAGATTTCGGAAGAAATATTGAGGTAAAGATCGGGGTCATAAGAGAGAAAACATAACCTGGGGATATCCTTTACAGAACGGTCAGAAAGGATTCCGGTTTGTTGCTCATAGAAATCGGCCACCCGATTAAAAGCGATCAGGTGTGTTTCTTTTGTGGAGTTGGTTATCACAAAAACCTTGAGGCCATTACCCTTGGGACTGATGAAGGAGGCGTAAGTTGTAGACAGCGCATCAACAATTTTCCGAAGATTTTCTATGGGTCCTTTCACATTGTCGAAGTCCAGGCATATCACCGGATTGTATTCCTGCAGTGAACTCAGTCGTCTGCCTTTGGTAAACACCCCGGCCGGTGTGAAAGCGGGGAGTGTTTTTTTCAGGTTATCTGCCAGTTCTTTTTTTCCCTGGACGGAAAGCTGTCTGATTTGCCCGATTTTAGATTGAAGTTTGTTTTGTTTCACAGTAAGCAGGACCTCATGCAGAGGCAGCACCCCCCGGAGTCGGGAGAAATTGTGAAATACTGAAGTATTGAATTCATTCATCAGGCACCGCATTTATGTGGATAAATCGGTTAACACCCTTGATATATACCTCGATATTTAGAGGCGAATTGAAAAAACCGGGAGAACCGGAAAGAGAAAACAGCTTCTGGTAAACATCTTTGAGTCTGGATGAATGTGGATCCAGACCAGCTGAAGAAGGAATCTTTTGCAGATTAATTGAATTTGGGTTTTTCATAAACATAATTTTTTGTTAAAAGGTTAAAAATGAGGTGTACTATTTAATTCAGGTTCCTTTTACAAGGAACCCGGAATGAGATCGCAAAAAAGATATCAGGTGTTAAATTGCAGAAGCGGGTAAGAGACTTGTTAGTTTATCCGGGAGGTTAAATAAGTGGGTAGTAGCAAATAATAGTTAATGCAATTATGGACAACACTTCAAACTCAGCAAGTAAGATTTTAAAAAGTTAAATGATTAGGTTTTGTTCATGAAAAATACAAAAATGGTTTAAATTAAACAATGGGTTATGGGTTAACAAATAGATCAGGTACCCTAATAACAGTAATAAATTATTTGTAAAAACCGGGTCTCTGATTTAAGTAGTTCAAATATAGATAAAAAATGTTCTATTTTTCCAAATAGTTAATATAATTTATTTCGTTTTGTAGGAATTTATCGCCAATTATGTTAATAAAAAGCAAATATGGATAAAATGCAAAATACTTGTAAATTAATCATTAATTTTCTTTGTAATAAGATTGATTTGTTGTATTTTAGCACGAACATGCTGGCGTAATAAGCGAGTATATTAACGCCCAAAAAAAAACTAAAAAGAATCCATAATTAAAAAGCAAAAAGTTATGCAATTAGCCACACTCGAAGACCTGGAACAATGGAAGAATGAAATTGTCCGGGAAGTATCGGACCTGATCAAAGGCAATATCCCACAGCCTGAAAAGTGGGTAAAATCGAACAGGGCCAAGGAGATTTTGGGATGTTCGCCCGGGACCTTACAGAATTTGCGTCAGGGAGGGAAGTTGGAGTTTTCCAAGGTTGGGGGGACTTTGTATTATAGCATGGAGTCGATTATGAAGACTTTGGAGAGGAACAAGCATGGGGTTTCGTAGGTATCCGATTTCGGATAGGAGGCGGGGTTGGATTATAGGAGCCATTTCTGAGAGGGGGTGGCTTTTTTTGTGGGTGGTGCGTGGGAAATGGAACGCGGATGACACGGGTGGGACGGATGGACACGGATATAAAGATTGGTGGCGGATGAGGAACGGAGCGCAGATGATAATTGGGAATAGAACACGGATGACCCCGTACGAACGGGACAGGCGCGGGTGGGTCGGATGGACACGGATGGGAAAGCCTTTGGCTTTTTGAAGGAGAAAAACCTTGGACTTCTTTGGGACACCCCACCCCGACCCTCCCCAAAGGGGAGGGAGTTGTGATGCATCGATAATCTGTATTTTACATGACTTTCTTAAGTGGTCTTTGGATCGATAGTTTGGCTTTGAGGGCTTGCATGTCATTGCTGATTTTGGTATCGACTACCTTGGAGTAGATTTGGGTGGTTTTGATGGAGTTGTGACCGAGCATTTTGGAGACGGTTTCGATGGGGACTTCGTTGGAGAGGGTGATGGTGGTAGCGAAGGTGTGCCGGGCCAGGTGCATGGTGAGGTTCTTGGTGATGCCGGTGATGTCGGCGATTTCTTTGAGGTAGCCATTCATGCGCTGGTTGGAGTTAACTGGTAGAAGTCTGCCTTTTGCCTGGGCTTCGGGATCGTTTTTATATTTGTTGATGATGTCCGTGGCTTGGGGGAGCAATGGGATGGGGCTGCGGCCATCGGTCTTTTTGCGGTTGATGATGATCCATTTTTCGCCATCGATGCCGGTGGTGATGTCAGCAGGGGAGAGGGCTTCCACATCGGCCTGGGCAAAGCCGGTATAGCAGCAGAAAACAAAGATCTCGCGGACTTTTTCGAGACGGGGTAATTTTATTTCCTTATTCTCAAGTAGTAGAAGTTCTTCAGGTGTCAGAAATCCTCTTTCTGTGGGTTTGTAGGAGCAATGGTGTTTCATGAAAGGGTCTCGCAAAAGCCATTCATTGGCAATGGACAGGTTTATAATCTTTTTCAGATGGACAAGGTATTTAACGGTGGTGTTCGGGCTGCATTTGTGTATGGTTTTAAGGTAGACTTCGTATTTGGTGATAAATGCATGGTTGAGGTCATCGAGTAGCAAATCATTTTTTCCATATTGGTATTTGATGTAATTTCTAATGCGGTTTATTGAAACCTTGTAGCGTGTGTAAGTGCCAATGGCTACATCAAAACCGACACGTTTTTTCATTTCACTATTGTGGTATTCGTACACATAGAGTAAGGTATATTTCTTTTCAGTGTTGCCGTTCAGCTTTTCACGTAGTGAATCTAAGGTGATGGGTTTGTCAAGACTTTCAAGGATGTTGAATTGTCGTTGAATTTTGTTTTTTAATCCATCGAGGTAGTTATTTAAGATGATGGCTTCATCGCTGGTTCCTGTGGCTTTACCAATGTTTGTATCCCAGGCATTTGGAGAAATGAATCTGTGAGAAGATAATTCTGTTCTGATGTTGTCGAGAATAATGCGAAGATTAATTGGGGCAAGTCCCAGTTTGTTGGTTTTGCTTTTCTTAATTTGGAATGAAATGTACAAAGAATGTTCCATAATGATAAGTTTTAAAGGAAAAAATGGGTCCCTTTCAGTTTATAAATATACGAAATTCAAGGCAATTTCAGGGTATAAAAACATGGTTTTTATTATTGTATATCAATATTTTACATGTTTCGGGGACCCAAAACGGGTTTTTAAAAATGGGTCCCTTATTGATCCCTTTCAGACTGCAATATTTGCTATTCTTTGGCGGGAGTAAAAAAGAAAAACCGCTAAAAATCAACATTTTAGCGGTTTTTACGACTGATTATCAGTATTTTAGTGATCCAGACAGGATTCGAACCTGTGACCCGCAGCTTAGAAGGCTGCTGCTCTATCCAGCTGAGCTACTGGACCAACTTGGGAGCGCAAAATTACACTTTATTTTTATTTGGACAACGCATCATACAGAATTTCTACCGGGTGATAGGCAGTGCGCGAGGTACCGTCTTTTATCTGATGGCGGCAACTGGTTCCGGGAGCTGCGATTAGCGTTGTGGGTGCGCTGTTGCGAACCGCCGGAAACAAGACTAACTCCCCAATCTTCATACTTAAATCATAGTGTTCTTTCTCGAACCCAAAAGATCCGGCCATCCCGCAACATCCCGACGGAATTTCAGTGGCCGTGTAATTTTGAGGAAAATTCAGCATAAACAGGGTAGGGTTGGTGCTGGCCAAAGCCTTCTGATGACAATGTCCGTGTAGTTTGATCTCCTTGGTTTCTGTGGTGAATTGTGACTGAGTTATCTTCCCCCTTTTTACTTCTCTTTGCAGGAATTCATCAATCATCAAGGCATTTTTGGCCAGGCTGTTGGCGGCTTCTTTCAAAGGTTGATCCGCCAATTCTTTGTATTCGTCCCGAAAGGTCAGAATCGCAGAGGGCTCAATACCCACCAACGGAATTTCGTCGCTGATGAGCGATTGCAGTTTGCCGATGTTGGCGTTGGCGATTTTTTTTGCTCTTTTCACCAGACCCTTGCTCAAAAAGGTACGTGCGCTTTCCAGGTGGTCGGGTATAACGACATCATAGCCGAGAGTAGTGAGTAATTTGATGGCCTTAATTCCGATTTCGGTATCATTAAAACGAGTAAATTCATCATTAAACAAATAAACACGTCCATTAGGGAACGACCCTTGTCGTTGACTCGAAAAGCCTTTGTACCATCGTTCGAGGGTTGTTTTATAAAGCAATGGAAACTGACGCTCGGGGGCGAATCCCACCAAACGTGCGGTAATACCTGAAATGAATTTGTTGCTGTTCACAAAGTTATAAATCCGGGTGAAATGGCTTCCCAGCGTGTTTATTTTACTGATGTGAGCAATCATCAGGGTACGCAACGGAATGCGGTGACTGGCATAATATTGCTGTAAAAATTCGGCTTTTAGTTTGGCTACATCCACGCTGGCCGGACATTCCGATTTACAGGCTTTGCACGAAAGGCACAGGTCCATCACCTGGTAAATTTCCTGGTGATCGAAGGGATTGGCCTTTTTGGAAGTGGTGAGAAATTCGCGCAACACATTGGCCCTGGCCCGGGTGGTCTGGTACTCGTCGCGGCTGGCCATATAGCTGGGACACATGGTCCCTCCGGTGATTTCGGTTTTCCGGCACACCGCTGTTCCATTGCATTTTTCAGCAGCACGCAAAATGCCCAGGTCTTTACTGAAATCGAATGTGGTTTTGATCTCGCGGGTCGGTTGTCCCGGAACGTTGCGCAATGAAGTGTTCATCACGGGTGTGTCCACGATTTTCCCCGGATTGAAAATGCCCTGTGGATCCCAGGTTTGTTTTATCTGCTTGAACAGCGAGTAGTTGTGATCGCCTACCATCAGCGGAATAAACTGTCCGCGTAAACGCCCGTCGCCATGTTCACCACTTAGCGATCCCCGGTATTTTTTCACCAGTTTGGCTGTTTCTAAAGCAATTTCATAAAAGAGTTGCACATCATGAGGATCTTTCAGGTTTAGGATGGGACGAAGATGAAGTTCTCCGGTGGCTACATGGGCGTAATACACACATTCTTTACCATACTTTTTCAACATGGCATCGAATTCTTCAATATACGCCGGAAGCACCTCCGGGTTTACAGCTGTATCTTCGATGACCGGGGCGGGTTTGGCATCGCCTGGAAGGTTGTTGATTATGCCAAGTCCGGCTTTGCGCAGATCCCAAACCCGCTTGATGTCAGCACCTTCCACCATAGGGAAATGGTATCCATATCCTGCCTGACGCATGGCGTTTTCCATATCGGCAGCGTTTTGATGGATTTCTTGTTTGGATTCACCTGCAAACTCAACCACCAGAATGGCTCCGGGATCGCCTTCAACAAAAAACCGGTTCTTTTCCTGTTCAATGTTCTTTTTGGTGAGATCGAGTACGATTTTGTCCATCAGTTCGATGGCTACGGGTTTGAACTTCAGGGCGATCAGGTTGGCTTTGAGCGAATCGGCGATGGTGTTAAAATGCACGCAAACCAACGCTTTGTGGATAGGAGGGAGGTCGACCAGGTTGAGTTTGATTTCGGTGGTAAAAGCCAGGGTTCCTTCCGATCCGGCCAACAGGCGTGTCATATTGAAAGGTGTATTTTCCTGGCCAAAGAGTTCGTTTCGCAACAGCAAATCGATGGCATAACCGGTATTTCTTCTTTCGAGTTGAGGATCGGGAAACTCCCTGACGATTTCCTCCTGATTTTTGCTGTTGCCCAGCATTTCCCTGAAAAGGCGGTAAATGGTACCTTCCAGGGTGGATAGGTCGCACTTTTTATTGAATTCATCCTTTGTGACAGTTCCAAAAACAACTTCCGATCCATCGCTCAGGATGGTATGCAGTTCAAGGGTGTGATCGCGGGTGCTTCCATACACCAGTGAATGTGCTCCGCAGGCATTGTTTCCCACCATGCCGCCCATCATACAGCGGTTCGCGGTGGAGGTTTCAGGGCCGAAAAACAAGCCCAAGGGTTTAAGAAAAACATTCAATTCATCCAGAATAACACCCGGTTGCACACGCACCCACTTTTCTTTCTTGTTGACTTCCAGAATCTGAGTCATGTGGCGCGATACATCTGCAATAATGCCGCCGCCAACCACCTGTCCTGCAAGGGAAGTTCCTGCCGTTCGGGGAATAAGCGAAGTGTTGTTCTTCCTGCAAAAGGCAATGAGTTTTTTAATGTCGTCGGCGTTGGCCGGATATACGACACCAATAGGCATCTCCCGATAAGCGGATGCATCCGTGGCGTAGATTAAACGGATGCTGTCATCGGTCAGCACTTCGCCCTGGAAGGAAGGCGCGAATAATCGTAAAGCTTGGTGCAATGAGGTAATATTCATTTGAATTTTCTTAAAAGCAAAAATACACAATCACAAAAGGTGAGATAAACCTAAAAACAGGATATTACTTCTCGTAATAATCCGTGCTCTCAAAAATTTTATCCGCCGATTTGGCGATGAAACCTCCGTAGAGTTCGCCGTTTTTATCGGGATAACGCCGTGCAAATTCGTAATAACAACTTGGGATTTCGTACACACCTTCTGTAAATTCGATGGGCAAGGTACCGGCTTTGATGGAAGACTGCTCCAGCAATTCGTCAGGCGTTCCCTTAATTTCGCCACCCGAATCATTCAAGGCAAAACCGTTGTCTTTTAAAAACCGGTTTACTTTTTCGATGGAATCCAGTTGTTTCAACGCATTGATGCTGACCGTAAAGTGGTTGGCCCTAAAGCCGTAAACATACACCCAGGCAGCATATTCCGATTCCTTGCGCAGTTGTTCGTAGACTTCAAACGATGGTTTTTCCCAGGGACGCCCGCTCAAAATCAACTGCGGGCTTTTTAATAGATCAGTGGGAATTTCATCGATCAGACGAAGTGCCGTTTCCTTTAAAAACGGGCTCATTTCCTCCAGTTTTAGCTCGCTGATAAAAATGCGGGGAGCCTGTTTGAATCCCTTCAGTTCAAAATGCCGGGCATATAAATGTTTTTGTTCAAAGGTATATTCACCCCTGAATTCATAGCCGGCTTCCTCAAAGGGCCGGGCGAGTACGTCGATGCTGACGCGGGGATCGTTGAAGGTACGGAAGGCGATGTGGTCGTTCACCACGCTTTCACCCAGGCCTTTAAAGAGATCGTACACTTTTTTTACCTCCGGGTTTTGCTTTAGGTAGTCTTCCCAGATGGGATCAAATAATTTTTGTGCTTTTTCCATGTTGTGTGAGTTAAATGAGCAGGTTGAAAAGATCCGATGTTTCAATTCCAACAGATTGAAGTTGCGGTTCAAGAAGTTGGATATTCGTGTTCATGGCCTGCGGATGGTGTGGTTTGTTGATGAGTTGATGTTGGATCGATTGAACTAGCTTTTCAGGAATTATCTCTGAAAAGAGCTGCAAATCTACAATAATTCCCTTTTTTACCTCCAGGGTAAGCTCTGCTTTTCCACCAGGTAGGTTACCTGATTTATTAAACTGATATGCAGGCGAGTAGCCATAATTCCAATCCGGATTCTTATATTTTTCAACCACCAGCCTCTGTATTTCAGAGCGTTCATTCTTTGAAAATGTCCGGCTTTGCAGGATGGAAAAATAATCGAATAAAAACTGTTTAAACTGTAGTTGAAATTCGCTTAACGCCGGAATACCGGGGAGCAACGTTTGGAGGTTTACGATTTCGGACCTTACCGATTTGATGGATTTATCCTGAATAGCAGCTTCCGTTGGCCGGATGGACTGCTCCAATTGGCTGAGATCGGTGTTGAATAACAAAGTGCCATGGTGAAGTACCCGGTTTTTATATACATGCGCCGCATTGCCCGAGAACTTTCTGCCATTTATCGATAAATTGGTCTTCCCGTGAAATGCGACTTCAAGTCCAAACTGTTTCAAAAAAAGGATGATGGGCTCGGCAAACTGTTGAAAGTCAATGGAACGTTCCCTGTTTTCAGCCGTGGTGATTACACTGAAGTTGAGGTTCCCGTGATCGTGATAAACCGTTCCTCCCCCTGAAATGCGCCGGATCACCGGAATCTGATTTTCCAAAACAAACGGGTGGTTAACCTCGGCCATGGCGTTCTGATGTTTGCCCAACACTACTGACGGTTGGTTTTCCCATAGCATAAGGATATCCTCGGAACTGTTTTTTAACGCTACTTCTTCAGCGGCCAGATTAAACCAGGGTTCGGTACTTTGCTTGTCGAGATAAATCATAACCGGTTTATTCGGAAACGTTTTGATACATCGCCACCAGTTTGATGCATTCAACGGCCTCTTTCACATCATGAACCCTCAACAGATTGGCTCCGTTTTGCAGGGCAAGGGTGTTGAGGACTGTTGTTCCGTTCAAAGCCTGATCTGCTTTTGTTTCCAGCACTTTGTTGATCATGGATTTTCGCGAAACCCCGGCCAGCAAGGGCCATTGGTCGATGCGCAGGGTCTCCAGGTTCTTTAACAGCAGATAATTGGCTTCCAGTGATTTGCCGAATCCAAAACCGGGATCGAGGACAATTTGACGGGCACCCAGCCTCGTTAGTTCGGCGACTTTCCGTTTAAAAAAGTGAGCCACTTCCGTGACAACGGCACCCTGAAATGGATGCAACTGCATGGTTTGTGGTGTGCCGTGCATGTGCATCAGTACATAGGGAACCTGATGTTGGGCGATGAGGCTGAACATTTCGCCGTCCAGTTCACCACCGCTGATATCGTTGATGATGGAAGCTCCGTTATCAAGACAAATCCGGGCAACGCCTGCGCGAAAAGTATCGATGCTAAACCAGGTTTCAGGAAAAATTTTTACCAGCAATTGCAGGATGGGAACCACCCTTTTCAATTCTTCTTCTTCACTAACTTCCGGGGCACCGGGACGGGTGGAGACACCGCCAATATCGATGATTTGGGCTCCGTCACGCAACATTTGTGCGCACGATTCCAGGATGTTATCCTGATGCTGGTGTTTTCCTCCATCAAAAAACGAATCGGGCGTCAGGTTCAGGATTCCCATCACCGTGGGCGTACTTATATCAAGCGTTCGTCCGTTGTAGAATAAATTCATGTTGTTTTCAGCAAAAGTTGTACTTTTATGGCCCATTTAGGAGCGGTTCGAAATGCACAACAAAGGTAGAATTTAAGGCTTATCATGTTCATGAAAAAAGATACTTCACAGCAATTTTCCCAAATTATTCAATTGTGCCAAGGCGTGTTTGAGGCCAAACAAATGGATTATGGTACCGCCTGGAGGATACTCAGGCTGGCCAGCTTGACCGATCAGATATACATCAAAGCCAACCGGATCAGGAGTATACAAGTTAAGGGCGATCAGAAAATTGATGAAGGCATCGTCCCCGAATTTATCGGTATTGTGAATTATTCGGTGATGGCTTTGATACAGTTGGAGAAAGGGGTGTCCGAAACCGCTGACATGAGTGCTGAAGAAGCGGTGAATAGCTTTACAAAACACCTGAATGCTGCCCGTGACCTGATGCTGGACAAAAACCACGATTATGACGAAGCCTGGCGCAATATGAGGATTTCTTCACTCACCGACATTGTGCTGATGAAGTTGCTGCGCATCAAACAAATTGAAGACAACCAGGGAAAAACGACCGTGTCGGAGGGACTAGGCGCCAATTATCAGGACATTATCAACTATTCCGTTTTTGCCTTAATTAAATTGACCATTGAGCATGTATCGTAAAAAATTGTTACCCGAACCCATCTGGATTAAAATCATCAGGCTATTCACCGGTTTGGTATTTATCTTTTCCTCTGTTGTAAAAGGAATCGACCCCATGGGAACCGCGTACCGGTTTGAAGATTATCTGCTGGTTTATGGCTGGACGTTTATGATGGAGTATGTCCTGGCATTGAGTATTTTTCTCATTATTGTGGAGTTTTTAATTGGTGTGGCACTGGTTTTCAGGCTAAAATCGAAGTTAGCCACCTTGGGGCTGCTTCTGATTATGGTCATTTTTACGGTGGTCACCTACCTGGATGCACGCTATAACATGGTTCCCGACTGTGGTTGTTTTGGTGATGCGGTGAAACTCACCAACTGGCAAACTTTTTATAAAAATATATTTCTGATCGTGTTGGCTATTATCATTTTTACCAACCGCAAACGTATGAAAATCAAAATGCCCTCAAGAATTCAATGGCTGTTATTGGTCTTGTTTATTGGTTTGTATTCCTGGTTTGTAGTGTATAGCCTTCGCCATTTGCCCATGATTGATTTTCGCAATTGGAAGGTGGGCAATGATATGAAATCAGAAGGTCTTGATTCGGTTAAAACCTACGTTAAATACAAAAACAAACAAACAGGGGAGGAGCAGGAATTTTTATCGCCCGATTATCCCTGGAGCGATTCCTTGTGGATGACGCAGTGGATCTTTGTCGACCAACGCATCGACGATTCTCAAAGGGTGCTCAAACACAATGTGATACTCGAAGATAGCGAGGGCCATGATTGGACAGCCGATGTTTTTGAAAATCCGGAATTTCAGTTGGTCTTAATATCCTATGACCTGGATGCTGCTTCCCCGAAAGGTTTAACAGAAGCTTCTGCCATGAGCATCAAAGCCGGACAGCTTGGAATTCCAATTGTGCTAATCACCAGTTCGTCACGTACAAAAATAGAAGAAATGGAACAAACTTACTATCTAAACATGGAAGCTTTGTTTGCCGATGATACCGAATTAAAAGCGATGATCAGGTCAAATCCTGGTTTGATGCTCCTGCACGATGGGGTTGTGATAAAAAAATGGCATTACCGGGATTTTCCTGATAAATCGGAGTTAGAAAATTGCCTGGCTCCATGATTCGCTATCTTACAAAACGGCTGGCCTATGGTATCCTGGTGATGTGGGGGGTAGCCACCGTGATTTTCTTCTTATTTAATATCCTTCCGGGCGATCCTGCCCGCATGTTGTTGGGCCAGCGTGCTGATATATCATCCGTTGAAGCCATCCGAAAAGACCTGGGTCTGGATAAACCGCCCTTTTTTCAGTATTTGCAATATATCAACGATTTAAGCCCGGTTTCCATTCATTTTGACGGAGATGGTGAGGTGCCTGGATTTTCAATTTTAAGTACTTCCACCTGGCATCTGGTCATAAAGAAGCCCTACCTCCGGCGTTCGTATCAAAGCAAAAGGCTGGTGAGTTCCATCATTGGCGAGGCGTTTCCAAAAACATTGCTGCTGGCTGTCACAGCCATTTTGCTGGCCATGTTTATTGGTCTTGTTTTAGGCGTGTTGGCAGCCCTGAACCACAACAAACCGCTCGACAGGTTTTTGCTGGTGTTTTCATCACTGGGCATGTCCATTCCCTCTTTTTTTGCAGCCATCCTCATGGCCTGGGTGTTTGCTTATTTGCTGGCTGAATACACCGGGCTGCCCATGTTTGGGAGTTTGTATTCCGTAGATGACGTTACCGGAGAACAATACATCAACCTGAGGAATTTGATTTTGCCGGCCATCACTTTGGGAATCAGACCGCTGGCCATTGTGGTGAGTTTAACCCGTAGCTCCATGCTGGACGTGCTTTCGCAGGATTATATTCGCATGGCCTATGCCAAAGGATTGAGCCGATTTCAGGTGGTGATAAAACATGGATTGCGCAATGCACTGAATCCTGTAATTACTGCCATAACCGGCTGGTTTGCCTCACTGATGGCCGGAGCCGTATTTGTGGAATACGTGTTCGACTGGAAAGGCATTGGGGTGGTGATTGTAGATGCGTTGGAAAAATATGACCTTCCGGTGATTATGGGTTCGGTGTTGTTTATTTCTATCGTGCTGGTGTTGGTGAATATTCTGGTCGATGTGATGTACGCGGTACTCGATCCACGGGTGAGGCT
>Ga0210046_1002291_pt1 | contig 13738 bp, 9 predicted proteins | sample CryGeyCG2114_250_FD_185461 | JGI IMG/M metagenome (GOLD analysis project Ga0210046, IMG submission 185461) | Groundwater microbial communities from aquifer - Crystal Geyser CG18_big_fil_WC_8/21/14_2.50 (SPAdes) (version 2) | ecosystem: Environmental > Aquatic > Deep subsurface > Groundwater ... | reverse complement strand
GAAAGCTTCCATATAGGACAGCCGCGCCACGCTTTCAGCCTGTGGTACCCGCCCCGGATCGGCCGAAAGTACGCCATCGACATCGGTCCAGATCTGGACTTCGTCGGCCGAGAGCAACGCGGCCAGAATGGTCGCCGAGTAGTCGCTGCCGTTGCGCCCCAGTGTAGTGATGCGACCCTGGCCATCGCGGCAGCAGAAACCCGTCATCACCAGTCGCGACGGCGCCGCATCGGCCAGCCAACGATCGAGCAGTACGCGACTGTCGTCAAATCGTGCCACCGGACCGAGTTCAGCTTGGTCGATGCGCAGAACTTCACGGGCATCGAGATAGCTGCCAGGCTGTCCCTGCGCTACGAACCAGGCGGCGAGCAGGCGCGCCGACCAGGTCTCGCCGAGCCCGGACACCAGGTCCAGCGCCTCGCGCGGCAGGCTGCCCAGCAGCTCCAGGCCTTCGAGCAGGTGTGCCAGTCGATCGAACGACTGATTCAGCGCGGCAACGCACTCGGAACTGACGACCAGGCGCTGTGCGCACTGCTGGTGACGAAACCGCAATCGGGCCAGCGCCTTGGTCCACGCAACATCGCCGCCAGCCGCACCCCCGGCCAGCGCGATCAGCGCATCCGTGACTCCAGCCATTGCCGAGACCACCACCGCCTGCCGCGAGTCATCGCGCGCCAACAGCAGTTGGCCCACATGTGCGATCGCATCGGCATCGCGCAAACTGCTGCCACCAAACTTGTGCACCACCCAGGACATCACTGGTATTCCCCGGAATCGACCGGGTCGATACTACCCGACCCGACGGTCACCAGGCACCGCATGCGCAATGCCATGGAAGTCCGATTCTGGCGCGATCCTGCCGCGATTCTGCCGCGATCCTGCCGACCAATAAGGGCAGTGCGGATCACCGAGGCGAAATCCCTGTCCTGGCTGGTCCCTCAGCCGGGACTACTCATGACTCGATCATCGCAGGACGGCGCCATGGATACCGCGTATTCGCGACCGTGCGACGCGTAGCAGACCCAAAGCCCGGAGCCGTCCAAGTGGATCGACTCTCGCGACGGTCCGGTCATGAATGATCCAGGCGCAGGACTCCTTGAAAGGCAATACGCATTCCCGGTGAGCCTTGCCGTGCAGCCAAGCGCTTTGCGACTCGCCGAACGTTACAGGATTAACGACGGGGTGCACTAGTGCCGCCAGCCCAGTGCCTGGGCCTGTTGCTCGAAACGCTCCTGGGTGGCCGGATTCCAGGCATCACCGCCGGGTTGCTCGAAGAAAAACGGCGCGCGCTCGATCGCCTGCGGCGCGATCTGGTTCATCGTCGCGGCATCATACAGCCGGCCATTGAGCATGGTATACCGCACCTTTTCGCTGTCGCGCAGATTTTCCAGCGGATTGCCATCGATCAACACCAGATCAGCCAGCTTGCCGGGCTCGATCGACCCGATCTCGGCATCCATGCCGAAATAGCGGGCACCGTCGATGGTGGCACCGCGCAGCGCCTCGAACGCGCTGAACCCGCCCTGCTCCATCATCCAGAGCTCCCAGTGCGCGCCAAGACCCGCGAGCTGACCGTGCGCGCCGATCACGACCGGTACGCCGAGCCGGTTGAGCTGGAGTGCTTCTTCGGCCACGAACACATGGTTATAGTGCGCGTCGGGCGCGGTCGGGCGCCGGATCGAGCGCGGCATGACCACCGACTCGGGTGTAAAGGCCATCAGATGCTGGTTCTGCCAGACATTGGTCCGGTCGTACCAGTACTCCTCGCCCATCAGTCCGCCGTAGGCGACGATGAAGGTCGGCGAGTAGAAAACCTCGGTCTGGCTCCAGAGCTGGTCGATGTCGCTGTAAATGTGCTGGATCGAAAGGCTGTGTTCGATGCCGGTATGACCGTCGACGATCTGGGTCAGATTCTGCTCCAGCCGCATGCCGCCTTCGGGCACCACGAGCATGCCCAGTTCGCGTGCTGCCTTGAGCACCTGCTGGCGCTGGTCGCGCCGCAGGTAGTTGTAACTCTTGACCGAGATCGCACCCTGTTCCTGCTGGCGCCGGACGTGGAACAGCGCGTCGTCGTAGCGATCGACCGTGGCGGTCGCTCCGGGAGCCAGGGCACCGTAGAGAATCCTGCCTGTGGAAAACAAGCGCGGCGCCAGCGCGGATCCGGTGCGCTGCAGTTCGACCATCGAGAACATGCCCCGATTGTCGTTCGAGGGGTCGTGGATGGTGGTGACACCAAACGCCAGATTCGCATATTGCATCCAGTTCTGGCGCGGCTGCAACTGCTCGTTGCTCATTGCGCCGTGGGCGTGGGCATCGACCAGGCCTGGGATCAGCGTCATGCCCGAAGCCTCGATGACGCGGTAGCCATCGGGCACCGCAACCGAATCGCTGGCACCGACCGCCTCGATCCGGTTGCCGCGCACCAGCACGGTGCCTCGCTCGATGACTTCCTCGCGCGATCCGGCATCGCGCATCGTCACGATACGGGCACCGACCAGCGCGATTCGCCCATCGGGTCGATCCGCATCGACCTCGAAGGACAGGTCACGGCCGTCGGTTTCCGGCTCGGGCAGTTGCTCCGGCGCACCATCGAGAAAGGCGAAGGTCCGGTTCAGCGGACGCGAGTAAAGCCGGCTGCCATAGGACCAGCCGAGGGTCCGGCTGTCTGCCGACCAGTGCAGGTCTTCACCACCGCGGGCCGAAACTTTGGCGACCGGGAAGGCCGTGCCTGCGCCGCTGATGGAAACCGGCTTGCCGGCCGCGAAAAACGCTGCGACATAGGCGTTGTAATGCTCTGTAAATGCAACCCAGCGACCATCGGGCGAGACCTTGTAGCCGGTGACCCAGTCGCCGACCAGGTGCTGTCGCGCCTCGTCACCGTTGAGGTCGACGCTGTTCAGCGCCCGCTTGGTGTCATCGACCCGCTCGGAAAACAGGATGCGCTGGCCATCGGCCGAGAATTGCGGCTCGACACCGCGATCCAGCACTCGGTGCAGGTCCCTGCCATCAGCAGCGACCCGATACAGCCCGGGCTGCTCCGACCAGGTCGGTGAGGTCAGGTACCCACCCGTCGTCTTGCGAAATACGATCTGCTTGCCGTCCGGCGAGAATGCCGGCTCGACGTAGTGACCGGGCTGTCTGGTCAATACCTGCCCCCGGCCACGGCCGACCGGCGCGATCCGTACCGAGCCCAGCTTCTGGTCGTCGAAGGTGCTGTAGACGACAAAACGCGAATCCGGCGAGAAACTCGGGTAGAACTCCCAGTGCTCGTCCTGGTCGGTCAGCCGTTTGCGCTGATCGGTCTGCAGGTCATGAATCCAGATGTAGCCCAGCGCCTGGTAAACGGCGAATCTGCCATCCGGACTGGTCTGATTCCAGCGCAGCATGCCGACCCGAACCTTGTCCGGTGCGACCGCGGTGACCTGGCGCAGGGCCGGCTGTACGTTGCGCGCGGTCCGCACCTGGAACGGTATTTCAGCCTGGCTGCCATCGAGCCCGACCCGGTGCAGCTTGCCCTCGCTCCACAGCACGATGCCGCTGCCGTCGGGCAACCAGGCAAAACCGGGATAGTTGCCGCGATCGCCGCTGGTTTCCTGCATGTCGCGCGAGATTTTGTCACGCAGCGTGGTCTCGATGCCTGACTCCAGGTCCTTGATCATCAGACGGCTGGTCAGTTCGGTGGAGTTGCGGCGAACAAAGGCGAGTTTCTTGCCATCGGGTGACGGCACCGGTCGAATCGCGCCGCCGGGGCCGGATACCACGGTCGCGGTCTCACCCGTGTCGCGGTCGAGGCGACGGATCGCGAAGATGCCGCTGTTGGCGTCCTTGTTGTATTGCCAGACGCTGCCGCCGGTCATGTCCTGGCTGTAATACAGGTAGCGGCCCTCTGGCGAGAACGCCGGTTCGGCGATGTTCTTCTGGCTTTGGACACCGTGCAGGCGCTTGACCAACTCGACTCCCGTACCGCCGCTGCGATGGTAGAGCCAGATCGATCCGGCCGGTATCGAGCGGGTCGACACCCAGGCCTTGCGCGCGGCGATGAATTCGCCATCCGGTGTCCATGCCGGGTTGTGCAACAGGTTCTCACGCTCCTTGCTGACCTGGGTCGGTTCGCTGCCATCGGCATTGATGATCCAGACGTTCTCGGCGCCATCGCGGTCACTGATGAAGGCGATGCTGCGGCCATCCGGGCTGAAGCTCGGCTGAAAATCCCAGGCGATGCCGTCGGTCAAGGCCTCAGCCTCACCGCCACCTAGCGGCAGCCGGTACAGGTCGCCGAGAAAGTCGAACACCAACGTGTCGCCGGCGGGACTGACCGTGACCGTGGACCAGCTCACCTCGTCGGCCGCGATCTCGATCCGCTGCCAATCGCCCGGTGGATTCTGGACCGACCAGGCTGCATCGGAAGCCCCGGCAGCGTCCTCCGGCGGCGCATCCTCCGGCTGGGCCAGGACTGCCGTGGTCATGAAACAGAGCGTAAAGAGCAGCGAAAGCAGCTTGAACATGGTTTACCTCGTTGAATGCGGATTCGTGAGTCGTTGCGACGAATCCGGCTCAGTCGGATTTCGTCGGATCCTGCAGTTCGTTGGCCACGCCGTGCGGAACGTGTCCGGTGGCGATGACTCTGGAAACACTGTCGCAGTGCATCTGCTGGTCATCGAAGAAAATGTCGGCACCGAATGCTCGCAGGAAGGCGGCCTTGTCGCGACCACCGAGGAACATCGACTCGTCGATGCGGATCCCCCACGCGCGCAGAGTCAGGATCACGCGCTTGTGCGCGGGCGCCGACCGCGCGGTCACCAGCGCGGTGCGAATCGGGTTCTCCTCGATCGGATAGGCCGATTGAATGCTGTGAATGGCGTCGAGCACGGCCTTGAACGGACCGGCTTTCAACGGACGGCTGGCCGCGGCGCGTTCGCTCGAGGAGAACGCCTCCAAGCCCTGGGTCTTGTAGACCCGCTCGGCCTCATCACTGAAGATCACGGCATCGCCGTCGAAGGCTATGCGTAGCTGGCCAGAACGATTCTCGCGCGTCGCCTGGGGCAGGATCGTGGCACCGGCGTAACCTGCCGTCAGAACCCGGCGGACGTCATCACTATTGGCCGAAAGAAACAGATTGGCACCGGTCGCCTCGATGTAATTCGACGGGCTGGCCCCGTTGGTGAAGACCGCGCGCTCGATCCTCATATCGTAGTGCTCGATCGAGTTGAAGATCCGCAGGCCGGTATCAGCGCTGTTGCGCGACAGCAGCACAACCTCCACGCCGGGGTGCTCCATGCCATCGTCGTTCAGCGCAAGCAGTTTTTGCACCAGCGGAAAGGCAACTCCAGGCTGAAGCACCTCATCCTCGCGACTGCGCTGGTACTCCATGTAGGCCTGCAAACCCTGCTCGAGGTAGATCTGGTGGGTAGAATCGAGATCGAACAGGGCGCGCGAGGAAATCGCAACGACCAGCGGCTTGCCGTGATCGATCATGTGCGGTTCTTCAGCTGGCACGGAAACCGGCGATCAGATTGTCGGCCAGGGGACGCAGCCCACCGTTCTGATCAGGCTGCCTGCAATAGACATGGAGACCAGCGCTCAGGGCCATGATTCGCGCAGCAAGCTCGGCAGCACTCCTCGAACGATCGATGACAGCGCTCGCCTGACCACGCTCGATGACAGCGTGCAACGCACCGCGAACTTGACTGGTGTTTGCGCCAAGAAGTTGGCCGATGTCACTGTCCCCCGGCTCGATTTCGATCATGGTGCGCACCATCAGGCAGCCTCGTATCTGGCCATGCCAACCATCGATGATGCCCTGAAAATGCTCTCGCAGCGCCTCGATCGGGTCACGCGATGGATCATTCAGGCGCCGCAGCTTCGGCTCGACAATTTCGCGTCGGTAGCAACGCAGCGCCTGAACGAAAAGCTCGCGTTTGTTGCCGTAGGTGTCGTAGATGCTCTGGCGGCTGATGCCCATGCGATCCACAAGCTTCTGCATCGAAGATCCTTCGTAGCCAGACTCCCAGAATTGCAGCATCGCCGAATGCAGTGCCTGTTGCTGATCGAAGCCCTTGGGTCGCATCGTCCTGGTGAAACTCAAAACTTGCTCTGGAAGAATAGTACCAGCATTGTCTGGCTGTCGAATGACCGCGGATTCTTGTGAACATTTCCGCATACCGGCCCGCATTCGCTTCCATTCAAATACCCAGGCGTTTATCCTTGAACCGATTACGCAACCAGAAGCCAACCCTTGAACTTGAAACCGACTTCAGCTTCGCTGCTGCTCCTGATTCTGCTCGGGCTCGCATCCGATCCCGTCGCGGCCACCTTGTGGCAACGAATTCAGCAGCTCGAGGCACTCGGGGTCGAGGGTGCCTGGAACGAGGTTGTCAAGGGTCTTGACGCCATCGAACCGGAGCTGGACGGGGCATCGCTCGAGCAGCGCGCCCGAATCAGCCTGATCGAGGCACGGATGCTGGCGGTCACCAACCAGCCGGCGGCCTCGATCAAGCGCATTCTCGATGTACTGCAGGAACGGGAGCAACTCGGGTCCGCTCTGGAATTGCGGGCGCTGACGCTGGCGACCAATGTGCTGGTTTTCAACGAGCGATTCGAGGAAGGATTCGATTATTTTCGCGAGGCGCTGCAACTGGCCCCCATGGTCAGCGACCCTGAATCGAGGGCAGTGGCATGGATCGTCGCGGCTGACTTTCACGGCAAGATCGGCGAGGCAGCAACGGCAATCGAGTATGCCAATCGCGTGTTGATCGAACTGGAGGGCCTGAAGGCACTCCGACCGCGTTGCGCTGCACTGTTTCTGCGTGCACAGGCACACCGGGTTGCGGGGAATATCGAAAGCGCACGCGACGACTTCGAAGCCGCAGCGGAACGGTGCTCTCAAATTCCCGACCGAATCTACGCCGGCAGCTCGCGGATCGGTCTGGCCCAATCGCTCAGCATTCTGGATGGGGCCCCGGAGCGAATCGAGCAGCAGCTGCATCGGGCGATCGAGGATCATCGACAGGCAGACTTTGTCGATGGCCTGCTGGAAGCGCACGTCGAGCTTGCCCGTGGCGCCCTGAATCGAGGCGAGGTCGAGCGGGCCGCAAGTTATCTTGCACCGACGACAGACTGGATCGATCGGGTCGGAAGCCACTCACTTCGAGCTGATGCACTGTTTCTGACCTCTGATGTGGCGAGTCTGCGCGGCAGTTCGGAAAACGCCTATGCGTTGCTGCGGCAAGCGCTGCAGGAAAGAGATCGTCATGCGGCCAATCTCCGCCAGATGCGGCTGAGGCTGCTGCTCAGCGGCCTTGACGAACGCGCCCGCGCAGCCGAACTGGATCTGCTGCGCGCCCGTAATGACGCGATCCGGCTGGCACGCGGCAACGACCGACAGGACGAGGTCGCGACCTGGTGGGCAGGCTCAGGGGCACTGGCCGCGGCATTGCTGCTGTTCATCATGGTCTTCCAGACCGGCCGAGACCGACAACGTTACCGTGAACTGGCGCGACTCGACGGTCTCACCGGACTGGTCAACCACACTCGCTTCTTCGAACTGGCAGCCCAGGGCTTTCAGCGCGCACGACAGAATCGCGGTCGATTCGTTCTGATCATCGCAGACATTGATCTGTTCAAACGAATCAACGATGAATATGGCCACCTCGTTGGAGATGCCGTGCTGCGCCGTGTTGGCGCAAGATTCATCGAGGCCTTTGGCAAGGAAGCTGTGGTCGGTCGCCTCGGAGGGGAGGAGATCGGTGTCGCGCTGACGGACTGCGACCTGGATACGGCGCTGGCCCGCATCGAGCACCTGCGCGCGATTCTCAATCGGCGCCGCAGCGACGACGCCGAGCCGGAAATCACGATAAGTTTCGGGGTCGCTGAACTGCGCCGCGAAAAGTCTCTGGATTCACTCTACGCACACGCCGACCACGCTCTCTACGACGCCAAGGATGCCGGTCGCAATCGTGTCGTTACGGTATCGCCGATCGACCTCTCCGGTCCTGTCTTCGTCACCTGATCGCAGCACAGCCTCAGGCCGGCTGAATCCGATCGACCTCACCCATCCAGGGCCGCAATGCCTCGGGCACGACCACCGACCCATCGCGCTGCTGATAGTTCTCCAGCACGGCGACCAGTGTGCGCCCGACCGCGAGTCCCGATCCGTTCAGACTGTGCAGCAATTCGGGCTTGCCGGTCTCGGGATTGCGCCAGCGTGCCAGCATGCGGCGGGTCTGGAAATCGCCGAAATGACTGCACGAGGAGATCTCGCGCCAGGCCTGCTGGCCCGGCAACCAGACTTCGAGATCGAAAGTGCGACACGACGAGAAACCGAGATCACCCGCGCACAAGGCCATCCGGCGATACGTCAGGCCCAGGCGCTCCAGCACCGTCTCGGCATTTCGGGTCAGGGATTCCAGCGCCGCCTCGGCCTGTTCGGGCATGACCAGCTGGACCAGCTCGACCTTGTCAAACTGGTGCTGGCGGATCATGCCACGAGTGTCCTTGCCGTGCGACCCGGCTTCGCGCCGAAAACATGGCGTATGCGCCACGAACTTCAGCGGCAAACGGGCCGCCTCGATGATCTCGGTGGCGACCAGATTGGTCACCGGAACTTCGGCGGTCGGGATCAGGTAACGCGGAATCTCGTCATCGATGCGAAAGGCATCGGCCTCGAACTTGGGCAACTGGCCGGTTCCGCGCATGGCCTCGGCACCGACCAGATAGGGTGTGTAAACCTCGGTGTAGCCGTGCTCCGTGGTGTGCAGATCCAGCATGAACTGCGCCAGCGCGCGGTGCAGGCGGGCCACCGGGCCACGCAGCACGACAAAGCGCGCGCCGGACAGGCGTGCGGCACGTTCGAAGTCGATGCCGTCCAGCGCTTCCCCGATCTCGACATGGTCACGCGGCTCGAAATCGAGAACCGGCGGCTCGCCCGAACGCCGAATCTCGACATTGTCCGATTCACTCGCGCCGTCAGGTACCGAATCCGCCGGAAGGTTGGGAAGATCCAGCGCAAGATGCTCGAGTGCGGCACGGATCTGCTCGAGATCCGACTCGCCCTGCCCCAGTTGCTCGGCAATGGAAGCCACTTCGGCCTTGAGCGGTTCGATATTCTGGCCGGCGGACTTGGCCTGTCCGATCGCCCTGGAGCGAGTATTACGCAGATTGCGCAGTTCCTCGACGCGAGTCTGGACAGACTTTCTCCGCGTTTCCAGCGCCGCGAACTGCTCCATATCGAGGTGATAGCCGCGCCGCGCCAGGCCGCGCGCAACGCGCTCGAGATCATTGCGCAGCAATTGGGGATCGAGCATGTTCGAATTTCTCCGGCTCAACTGAAGGGATAACGGAAGATGATGTTGGCCTCGCGTTCCGGGCCGGTCGATAGCATGTGCACCGGTGCCTCGACCAGTTCCTCGACGCGAGCCAGATAGGCACGTGCCGCGCACGACAGTGCCTCGACATCGGTCAGGCCGCGCGAATCGCCCGACCAGCCCGGCAAGGTCTGGTAGACCGGCCGAACCCTGAGCCAGTCCTCAGCACCCTGCGGGAAGGTGTCGACCCCTTCGTAGGCAACGCACACACGGACCTCGTCGAGACCATCGAGCACGTCGAGCTTGGTCATGCACAGACCTGTGACCCCGTTGACTTGCACCATTCTTCTCAACGCCACTGCATCGAGCCAGCCGCAGCGACGCGGCCGCCCGGTCGTAGCACCGAATTCAACGCCGCGCTCTGCAATTCGACGGCCAACCGCGTCGTCCAACTCGGTCGGAAACGGCCCGGAGCCAACCCGTGTGGTATACGCCTTGGTGATCCCGAGCACGTAATCGATGTCGCCCGGACCGACGCCCGTGCCCGTCATCACGCCACCCACGGTAGTGTTTGACGAAGTCACGAACGGATAGGTGCCGTGATCGATGTCCAGCAGGCTGCCCTGGGCGCCTTCGAACAGTAACGCCTTGCCGGCGCGCCGCATGTCGTGAAGCTGCGCGGTGACGTCGCACAGCAAGGGCTTGAAGATTTCGCCATAACGCGCGACATCGTCGGCAACCTGCGCGGGGTCGAGCGGCTCGGCGCCGTAAAGGCGAGTCAGCAGGAAATTGTGGTACTCGAGAACCCCGCCGAGCTTGTCGCCGAGTCGCGCCGGATCGGTGATATCGGCCAGCCGGATTCCGTGGCGCGATGCCTTGTCCTCATAGACCGGTCCGATGCCGCGCCCGGTGGTTCCGATGGCACGGTTGCCGCGGGCGCGCTCGCGTGCCTGATCGAGCGCGACATGTGAGGCCAGGATCACCGGACAGGCCCCGGACAGTCCGAGCCGACCTCGAACTTCGGCGCCATGCTCCTCCAGCCCCTCGATTTCGCGCAACAACGCGCCCGGGGCAACGACGACGCCATTGCCAATGAGACAGCGCGCACGATCGGTAAGGATGCCGGATGGAACCAGGTGCAGTACCGTCTTTCTGCCGCCAACAAGCAGGGTGTGACCTGCATTGTGGCCGCCTTGAAACCGGATCACGGCATCTGCATCGTGCGCCAGAAGGTCGACAATCTTGCCTTTACCTTCGTCGCCCCACTGGGTCCCGAGGATTACTACCGATCGCGCCATTTCTCGGCTCCGTGACGTTGGGTTGAACATGCGCTTTCAGCGCACCAGTTGAAAGATGACGCCGCCGATCAACAGCATTACGATACCAACGCGCCGAATCGATGCATCAGGCAGCGTCGCGAATTGTTCCACGGCCCGACGCCAGGCGTCAGGCCGCAGCGCTGGAAGCAGGCCTTCAAGTACCAGCACCAGCGCGAATGCGACGACAAGGTCCTGCGCCATGTGCGCGAATCTACTGCTTGCGATCGAAATAGCGGAAGAAGTCCGAACCGGCATCGAGCAGCAACATGTCGCGGCCGCTGTCGAAACTCCTCGAGTAGGCCTCGAGGCTGCGCAGGAACGCGTAGAACTCCGGATCGCGTTCGAACGCGGCAGCATAGATTTCGGTCGAGCGCGCATCGCCCTCACCGCGGATCCGCGCTGCATCACGCTCGGCTTCGGCCAGCAGCACGCGTACTTCGCGGTCTGCCTCGGCTCGAATCTCCTCGGATCGCTCGCGTCCCAAAGAGCGCAACTCGTTGGCGAACTCGGTGCGTTGGGTTTCCATGCGGTTGAACACCGATCCCAGCACTTCGTCGGTCAGCTCGATCTTCTTGATCCTGACATCCAGCACGTCGATGCCGAAATTACCCATTCGGTCATCCGCTCTACGCTTCAGCTCTGCCATCATGTCGCGACGCTGTTCGGACACCACTTCACTCAGGGTGCGACGCGAAAATTCAGCGCGCAGATCATTCCGGATCAGCTGTGACAAGCGCGCCCGGGCAATGTTGAAATCGCCGCCGGTGGTTGCAGTATAAAAACGACGCGGATCAGAAATCTGCCATTTCACGTAGTAGTCAACCTCGACAAACTTCTGCTCGGCGGTGTTCATCTGCTCCGGCGGCAGATCCTGGGTGATCAGCCGCTTGTCGAATTTGCGTACGTTGTTGATAAACGGTGCCTTGAAATGCAGCCCGGGCTGGTAGTCATCGCGCACAACCTCGCCGAGCCGGAATTTCAGAGCGTGCTCGGTAACGCCCACGATGAAGACGCTGTTCAGGCCGAGGATGACGACCGCGATGATCAGAATCGGTGCAATCAGGCGCATGGCGTTATCTTCCTTCTCGGCCGCTGCGCGACCGGGTCGTGGGCGAACTGGAACCACTCGCCTGACCGCCACTCATCAGCGGCGGCGGGACTGGAGCGGTTGCGCTGCCGGAACCGGTCATTCGGTCCAGCGGAAGGTAGAACAGGTTGTTGCCCTGCTCGACGTCCATCAGCACCTTCGGCACGCTGGCGAAGAGCGCTTCGATGGTCTCCAGATAAAGGCGCTGCCGGGTTACATCCGGCGCCCGGGCATATTCCTGGTAGAGGGCGATGAATCGATCAGCCTCACCGGCGGCGCGCGCAATCAGGGACTCGCGGTAGCCACGCGATTCCTCGAGAACACGCGCCGCCTGACCGCGTGCTTCCGGCACGACCTGATTGGCATAGGCCTGAGCTTCATTGGCGAAACGGATCTGGTCCTCACGGGCCCGGACCACGTCATCGAAGGCACCCTGGACCTGGGACGGCGGACGCACCTCCTGAAGGTTGAAGGACTCGACCATGATTCCCGAATCGTAGCGATCGACGACCTCCTGCAGCAGATCGCCCGACGATTGCGCAATTACGTCTCGACCGGCTTCGAGAATGAAATCCATATTGTTGGTGCCGACAATCTCGCGAATCGCACTGTCGGTGGCCTCGCGCAACGAGCGCACCGGCTCCTGGACGTTGAACAGGAACTTTTCCGGGGCGATGACCCGAAACTGCACTGCATAACCCAGATCAATCAGATTTTCATCACCGGTCAGCATCCGGGCCCGATTCTCGATCGAGCGAATCTCGGCGACATTGACCTTTTCCAGCGTCTCGATCGGTGCCGGGATGGTGAAACGCAGGCCCGGGGTGAGCGTGCGCGAATACTCACCCAGGCGCAGCACGACGCCGCGCTCGGACTCATCGATGATGTGTACGGCATTCCAGAGCGCCCAGACACCGGCAAGCACCAGCACCAGAATCAGCACACCGCCCAGCCCCGGCCCATCGCCGGCGCTTCCGCCTCGTTCGTCACCACCGCCGTCCTTGCCGCCGCCCATGATCTTCTTCAGGCGTTTCTGGACGTTGGCAAAGACTTCGTCCAGGTCTGGCGGCTGCTGACCACCGCCCTTCCAGGGGTCCTGACCATTTCCACCGCGTCCGGGCTCATTCCAGGGCATTGCATTCTCCGTTCCAAAGCAGGCAGGATCGCCGGCCACACAGACCGTCCGAACCGTCGATTTATGCAGCGTATCAGTTTAACAGGTGTTGGTGAACCCACGTCCCCGAAGCACCCCCGAGGCGGATCAATTCACGCGCATCGCGCAGCGACAAGTCAAGGTCGAGGTGACAGGAACCATCCTCGCCGATCTGCTCGGCGCAGATTGCGCCGAGCCGATACAGATTCGAGCGCAGCTTCTGTAATTCGGGAGGAAGCTCGACCCGGGCGCGGATCCTGCCATCGCCGACCCGCTCGCCGATCGCATCGCGCAGCAGATCGAGACCCGCCCCGGTCGCGGCCGAGACCCATGCTCGGTGTACCGCTCCGGAGGCGTCACGCTCGACATGCGGGGTCTGCTCGATCCGGTCGATCTTGTTGAAAACCCGCAGCCGCGGCAACTCGGCCGCGCCGATCTGTTGCAGGACTTCCTCGACCGTAGCCTCCTGGCCTTCACGATCCGGGTCGGAGGCATCGATGACCTGGATGACCAGTTCAGCGGCCAGGGTTTCCTCCAGTGTGGCATGGAATGCGGCGACCAGCTCATGCGGCAGGTCCCGGATAAAACCGACCGTATCGCTGGCCAGAACCGCGCCGCCACGTTCCGTTTCAATCCGGCGTACGGTCGGGTCCAGCGTCGCGAACAGCTGGTCACGAACAACCACGTCCGATGCGGTCAGGCGATTGAACAGCGTTGATTTTCCTGCATTGGTGTAGCCCACCAGCGCAACCAGCGGCAGGGCACCGCGCGCGCGCGCCTTTCTACCCCTCGCCCGGTGTTGCTCGAGACGGTCGAGACGCAACCTCAGCTGCCGGATCCGGATCGCAAGCAGACGTCGATCGGTCTCCAGCTGGGT
>Ga0210046_1002287_pt1 | contig 13762 bp, 17 predicted proteins | sample CryGeyCG2114_250_FD_185461 | JGI IMG/M metagenome (GOLD analysis project Ga0210046, IMG submission 185461) | Groundwater microbial communities from aquifer - Crystal Geyser CG18_big_fil_WC_8/21/14_2.50 (SPAdes) (version 2) | ecosystem: Environmental > Aquatic > Deep subsurface > Groundwater ... | reverse complement strand
TGCCTACTGCATTCTGCTTACTGATTTCTGACTTTAACATTTCACCCCTACGGGGTTTTGTTTCATGGAGGGAGAATCTTTTTCTACAAATATACAACCCCTCCGGGGTTAATCCCCCTGCCAACTGCCAACTGCCTATTCCCTACTGCATATTGCTACCGGCCTACTGCTGACTGAGAACGATTTGGTTCTGGCTTGTTTAGGTTAGGATTATAGAGCTGGGTTTGAATATTCCACACTTTTTTGCTGCTCTTTTTTTTGTCCTTACGGCTGAGGATAAATTCATTCTTGATTTTTTGAAGTTCAATAATAACCATTACCTTCTCCTCGTATGCCATTTTTGCTTTCTTCTTATGATAAGCAATTTTGGAATCTGCAACATGTAAAAGATAGTTTTTATCCATTCTTATCACCGTAGGCTTTTTTATACGTTTCTTCTAAACTGAAACGTTTTATAAGCTCAAGAAACTTGTCATTGTTAAACTCCGCTTCAATAAAAAATCTGGCAAGTCTTTCTTTATCAGTCATTCTCCCCGTCTGTAACATGATAGCCATTACATATTCTGCGCTCAAAATAAAAGTCCGTTCATTAAAGATTGTAATTTCATTACGATTTTGCAACGCTTCTTGAACAAGTTTATTATATGCTAGTAAAAACTGAACCGGCATCCCCTCAATGATGATGTGTTCCCCTTCTGTCTTATAGCCATTCTCATCTGCCCAATTATAAATTGGTGACAAAGGATTTAGATTATTTTCTTCACCGGAAATATGTACAATTAAATCTAAATCATAAGTAACAGAAGGTTCGATATAATAGAACTGCGCCATACCTCCGGCAATAGCATATTTTTCAATGATTTTTTTTTCGACTAAACCATTTATTTTTTGTAATGTCTTTTTCATACTTAAAATAAAAAAGCTTTTTTTAATTTTACCCGGTGGAAACTAAATAATCCTACAATCCTACAATCCTACAATCATCAATCCTACAATCCTAAAATCATCAATCCTACATTCCTTCAATACCTAAACTTTATTTTAGAGGTTACAATAATTTTTAATAATTAGTAAAAATTTAGAGAAATCCGTAAGCCGGTTGTTTATAATGTTGATTAACACGTTTGTGTCAAGCGATAAATATTCGTGACTAAGTCTGTTTCTAAACCCGGCCATTTGATTCAATACCATTTTATCTTCTTCTGTAATCATACTATGTTTAACAAGAATTTCGTTTATATCAGAATAGGAGTCCCATTTCTCATTGAAATCAGCCGACACAATATGTGCAAGCATATCTAATAAATTCTGTATTAATAAGTAGATCCCCCGTTCTAAAATCCAGAGGATATCTTTATCTTTCTTAATATCCTCAGCAGTTACATTTTGGTATTTCTTCAAATTCTGAAGGTCTTCAATAAAAGAAGCAATCCTTTTTTCAATAATTTCTAAATCAGGCATTTCTTATTTTCCCGGAAAGATAATGTCTCCTTATATTTCTTAAATGAGCCGAATCAATATAAAGCTTCCTTATATAGTTTTCATAAGAGATACGTTTTCTTTCGTCTTTAGAGAAAATCCGTATTCCCCGGTCGATAATTCTTTTTTGGATGAGAATTTCTGCACAATTCATCACAATAAAATCAACATCGCTTCTTACCAGCAAATTCAGATCAGCTATCTCACCGCTTTCATAACCATAGGGAAATTTCTTAAAATCATTTTTATCGAAATCATCCTTTAAATATACCGCAATATCTATATCGTGATAATTATCTTTATCCACAAACGATCCAAAAATATAAGCAAACAAAACTTCATCTTTTGCTAAGAGATATTCGGCAATAATTTTTTCTTTATGTTTTTTTTCGAATAGCATAGTATTTAACAAATTTATCAATCACTTACATGTCTATTTCAGAATGTTTACTCTATCCGGCGGCTTACTACTTCCTCGCCTAATTAATGTTCTCACTTTTCCTTTCAATTTCTTCACCCGCCACACACGTGGTTACTTCATTCCAATAGCGCGTATGTATATAATCCAATTTAAAACTCATTTAACTTCAACAACCTTACCGTTTTCAAGTTTATATTTTTTATTTGATTTTTCGCAGAAAGCAATTCCATATAAATTAAAAAGTAAAAATTATAAATTAAAAAAAGGAGAAATCATTTACTTACCTTGCTGCGTATTGCCCCAAGTATTTTCATTAGTTCAGATGACTCTTGCAGTAAAGATTGAAGGTTCTCTAACATCGGTTTTGATTTCATGAATAATTCTTACAGCAAACGACATTAGAGTCCTTGCGAAAAAACTATTCTGCCATTATTGAGCTTTGCACCTGAGGCGCACAAGTCTCTCCGCCTGAGGCGGATCGAAATGATAAAAGTATAAAATTAGTCTGATCAATAATTTTTAACTGCCCTTGCTAATATCATTTTGATTACAGATGTATACCCAACATCTTGTTGCGCTGCATAGGCTTTTACTTTGTTCAGTAATTCGGTAGGCAGCCTCAAGCTAATTACTTTTGTCGGTAAGTCTGCAGGTAACTCAAAACCTAGATCAACAATTTTAAGAGGTCTATTTTTGTTTATGAATGCAGTTGTCTCTTTATGGTCGTAATCAGTTATTTCTTCTGTCTTTGGTTTTTTCATATGTTTCTTTCTCTTTCCTGGAAGCAGGTCTACAGTTTATTACTCTTACTTTCTTATTCCGAATGGTGAATGCGCACATCAATATTTTCTTATTCAAACTAACACCATAAACAATCCACCTTCTTTCTTTATTATCAGAATGGATAATATCTTCAAATATGGAATGTTTGGGGTCATAAAAAACACTTTCTGCTTCCAACCGTGAAATTCCGTGCTTAATTTCATTTTTCTGAATATTCCATTGATCCCAATCAAAATCTAATTTCATCTTGCCATCAGTTCTTTACACCAATCCATTCTTTAAATAAATATGTAGTGTCATTCACTACAATATAACGAATACTAAGAAGAGAACAAATTGCTAATTAAAAAAATATCGTGACGCGAAACGAGTAACAAAAGAATAAAGTAAAGATAGAAACTTGCTATCAGCGGTTTTGAGTTCATGAATAATTCTTACAGCAAACGACATTAGAGTCCTTGCGAAAAAACTATTCTGCCATTATTAAACTTTACACCAGAGGCGCACAGGTCTCCCTCCTGCCTATCGGCAGGCAAGCCGGTCGAAATGACAACACCCATCTGCCCAAAATTATAAAGTTGCGCTTTTGTACAAGTACCGGTCTGTTAAATTAAAAACCTGTCAGCCTTCGGATGATTAAAAAGATGAAAGAACTAGTGACGGGTGGGGGTGACGCGTCATTTGGGATCAACCATATTGTATATGAATTTGATCTGTATAATTGTTTAGTTGCGTATGGTATTATGTAAAAAGTAAAAAGGATAAAATAATAGTAAGGATGAATATTTTATTTCAAGCAATCGGGTAAAGTTATAAGTTTTAATACTTCAACTTTTTCAAAAATTTTATCATTAGAAACAAGAGGTATACCCAAAGATGCAGCCGAAGCACAAATAATTGCATCCGGTAATTTAAGTCTATACTTTTTCCTTAATTTAATTATTATAATACTGGAATGTATCCGTTAGCCAATCCGTTAGCCAACGGATTTTTTTTGCCAAGCATGTTCGCCTCAGGTAGAAAATTTTTTATGTTTTTAACTTTTGCCTTTTTACTTTTTACTTATTCTGTTCACTAATTTTAAAATTTGCTTTTAAAGTCTAAAAACTGTTTATAATTCTTAAATTTCTGAATTCCAGACTTTTGTTTTTTAATTGCTATTCTACTCCAAAATGCAAAGTGATTTTTTAAAGTGAAATAGTACACATCATCGGGATTTAAAACCCATAAATCTTTAGACGCATGGTTAAATGTTGTATATTTTTTAATTGGCATTGTTGTCTAATTTTGATTTTATAAATTTCAAATCCAATTGGTCAATCTCTCTATAAGTTTTTTCTTTAAGCATATAAAGAGTCTTTAAATTGGCAAACTTAATTTTTGTTTCTTCTATCATTTTTACATCATATTCTAAATCAGAGAAACTAAATTGTTCTCCTAATTTTGCAATTACATCAATAGAAATTCCAGCGTTTGAAACATACCTTATAACAGGAAACTTTTGCAACTCCTCTAATGTTATTTCATAAATATCATTATCATTAAAAATTTCAAATAGAGAGGCTTGTAATTTTTTAATATTATCCTCGAACGGATTTACAAACAAATCAATATATTCAGTATTTCTTGCAAATCCGTGTAAGTTAATTGCTAATCCACCGATTACAATATATTCAACATCGTTCTTTTCAAACGAAGCCATCAACTCTAGAAATTTATTAAAAATATTTTCCATTTATAGGCTATGTTTTTTTTGATTAGTTTTTATCCGGACACCCTAAAACAAGAAACAAGATAAAAGATAAAAGATAAAAACCAACAAACTGACAAAACAAGTTCAATTACAAATTTAAAAGACGCAAAAGATTAAACTACATTTTTCACTTTTGACTTTTGCCATGTTTTACTTTTATTTTCTTAATAGTATGTCTAAATTTTACCCGTTATATCATTTTTAGAAGTGAAAGTGTATTCACACTAAAATTAAATACGCGCTCCTCAATATCTTTCATCTTCCACTCCTATTTAAAATTCTGACTTTTTCCTTTTGCCTTTTTACTTCATTCCAATAACGTGTACATCAAACCCGATTACGGTGAATCCTTTATGCGTAAAAGTTAAACCGGGAGGCAACCCGACGTAACCAGGTCCGATAATGCCAATCTTTGCGGTGTGGGATGATATTTTTTTTAACAGTTCTTGTTTATGGTTTACTCTAATCCCTTAATAATTTTCAATAATTTTTAGTTGCAGTTTAATAATATCATCTTATCACCTCGTCACCCCGAGCAAAGCCGGGGGACAATCCTTCATTCATAAATTCAACATTTCACCCCTACGGGGTTTTGAACTGTTTGGTGGTAATAATTAATCTATAAACATACCACCCCTAACGGGGTTAATACATTTTCAACGATTGAACAAATCTTCTTTCATCAATCTTCATTCATTATTCCAAACTTAAGCGTATAGCAGTTTACTTCCTTATGGGCTCCTCTAAAAATCCGTTAACTAACGGAATACGGGTATATGCTGCCAAACCGGATTTTCGAAGAGCGCCAGTTAATGCTTTTAGAGATGCCCTTAACCAAAATGGACCCGAAACTCACTAACGTGTTTTTTTTGAGAAATTTAGTGAAACAAAAACCATTCAATCATGCATCCACTCGACCATTTTTTTTCTAATTACACAATTTCCATTCTTCAACCAAACCAAATTTTGTTATAAATTTATTCAATAGATCAAAATTTATAATCTCTCTTGAATTTTCCAACATGGATTTTATGTCTTTAATGTGTTTCTGAGCTTTACCCTCTTTATAGAACTCAAGTTTTTTAGTTATAACATATTCCACAGGAGCAATCAGCATTGCTTCTCCCCTAAAATCAATGTTTCTCACATTTTCCAAAGCCCAATGCTGAAAATCATTATTCCCGGCAAAATATATATCGGCTTTAAACCCGGATGAATTGTGAATGATATTGCAGTGTCCTCTATTGTCTCTTAAAATTTCGTTTTTCAGAACTTCAACCGGGGGAAAATAAAACTCATCTTTTGGAAACGAATGTTGAAATTTTTCTATTAAAGAAACCGGGATTGTAATAACAATGTCTATATCATGTGTTAATCTTGGCTCACCATAAACAATAGATGCAACAGATCCGGTTACCATATATGGTGTTTTTAATACATTAAATTTACCGGTGAATATTTGAAATAATTTATGTCCTTGCATATAAGAATATTTTTTTTACTTCTTCGACCACTTTTTCTTCACTCCACGTAGGATGAAATTCCCTTAATGCAGCTCTTTTTAATTCAATTGCAGAATTTCTAAGTTGAATTGCCAATTCAAGTTTCTTTTCCGCAGAAAAATTCTTAAACCGGTTTTTCTCTATTTTACTTTCTGTTTTCATTATTCATAAAATCATTAAACCTTTATGGGATTGCTGTTTATACGTTGGCTAATCTATTAGCTAACGGATGGGCAAAGTAGAACTCCAAGCTAAAGGCTTCAGCCAAAAAGCCCGTTGTTTTTTTTGTCTAAAGCAGACCGGGAAGATATTTATTTGCCCTAACATCCATCCCGCCGACGCTGGATGGTCATTCAGTTGAATCTTTTGCGCAAGGTGAGAATTAACTTGTTATAAGTAGATAAGCAGTTTAAACTAAATTGCACTAACTAAAATCTCAACAATTCTTTCGGCGGCTCTTCCGTCCCAAAGTTCCGGAATGGTTCCGGTTTTTTTCTCACCGTTCAGTACTTTCAGCGCAGCTTCTTTAACTAAATCTAAATCGGTGCCGATCAACTGATTCGTTCCGACTTCCACTGTAACGGGTCTTTCGGTATTGTTCCGAACGGTAATACATTGAACGCCAAGATACGTGCTTTCTTCCTGTATTCCGCCGCTGTCGGTTATTACAAGTTCGGCATTCTTCGTTAATGCAAGAAAATCGATGTAACCGATTGGGTCGGTTAAAATAATATTTGAATTGGATTCAAAGTTGAGGTTTAGTTTTGTTAAGTTCGCCCTCGTCCGGGGGTGAACCGGAAAAACTATTTTCCTTAACTTAGAAAGTTCTCCAACAATAGAAATTAATTTTTTTAAGAACTCTTCGGAATCTACATTAGCCGGACGGTGAAACGTTAAAAGAATGTATGGATGTATGGATGTATGATTGGTTGAATCTACCTTTTCAGTATCTGACTTAATCAACTCTTTGGTTTTGGCATTAATTAAACCGAGTTTTTTAAAGATGGTTGATTTTTCAGTTATCGGCAAATAGTTCACTAAACTGTCAATCATTACATTGCCGGTAAAGAATATTTTCTGTTCAGGGACACCTTCGTGTTTTAGGTTTTCAACTCCGCTTTTTTCAGTAACAAAAAGATAATCGGATATTGCATCGGTCAGCAGTCTGTTTATTTCTTCAGGCATTGTGCGGTCGTTGCTGCGCAAACCTGCTTCCACATGTGCCGTTTTAATTCCGAGTTTTACCGCAACAAGGCTGCACGCTATGGTGGAATTAACATCTCCAACAACAATAACAAGATCGGGTTTTTCCTGTAACAGAATTTTTTCAAATTCAATCATTATTTTTGCAGTCTGCTCTGCGTGTGAGCCCGAGCCGATACCGAGATAAAAATCAGGCTTAGGTAATTCTAATTCATCAAAAAATACCTGTGACATCTTTTCATCGTAATGCTGCCCGGTGTGACAAATCAAATGTTCAATTTTTATTTGTGTCCGTTGGTTAACGGAGTTAATTGCTAATTGATTGAATGCTTTGTGAAGCGGCGCTACTTTCATAAAATTGGGACGGGCGCCTACTACGGATATAATTTTTTTCATATTGATTTGTTTTGTCGGGGAACTTTGCCGTTAATCCTATTAACTGCCAGGCTCCCTTGAAAGAACGCATAAGACAGAAAGGCTCATACTAACTTTTTTATTTCGTCTACAAAATCTTCTATATTTTTCAAATGATTTAAATACTCATAAAGTTTCTTAAGGTCAATTATTCCGTACTCGTGAACAATCAAATTTCTGAGCCCGATCATTTTAATAATTTGCTCTCCTAAATCATTCGTTAAATATTTGTTTGAGATTAGCAAGATAACCGACTCAGAATAATTTTTTGGCATGCCAAGATTCTTCTCCGCTACAATACTGCTTGAAATATCAATTATTAGTTGTATTGTTTCAAAAAAGCCGTATCTAAGCCCCCATTCGTCAATCTTATCCGACAAAAAATCTTCGTAGCAATAAGTTCCTTTTATTTTTTTTAATGTAACTAAATTTGTTTCTAATCTTTTAAGTTTATCTATTATCACAACTACCTGGCAAAATTATTCGTTGTCAATCTTTCAAGAAATCTTTTATTAAATTTCTCGTGCATGGGTTGAAAGTCGAAATAACCAACAAGTGTCTCTTTTTTGTAATTGTTTGCTAAAGTAATGTCTTTACAAAAAAGTAGAATTCCTTCGCTTAAAATATTATAAGCTAAAACCGGGTTTTGGATCGGTAGTTCATTTAGTTTTATAATATCAATTTTAATGTCAACGGTTAATTCTAATTGTGTAACCAATCCGCCGATTTCAAGAATATCAGGATCGGTTTTAAAATATAAAGCTAAATCTAAATCGCTGCCAAAGCGTATGCAGTCTTTTACTCTTGAACCGAAAAGATATGCAAAAACAAGATCCTCACGGCTTTCCAATACTTTAGTTATTTTTAATTTTAACTTGCCTATCTCATTCATCGTTATCTTTAACTTTGTTTTACCTTATGCGGATTCAAAAAATTAATTTAGAATATCGTGAATTAAAAATTAACTCATTGCTTTAGTCTTTGCCCGCTGCGGGCTTTGCATTTTCTGTAGTTCTTCTATCAAGATCCACTGAGAAGCTAAGTTATGCTTTAAATATGTTCTCTTTTATTATTCCTTTTTTGCCGAAAGCGTTGCGTGTATCCACAATAAGTTTTGCGTTTTCCGAAATAAACTTGTAATCAAAATCAGAGTGATCTGTACTCAAAAGAATTACATCGTATTTTGATAGCGATTCTTTTGTTATTTCAACAGATGACAGATCAAACTTAAAATGCCTTGTTGGCGGCAGTTTTAGAACATAAGGATCGCTGTAATCAACTACCGCACCTTTTGATCTTAATATATCGATCAATTTTAACGTGGGTGATTCACGCATGTCGTCAATATCTTTTTTGTATGAAGCGCCAAGAATTAAAACTTTAGCTCCCTTTAATGATTTGCCAAAATTATTTAAATAATCTAAAGTACGTTCGACAACATAATAAGGCTGCAAAGTATTTATTTCACCGGCAAGCTCGATAAATTTTGTGCTTATGTCGTATTCGCGTGCTTTCCATGTTAAGTAAAACGGATCAATAGGAATACAATGCCCGCCTAATCCGGGACCGGGGTAAAAGGGCGTAAAGCCAAATGGTTTTGTTGATGCCGCTTTTATTACTTCCCAAACATCTATTTCCATTCTGTCAAACACCATCTTTAGTTCATTAACAAGAGCTATGTTTACGGAACGAAAAATATTTTCAAGTAGTTTTGTAGCTTCAGCTACTCTGGTTGAACTTACCGGAACTGTGTTTACTATAACCTGATTATATAAAGCTTGCGCAACTTCGAGGCAGGCAGGTGTAACTCCGCCAACAACTTTAGGAATAGTTGCAGTATTATAATTGGGATTGTTTGGATCTTCCCTCTCAGGACTAAACGCTAAATAAAAATCAACACCACAAACAAACTTTTTGTGTTGGTTGACTAATTGAGTTTGCTGCGAATTTTCTAACATGGGAAGAAGTATTTCATCTGTTGTGCCGGGATACGTTGATGATTCCAGTACAACAAACTGCCCCTTCCTCAAATATTTGCTAACGACCTCGCCCGAATTAACGATGTAGGACATATCCGGTTCGCGGTGCTCGTTAAGGGGTGTTGGTACACAGATAATTATTGCATCAACTTCTGGCAATCTTGAAAAATCGGATGTGGCATCAAACATACCTTTGTCAACAGCAGATTTTATTCTTTCTGCTTTGATGTGCTTTATATATGATTCGCCCCGTTCAAGTATGGGAATTTTCTTTTCGTCTATATCGAAGCCAATGACTTTGAATCCCTTATGCGCAAATTCAAGTCCTAATGGAAGTCCGACATATCCAAGACCAATGATGCCGATGACAGCTTTTTTATTTTGTATTTTGTTTAATAGGTTCATAATGTGCTGATAATTTTGTCTGTTTGATGACGGATGAGTTTTGAATTCAAGAAAAAAGTTTTAGCATTTCATTTACTGAGCACAAAGGATTTAACTTCGTTTAATACTCGCCAAAATTGCAAAATAAAAAATCTGATGTAATACTGTATTCGACATTTTTTACTTTTTTCTTTTTACTTGATTAAGTTGGACACAGCTTCGCCACGTGAGTCACAGCCGCAGTAAAATATACTGCGTTTGTATAAAAAATAATCCGATCTGAAATAGAAAGTAAAATTAATTAAATATTTTTATAAAATCTGAAGATAATTGGGTCACTAACAAACTTTGTGAAAAAAGTGATGAGCAATAACTGCAACTGAATAAAATTTCCCTTTTGTGTTTTTTAGCTCAAGTGGCAAAAGGATTGAGCAATCAGACTAATTCGGTTATTGTTACCGAATTCTCACTCTATTATCTACCATTTTATATTTTAATTATGAAAGCGCCCTCATATTTAAACAATAGAATAATTGCCGTTCGTTAGTTAACGGATAAAAAGTTTAAAGCATAAATAAAAGTTAAAGTAATCTTGGCGGCAAATTTATATAATTAATCGTTTAAAAAGAATAAATCCCGGATATTTTTTTATAAAGAGAGGATTAAACGACAATGTTGTGACGCAAGTCTAACAAACGATATATTAATACCTTAACTCTCAATTCTTGTAAATCGTCTCAGTGAATTAACAGAATATTATTTCGGAAAAAATTAACTGCACAGAAGAATGAAAAGGCATGTAGGTCCGTTTAATAATCTTTCGATCCGTTGAGAAATAAAGATGCCGGCTCTTTGTTAATTTCTTGTCTGCGCAACACAACTTATTAATTTGGTCAATTTGAAATTGCACTTAATTAAAGCAGCGTACCGCTTAAAATGAGGTATGCAAAGCTGAAATAAATTACTACTCCCACTACATCTACCATTGTTGCAACAAGCGGTGCAGATGATGCAGCAGGGTCGGCGCCCAGTTTTTTTAAGATAAACGGAAGCATAGATCCGGAAATCGTTCCCCACATAACAACACCAAGCAAGGCAATACTAACGGTTGCACCCAAAAGATACCACGTATCGCCATATGCCTGAGAAGTCAATTCCCAAAAATAAATTCTTAAAAATCCTACCGAAGCAAGTATTAAACCCAATACAAACCCCGATAAAATTTCTCTTCGCATCACAAAAAACCAATCTTTAAGTGTAATTTCACCGAGCGAAAGCGCGCGTATTACAAGCGTGGCAGCTTGCGAGCCGGAATTACCGCCGCTCGAAATAATTAACGGTATGAACAACGTCAGCACTACGGCTTTTGCAATCGCATCTTCAAAATAAGCCATGGCAGAGGTTGTAAACATTTCACCAATAAATAATATTGCAAGCCAGCCTGCGCGTTTCTTTAACATTTCTCCAAAAGATATGGTTGCATAAGATTCTTCAAGAGCTTCTATACCGCCGAGTTTATGAATATCTTCAGTTGCCTCTTCTTCAGCAACATCTAATACGTCATCCACAGTAACAATACCAATCAGCACTCCGAAAGCATCAACAACCGGTAGTGCAACTCTGTCGTATCGCTTGAAAACATTTACGGCTGTTTCCTGATCATCGGTAACATGAAGCGCTACAAAGTTTAAGTCCATTAAATCGTTCACTTTATAATCTACCGGAGCAAGAAGTACATCTCTTATTTTGATGTCGTCAATTAATTTCCCTTTTTCATCCGTAACATAAATTATGTTTAAGGTTTCCGATCCACTGCCGGTTTCTCTGATGTGCTGAAGTGTTTCGCTCATTGTCCATTCGGGTTTAACCGCGATGTAATCGGGCGTCATTAAACGACCGACACTATCATCAGGATAGTTAAGCAGCGTTGTGGCTATTTTTCTTTCTTCGGCAGAAAGCAGTGTGATAAGCTGCCGTGCGGCGGAACTCGGCAAATCTTCAAGTAATGCTGTTCGATCATCCGGCGCCATTTCATTTAGTATCGCTGCGGTTTCTTCTTTCCCCAATCCTTTAAGTAAATGCATTTGCATATCTAAGTCAAGATATTCAAAAGTGTCGGCGGCAAGCTCGTTTGGAAGAAGACGGAAAATTACAGCCTCCTCGTATTCGGGCAGATCTGCCATAATTTCGGCAATATCGGCAGGCGTCCATTCACTTAAAACTTCCTTTAGGGCGCTAAGATTCCTTTCGTCGAGCAATGCTCTAATTTCCGGTTGAAGCAGTTGGCTTAGCATTTTATCTCCTCAGCATTAAAAGTGAACGGGTTTATAGTTACATAATTTTGATTAATTATTTTTTATTGATTTGTAACGAAAGATAAATTTTAATAGAAGAAAAAACAATTTATATTAACTCTGTATTAATTTAAAAATTTGCTCGGGCGTGGAGTGCTTTGGTGCGGGGTTTTGTGGCTGTATGTTAAGAACTGCCGCTGAGTACCAGGTTAGTATTTGCAGTTAAAAAGTAATTTGTTTTGTTAAAAATATATTGGCGTTAATGAAAATAATTGTAGATGAAGCGATAAGTTTTGCTCAAGAGGTTTTTTCTCGGTTCGGTGATGTAGAACTTCACCATGGCAGAAGTATAACTAACAGTATTTGTAAGGACGCTGACATTTTAATAACGCGGTCAATAACCGATGTGAATGAATCTTTGTTGGAAAACGCTAAGGTAAAGTTTGTCGGCACGGCAACAATCGGAACCGATCACATTGATTTAAATTATTTAAACAAAAAAGGAATTGCTTTTTCGAGCGCCGCCGGTTGTAACGCGGCTGCCGTAACAGAGTATGTTTTTACTTCGTTGTTTGATTTGCTCGTTAAATATGAACTGAAAATTAAAAATTTAACCCTCGGAGTAGTAGGCTGCGGGAATATTGGCAGCAGAGTTGCAAGACTTGCGCATGTTATCGGATTTAACGTGCTTGTGAATGATCCTCCATTAAAGAGACAAACAGGCGACGATACATTTTTAAAACTTGCCGATGTACTTAAAGCAGATATAATTACATTTCACGTACCTTTAAATATGGGCGGCATTGATAGCACATATCACCTTTTAGACGAAGTTAAAATAAAGAGCATTAAAGACGGCGCTGTAATAATTAACGCGGCGCGCGGCGCTGTAATTGATAATGCAGCTTTGAATAAATTAATCCCTCAAAAAAAAATTAAGCTCGTGCTCGATGTCTGGGAAAACGAACCGAACTTAAATACTGATTTATTAAAACTTGTCGAACTCGGCACACCTCACATTGCGGGCTATTCTTATGAAGGAAAGGTTAACGGCACAAAAATGATTTACGATTCACTTTGTAAATTTCTTGGCGCTGAGAATACGTGGAAACCGTCTCTTCCCAAAGTAGAAGATAATTTGTTACCTGCCGACAACTCGATGCCGTTAGAAAACATAATTAATAAAATTTTCAGCAGTGTTTATAAAATAAAAAACGATGATGCCCTTTTACGCCGGATGATAAACCTGCCGAAAGAAAAGCGTGCGGTTTATTTTGAAAGCCTTAGAAAAGAATACAAATTAAGAAGGGAATTCCCGAACTATATAATTGCGCTAAAAGAAACAAATGATCAATTAGAATATGTTTTGGATGCTTTTAGATTTAATATTAAAAAGAACACATAGCGCGGCAAGTTCGTTGGCTATCGAAGTGACCAATCGAATTACTAATTGATAAGCATGCAACCATTCGTTTTCATGCGTTCTTGCAGTTTAAATTTTATAAAATACTCAACTCCATCTTGCGTTTTCTACTCACTGCCGAACTTTT
>Ga0210046_1002284_pt1 | contig 13775 bp, 11 predicted proteins | sample CryGeyCG2114_250_FD_185461 | JGI IMG/M metagenome (GOLD analysis project Ga0210046, IMG submission 185461) | Groundwater microbial communities from aquifer - Crystal Geyser CG18_big_fil_WC_8/21/14_2.50 (SPAdes) (version 2) | ecosystem: Environmental > Aquatic > Deep subsurface > Groundwater ... | reverse complement strand
AATTTGTCATCTCAAAAAGGGAAAAATAAAATTCGAGAAGAACTGAATAAAGCTGTCAATGAAGGTTATCTAAAGGATTATGAACAACTCATCAGAAAGTATTATGAACTGCTTGAAAAAGAAGGAATAAAAGATTAAGAATCTCTTTTTGAGCCATAGACTGTTTCAATTTGATTTACAGACTAAAAGGTTTTATTTTCTTACCATTCGTTTTAAATTTTAATAAATGACTTTTCAACTTTAAGTTTATGAGTGCCACAAGCAAAAAAGAAATATTTGGTACGGTTATTAATAAAGAAGATTCTTTTTCAATATTGCAGCCGGATAAATCTGATTTTGAGAGTTTACTCCATTCTTTTTTTGATGCTTCAGATGACTTTATATTTATCCTAAATAAAAACGGCAATTTTCAGTACATAAATCAAAGCGGATTAAACGGATTAGAATACTCTCTCGAAGAACTACGGGGGAGACATTTTTTTTCAATCTCATCTGCAAACGAAAAAGTGAAGTTAGCAGATGCATTCCAAAAGATATTAAGAGTTGATGGATTAGTTTTTTTTGAAGTTACGCTTGTTTCTAAAACCGGAAAACAAATTTTGTATAGTGTTTCCGCCAGGGCATATTTAGCGCATGGCTCGGTTAGCGGAATGCTTGGCGTGGCAAAAAATATAACAAAACAGAACTTATTAAACCAAAAGCTTAACGAACTGGAAATAAAATATATTGAAAGTGAAAGACTGCTAAGCATCGAAAGAAATAGACTAAAACAGCGAAAATCAGTTCTCGAAGAATTAAACCGTTTGAAGAGTGAATTTGTAGCAAATATTTCGCATGAGATGAGGACACCTCTTGCTTCGATAATAGGATTTAGCGAAACAATATCATCTGACCCGGATATGCCGGCTGAAATGCGGCAGGAGTTTACAGAGATAATATTAAAAGAAGGAAAACGACTCGCTAAATTAATAAACGACATACTTAATATTTCCAGGTTAGAAACCGGCGAAATCGAACTTCAGAGAAAAGAAATAGATATAGTTGCCGTTTTAAAGAATGTGGTAAATAAATTTAGTTCTGCTGCTTCGGAAAAAAACATACAATTGAATTTATCTATTGAGGAAGAGGAAGTAAAAATAATTGGAGATGAAGATCGTCTTCAAGAAGTGCTTCAAGCTCTCCTTTCAAACGCTGTAAAATTTGCAAATAAAGGGGGAAGAATTACTGTGATTGGTCAAAGTTTATTTAAAGAGTTTGAAATAATAATAAGTGATACTGGCATTGGAATTCCGCGGAAAGATTTGCCTAACATTTTTGAAAAATTTTATCGTGTTAGCCGACCGGGTAAGGAAATTCCGGGCGCCGGTCTCGGACTTGTTTTTTCTAAACAAGTTATCGATTTGCATAAAGGATTAATAACCGTTGAGAGTGAAGAAAATAAAGGCAGCGCTTTTATTATTAAACTGCCAAAAAGAAATTAGTATAAATTACGAGGTAATGAAGTGAGCAAGTTAGTTTACATTGTCGATGACGAACCTTCAATATCCAAACTTCTTTCATATTGGGTGAGAGATAAGTGGAAATACAACATCGGCATATTTACAAATGCGGAGAATATGTTAGCCCAATTACAGGATAAGCCAGATTTGGTTCTCCTCGATATTATGCTGCCCGGGATTGACGGAATCGAAACTCTTAAAAGGATCAAACAATTCGATGAGAATTTACCGGTAATTATGTTGTCAGCTCAAGGGAATATTGAAGTCGCTGTTGAGTCATTAAAATTTGGCGCTTACGATTATTTCCCAAAACCGATAGAAATTCAGAGGCTTGAACCCGCTATTATTAATGCTATAAAAAACTACGACCTCATGCGTGAACTTGAAAATTTACGCGAGAATGTTAAACGCGAGTACAGTTTCGATAACATAATTTCTGCTGATAATAAAATGCAGGAAGTATTTAAGTATGTTAATAAAGTCTTAAATAACGATATTACAGTTGTCATTTATGGTGAAAGCGGAACAGGTAAAGAACTTATAGCCAGAGCAATTCACTATAACGGAAAAAGAAAAGATAAACAATTCATCGTAATAAATTGCGCTTCAATTCCACGCGAACTTCTCGAAAGCGAACTCTTCGGACACGAAAAGGGATCTTTCACAGGCGCGCATCAAAGGAAAATTGGAAAATTTGAACTTGCCAACGGAGGCACATTGTTTCTTGATGAAGTTGGCGAGCTTGAGATGATGCTGCAAGCAAAAATACTTCGTGTTATTCAAGAAAAAGAATTCGAGCGTGTCGGCGGTACGGAATTAATTAAATCGGATGTGAGAATAATTTCTGCAACAAACAGAGATTTAAAAGCTGCCGTCGAAAACAAAGAATTTAGAGAAGACCTTTATTACCGGCTTAATTCTTTTCCTATTTATATCCCTCCGCTCAGACATCGAAAGGGCGACATAATTGTGCTTGCCCAATATTTTTTAGATACATTCAACAAAAAATTAGATAAAAAAATTAAAGGTTTTTCTAAAAGGGCATTAAAACTAATTTACGATTATAGCTGGCCCGGAAATATTCGAGAGATGGAAAATACAATTGAACGCTGTCTTATTCTTTCCGAAAATGATGTGATAGATGTTGCCGATCTGCCGCCACATTTAAAAACTTCGGAAAGCTACGGAAGCGAAATAACAGGTAGTTTGTTCAGCGATGATAACATTATCCCAATCGAGAAACTGAAAGCTGAAGCCATCAAACATGCGCTTAAAGTTACAAAAGGTAATATTGTAGAAGCTGCTAAAAAGCTTCAGCTTGGCAGAGCGACAGTTTATAGACTTATGGAAAAACATAATATCGAAGCACCAACAACGGAAAAAAGCAATGGAAAATAACCTGGATTTTATAAAAGAAAACTACAACGATGTATTAGTCGAAGTAGTAAACTTAACGCGTGCCACACTAAAAGAAGCAGAGGAATTTAAACAAACTCTTTCACAGGACATCGAGACCGGCGCAAGAAAAATTATTGTTGATCTTACCGATTGCGAATTTATAGATTCCACTTTTCTCGGCGCGCTTGTTGTATCTTTGAAAAAAGTTACAGCTCTTGGCGGCGACTTGCGTTTAGTTGGTTTTCAGCCCGCAGTTCATTCAATGTTTGAATTAACACGCATGTACAGAGTTTTCGAATCTTTCAAAACAAAAGAAGAAGCAATAACAAGTTTTTCATAAATCTGAAATTCTAACAAATTATGGACGTTGCAAAAAACATACTTATTATAGATGATGACCCGACGATGCGAACGTTAATCGGTCATCATCTAAAGAAAAAAGGATATACGGTTGACCTTGCCTCAACTCCGGATGAGGGATTTAATTTCCTATCAAAGAACAAAACAGATCTTGTTTTATGCGATGTTTCCATGGATGGGATGGATGGCTACGAATTTTGCTCGAAAGTAAGGGAAAACGAACAATACAAAATTCTTCCGTTTGTTTTTGTTACTGCAAACAGCACTTTGGAAGACAAATCTAAAGCGCTCGCGGCGGGCGGGGATGACCTGATAACAAAACCTTTTGAAGTTGAAGAACTTTTGCTAAAAGTACAGGCGCTTTTAAGACGTGCAGATATTTATCGTGCTTACGGTACGAAAAAAAATCTTGAAAGTTCATTTGCTCCCAAAACTGCAAAAATTTTATTGGTTGATGACGACCCTTCACTCGCTAAATTATTCCAGTACAACTTAAAGAAAGCCGGCTTCGATTGTTTAATTGCTTCCGGTCCTGCCGAGGGATTGCAAATTGCAAAAAATGAAAACCCTGATATTATTGTTTCAGATATTATGATGCCCGATATTGATGGTTTTGAATTTAGGCGCATGCTTTTAGCGGATGAAACCGTGCGTTCAATACCGTTTGTTTTTTTAACGGCTAAAGGAGAAGAAGCCGATATCCTTGATGGATACGATCTAGGAATTGCCGATTATGTTTTAAAGACTGCCGGTCCAAGGGTCGTAGTTGCAAAAGTTAGCGCAATAATTAAAAGTCTTGGCAAGGAAAGACAAAAAGCCGTTTCCGAACTTCATCAAGCTGCCGATAATCTGCGGGTTAAAGTAGTGCCGGAAAAAAGCCCGGATTTTGAAGGCTTCACAATCCAGCATTGGCATCAGCCGTTTGAAGGGATACCGGGCGGTGATTTTATAGATTATTTTAATATTGATGAGAACAACCTAATTATCGTTTTAGGCGATGTAATGGGGAAGAAGTGGGGTGCATGGTATTTTGCTTTTGCTTATGCTGGTTATGTTAGAAGCGCAATTCGTGTTGTTCTGCAAACTACAAATGAATATTCGCCAACTACTATTTTACAGCAAGTCAATCGCTCGGTTTATAACGATGCTAAAATATCCGAAGTGTTTGCAACTCTTTCCATAATCATTTTAAATAAAAATGATAAAACTCTTAAGTATACAGGCGCCGGAGATCTTCCATTAATTTATAAAATTCAGGAGACTGGCAAAGTTAAAAGTATAAATTCTAAAGGATTGTTGCTCGGGTTTGCTTCCGAAGGGCAATATGAAGATGTTACAATTGATCTATCTTCGGGTGATTCAGTCATCGTTACTACAGATGGCATTATTGAATCAAGAAATTCAGAAAACGAACAATTCGGTTCTGCAAGACTGATGAAAATTGCCGAAAATCTTAGTCCACAAGATGATATGCTTTTAAAAATTAAAGATGAATTTATTCATTTCACAGCCGGAAAATTTGAGGACGATATTAGTTTAATTACACTTAAATTAAATTAATCTTTTATTCTAAGCGAAAATCTAAAATGTCGTTAAAACTTTTTTTTGTTACATCACTTCTATGAATAGTTACAATAGCATAATTGTAATTTCCAATCTCACATTAAATTTCCCTCGTTAATTTTGACAATTGCCAAAGTGTTTTAGAGCACTAAGGTTCTTCTTTTAAATTATATCTTGTGTATATGTTTATTAATTTTTGAGGGTCGTATTATGAGAGGCATAGTTGTTTCTGATCTGAAAAGAGAAGAAAAAAAGCAGACATACAAACAATTAACTACTTTTTGGTCAACTTACCTGTTATCACCGCTTAAGGCAGGTTTAGTTGGTTTTTCAGCATTTTTTACAATATTATTATTTGCAAAATTTGTGGGCGCCATGCTTGGTTCAATTGAAGTTTTTGAAATTGAGGTGGCGGATGTTTTCTTTTCTATGCTCGGTTTTGTTTTGTCAGTTTTAATTAAAATACTAGAAAACCAAAACAGAAAAGGGAAATCGGCAGCCTAAAACTCATTTGTAGCCTGAAGTTTTTCAGTTCTATCCGCTATTTTAATCTGTTCAATTAGCTCGTCAAGTTCCCCTTCAATAATGTTTGAAAGATTGTAAAGAGTAAGCCCAATTCGATGATCCGTTATTCTGTTTTGCGGATAATTATAAGTTCTTATTTTATCGCTTCTATCTCCACTCCCAACCATCAACCTTCTTTGAGCCGATATTTCGCCTACCTGTTCGCTCAGTTTTATATCGTAAATTCTTGCCCTTAAAACCTTCATTGCTTTTAACCGGTTTTTTAATTGACTCCTTTCATCCTGACATTGAACTACAATGCCGGTAGGCAGATGTGTAATTCTTACGGCTGTTTCGACCTTATTTACGTTCTGACCTCCTGCACCACCGGAACGGAATATATCAATTCGCAAATCGTTGGGTTGGATATCTACCTGAACATCTTCTGCCTCAGGTAAAATTGCAACAGATGCTGCGGATGTATGCACTCTTCCGTTAGCTTCAGTTGCTGGAACCCGCTGAACGCGATGCACACCGCTCTCGAATTTTAAATTGCTGTAAACCTGGCTGCCAGAAATCGAAATTGTCGCTTCCCTTATTCCGCCAATTCCGGTGTCGTTGATGTCAATTAGTTCTACCTTCCATCCTTTTAACTCGGAGTAACGTGTGTACATTCTCAAAAGATCGCCTGCAAAAAGAGCCGCTTCTTCGCCTCCGGTGCCGGCTCTTATCTCCATAATTATATTTTTGTTATCGTTTGGGTCTTTAGGCAAAAGAAGAAATTTGATTCCCTCTTCAAGTTTTTCTTTTTTCGTTTCGAGGTCTTTTAGTTCTTCTTCTGCCATCTCAACAAGTTCTTTATCTCCGCCGGCATCAATGAGTTCTTTATTGCCCTCGATATTTTTCAGAGTTTCTTCATAGATGTTATAAATCTTAATTAATTCGATGAGTTCACTTCTTTCCCTGCTTAATTCAATGATCTTCTCCCTGTTTTTTAGATATTCGGGGTCAGATAATTGTTGATTTAGCTGTTCAAATTTTGCGTTGAGTCTTCTGAGTTTATTTAATAATTCCATTTAAGCATTTTAGATTTTAAGGGTGCAAATATAATTAAGATAACCCTCAAATCTAAATAGTATAGAAATGAGTATTGAGTATTAAATGAATTAAAAAATATTTTTTAAGCCTCCATCTTGTAATTCCTTTATGAGAAAAGATTTTTATTTCTTAGAAAAGAGTTAATAGAATTTCGAAATTACCATTTGCATCTTAAGAGTTATTATTATCCCGATAAAGAGATAATCAACTAAAAATTTGTTACTTTTAAAAAACTAAAAACAAAAAGTTTATTATTATGAAAAATATTTTGTTCGGAGCCTTTATAATGTTTAGTACTTCATTAGCTCAAATGGATGTTCAAAAAAAGATTGATTCTCTATTGATCGAATACGACGGAAACAATCCCGGGGCAGCTGTAATGGTTATTCAAAACAGTGAGATTGTTTTAGACAAATCCCTTGGACTTGCTGATATTGAAAATAATGAAACCGTTTCATCATCAACAAACTTTCGTCTTGCCTCTGTAACTAAACAGTTTACTTCTCACGCTATATTAAAACTTATTAATGAAGGTAAAATTGGTTTTAGTACAACATTGAAGGAAGTTTGGAAGGATTTCCCTGAATATGGGAAAAACATAAACATAAAACATATTTTAACGCACACATCGGGAATGATAGATTACGAAAGTTTAATCCCCGATACTGCAACTATGCAGGTTAAAGATTCTGATGTTCTAAAGATGTTGATGTCTGTTGACTCAGTTTATTTTAATCCAGGCGAAGTTTTCCGCTACAGTAATTCCGGTTATGCAGTTCTTGCAATGATTATTGAAAAAATTTCAGGCAAAAGTTTTGGCGAATACCTAAAGGAAATTATTTTTTCACCGCTTAATATGAACAGCACTTTAGCTTTTGAAGATGGATTTAATAAAGTTGAGAATAGAGCCTACGGTAACGTGAGATCGGATAAAGGATGGATAAAAAAGGATCAAAGTTTAACAAGCGCAGTTCTTGGTGATGGCGGAGTTTATTCTTCGATAAATGATCTATATAAGTGGGATCAATCCTTATTCACGGACAAAATAATTCCGCTTGAATTAAAGGAAGATGCCTTCACGAGGCAAAAACTAAATGATGGAAAAATTATTGATTATGGATATGGCTGGCGTTTAACAAAATTATTTGAAAATGAAGTTGTATATCATACCGGTTCAACTATCGGAGGAAGAACAATCATTTATAGAATCCCCTCTAAAAAATTAACCGTCATATTTTTATCTAACCGTGACGAAGGCGATACTCTTTCAATTGCGGAAACTATAGCTAAATTCTATTTAGAGCAATAAAACTTTTTTAATTTTAATAATGCCAATGCTATTGAAATTTGCCCGTTATGGTGTTGTCATGTATCCGTTAGTCCGTTAGCTAACGGACTCAATATGACAAATTGAAATTTTTCGGAGGTCTGTATAAGTTAATCCGCCATAATGCGGAGCAAAAAAAGCAGCCCGTTTTTTATCCGTTAGCTAACGGACGGCTTGAAGAATAAACTGAACTTGGGCGAAAATTATTTACTATAACGACATTTGTCGCCTGGTAATTTTTACTTATTTAATTTTGTTACTGGATTTAAATCATGATATAATTTAATGTATTCTCTTACAACTTTCATCGATCTTCCAGTTATTTCTTTTATCGCTGCTTCATCCATTTTTTTTCTTATCAGCTTCTTTATCTGATCATATTGTTTTATGTATCTATCTACTGCATCCTGACTATGACCTGTGTTCAGTACTATATCTGCCGGACTTTTCCCTTGTTCATATAAACTGATTATTATTCCTTTGTGTGTTGGAAGACTTCCCATATCCAAAACATATCCTTTTAACGGCAATATCTCTTTCGTCTTTTCTGTATAGGCTCTTAAGTATTTTGTTATTGTACCTAAGCTCCGGTTCATTATCACACTTAACTCTGCACCACTTAACAGACCTCCTTGCTGCTTTGCACTCTTGAGTAACCGTACCATCGTTTCTATGTCTCTGGCTTCTCTGTGTTTGTAGTTGCTGTTCCTGTCGCCCTTTTTGTAATATATCCTTCGCTCTACATCTTCTTTCGTTATCAGTGGAAGTACTACTGTTGTTGTTCCGTAATCTTCGGCTTTCTTTCCGTAGCTCTGACGCTGTCCATCGTCTTTTGTTGTTGTAAATACTATTTCTCCAAAGCCCACTTGTTCTTGCTTTGGGTAATATTCCTTGTGTAAATCTTCTAAATCATCTGACAGTATTTCTATTATTTTTCTGGACCCAAGTATTTTATATTCATTCTCCAGCAGATTTATTATAGCACTTCTAAAATTCCGTTTGTTTATGCTTTCATATCTGTCTCTTGTTGGATTCAAACTCATAACAAGCCTCGCATCATAGCTGCCAGAGGCTCTGAATAGCTCGCTGCTGTTTTTTTTACACCCTCTCGATAACTGTTTCTCTTTATCAGATCTTTTAGATTTTCACTTCTCGTTTTGTCCTTTTTACTCTCTTTTAGCAACTCCAGATACTGTTTTACTAATCCTTCACTTATACCTGTTACCGAACTGATCTCTTTTCTTTCATATATCCCTTTGCTTTGTGCCATCAATACTTTTGTAAAACTTTCAAGGTATCTTTTTATCGCTCCACTGCTATGCCTGACTGTTAGTTTTATTTCACTGTATGTCTTTCCATCCAAGTACATCCCGATTATTTTTACTTTATGCGTTTGTCCTCTGCCAATGTTGTGTAGATAACCACGGGTTACTACTTCTATCCCTTTTTTCTTTATTGCTTTTATATCTCGCTGGATTGTCCTTACTGTGCAATTTAAATATTTTGATAGGTCTTCCTGACTTAACACACCACCCTGTTCTATTGCCTCGTCTGTTATTCTTTCTATCTTTTTTTGTCTTAAAATTATTCGACCATATGCTTTTAATATCTCTATGTCTTCGATTCCATTATCTATCGTTAGTCTTACTTTTTTCTTCTCCATCTTCTCCATTATTTTTCCGCTTCGCTCTTCTATCTCGATTACTGTTACCTCTATTTGCCCTTCCCTTAAATTATATTCTTGTAGTAAGCATTCTTTTGCCGTCATCATTATTGATGAGCTTAATTTCGGGGAGAGTGAATATGAGTTTTCTAATTCCCATAATAACTCTCCCTCTGAACTTTTTATCTGTCTTCTATCTAAGAATCTTCTTCTTAATTTCATCTGTCACCTCGTTTGTTTTTACAAATTTAACTGATTACGAGGCGACATTTGTCGCTATTTAAGTAGTATCATTTTCTGTCCGTATTCTTTTCCGCCTAATTTTAAAATATAATAATAAACGCCGCTCGCACACTGCCAGCCATTGTCTGCATAGCCGTTCCACTCTACTGTATTTTCGCCGATGTTTGTTATCCCATTAAATATTACAGCAACTCTTTGTCCCGAGCCATCAATAATTATCATCTCTGCATGTTCGTTTGCAGCAGCGTAAAAATTAATTCTTGTTTTGTTATTAAATGGATTTGGATAGTTCTGCCCGAGGACGAAGCCTTCCGGAATAGCCTTCCCATCATCTTCTTCAACAATAAATCTTCCGCTCTTATAACTATAATTCTTATTTAAAGGTTCTCGAACTGTGTTCCCTGTACTATCTGTTAATGTAAAATAAAATAATCTTTTTTGCCCTGCTGCTGCCGCAGGCATTTCATAAAAAAATTTACTGTTCACACCGGAGTTCATCGCTTCTTCTGTAAAATCTTTGTTGTTGATAGTATAATGAATTTTAACCGTGGAAGAATTTACTCCGTCATCATCATAAAATAGTTTATGAATAATTTCGATTCCATTTTTTACTTCGATGTTTGGATAATTGACCGCGCTAAAAGCATCAATAATACCGTAACCAATAGAATTGTTTGGACTATTAAAAATGCTTGCGGTTCTTAAAAGTATATCGCGCACTTGAACATTCGTCAAATGCGGAAATGCAGATAATAGTAATCCTGCAACTCCGCTGGCAATCGGCGCAGCAACTGAGGTTCCATTATTTGAATAATAACCTCCTGAAGCCGCTGCACCAAAAACAGTAACTCCCATTGCAGAAATATCGGGTTTTATACGCCCATCAACAGTAGGACCGCGCGAACTAAAACCTGAAGCGGCGCCATTCGTTCCAACCGCTCCAACTGCTATTGTATTAAACCCATCAGCCGGCGCTGTAATATATCTCCATGAAGTATTTCCCTCATTTCCGGCGGAAGTCAGCGTAACAACACCCCGACTAAATGCAAGCTCTGCAGCTTTAGTAACGATAGTGGTTTTTCCATCCATGTCATTATAAGTATAATTGAGACCGGTATCAAATTCGTTGTAGCCGAGCGAACTGCTTGTAATATCAACACCGAGATTTTCCATCCACTCAAGCGCCGCAGCGTAATTATCTTCTTCAATATGCGTTTCACTTGGAACATCTTCAGTCTTGGCTAACAGAAAAGATGAACCGAATGAGGAGCCAATCAAAACGCTATCCTTGAATCCACCGATAATGGAAAACACAGTGGTGCCGTGAGAATCCTGCGAAGGGTGATCTTCGCTTTCATTCGCCGTATTATTATCATTAAAAATAAAATCTCTTTCGGCAACTACAGCAGCATCACGCAGCGATTCGTGCGTCTTCCAGCGAAAACCGGTATCTAGCAAACCGATTAATACTCCGCTGCCCGTTATGCCGAGACGATGAACTTTTGGAATTTGCGACATTGATAATTGTTCGAATGATTGACCATATAGTATTTCCGTCTTTGCCAGAAAATTATTTCCTGGTTCGGAAGATTTTTCAAGTTCTTTACGTTTAAAAACTTTAATTCGCTCTATATTCTTAACGAAAGAATTTTTTTTAAGCATGTTCAACTGCTCATCATTTAAATAAACAGATACGGCGTTAAACCATTTGAGCTGATGTACAATTTTTACCCCGCTTTCAGTAAGTCTCTGAATGTAGTTTTGGTTAAGAGGTAAATCCTCGAATGTAATAAACTCATCGCCCATAGTTTTTTTACGGCGCTCTATGCTTCGCTCACTAAGCCGCTCCACCGCTTCTGAAAATTCTGAGGAGGTTTTACTTAACAATTTCTCTTCGGGTAAACCTTTATCATTGAAGTATATTAAATACTTATTCTGCGCAAAAGTAAATCCGCTAAAAAATATTAGTAGTATTATTATCTTATTCATCAAGTTTTTATGTCTGTTAATATGTAGTTAAATATATTGCAACTCGCTAAGGAACAAAAGTAATAAATTAATCCATAATTATTGAATTGAAGTAAATAATCGTTTCCATCTTATTCCGCTGCCGGTTGACCAGTATATAAACTCCGCTTTACCGGTTATTAAATTTTCCGGCACAAATCCGTGGTAACGGCTGTCGATGCTATTGTCACGGTTATCTCCCATAAGAAAATAATAATTTTTTTGAAATGTATATTCACGCGCAGGTTTACCATTTATTGTTATTACTGTTCCTTCAACACTGATTACTTTTTTACCGTATTCCCGGTTTATTATCATTCCCCATTTGTAGATGCTGCGGTTATCCAATTTAATTTTCATCCCTTTATATGGCACTACAATTGGTCCCATATTATCGGCAGACCAATTTTCATTTTTAAAATAAAGCGATGAATCCGTATTTAACTTTATATTATTTGTATCAATTTTAGCTTTACCGGGCAACGCTATTTCTTTTCCGTTTATAAATAAAATTTTATTCTTAATAGCGAGTGTGTCTCCGGGTAAGCCAACAATTCTTTTTATAAAATATAAACTAACCGGTTGAAATATTTTTGTTTCTGATGGAAATTGAAAGACAACAACATCTCCCCTCTCCGGTGTTGAAATTGAAAATAAAATTTTCGATTCCATTACGGTGTTGGTGACTGGTAAATATGAAGGGGTCGAAATTGAATAGGCAGCTTTATTTACAATGACGTAATCGCCTGATAAAAGCGTATTAGCCATTGACGATGTAGGGATCCGATAAGCATCAACAAAAAATATTTTTGCAGCTAAAATGAATAAAAAAGCACAAAAAAACAGAATGAGTTTTTTACGAACGCCGGCAGATAATAAAGACTTCTTGTTGACCGCAGCCTTTTTGTCTTCATTAATATTTTTATAGTGGTTCGAACTACTCATCAATTTGGAGAACGGCAAGAAACGCTTCTTGCGGAATTTCAACATTACCAACCTGCTTCATTCGCTTCTTTCCTTCTTTTTGTTTTTCAAGAAGTTTTCTTTTCCTTGATATGTCGCCGCCGTAACATTTCGCAAGTACGTTTTTACGTAAAGCTTTCACTACCGATTTAGAAATCACTTTCGTCCCAACTGCGGCTTGAATACTTATTTCAAACATTTGTCTCGGGATTAAATCTTTTAACTTGCTGCAAACTTTTCTTCCCCAATCATAAGCCTTATCTCTGTGAACTATCATCGACAATGCATCCACCGGTTCGTTGTTAAGAAGAATATCAAGTTTAACAAGATCAGACTCACGGTAACCGATAAACTCATAATCGAATGAAGCATAACCGCGCGTGGTTGATTTTAACTTGTCATAAAAATCAAAAATTATTTCACTCAGCGGCAGTTCATATTGAATATCTGCGCGGGTTGGATCTATATAAGTTGTGTTTTTATAAGTGCCCCGTTTTTCAGTTGCTAGTTTCATTATGTTGCCAACATACTCACTTGGGCAAACAATCTGCGCTTTGATATATGGTTCTTCGACATATTCTATGTCGCCTATGGTAGGCATAGTGGAAGGATTATCAACTACAAGTTTTACGCCGTTCTTTTTATAAACATGATACTCAACGTTTGGAAGTGTTGTGATAATTGTCTGATTATATTCGCGATCCAATCGTTCCTGAACAATTTCCATATGCAGCAGCCCCAGAAATCCACATCGAAATCCGAAGCCAAGAGCAGCCGAAGTTTCAGGTTGAAATACAAGCGCCGAATCATTCAGACGAAATTTTTCAAGAGCATCGCGCAAATTCTCAAACTCATCGGAATCAGTAGGATATAATCCGCTGTAAACCATCGGTTTAACTTCTTTGTAACCCGGCAAAGGTTTGTCCGCACCGTTTTTTGCATGCGTTACTGTGTCGCCAACTTTTGCATCATGAACATCTTTTATTCCAGCTATTAAGTATCCAACATTCCCGGCTTCAAGCGCGTCTGTTTTAATTCTTCTAAGACCGAGCACACCTATTTCTTCAGCTTCATATTCTCTATCGACAACAAAAAATTTAATCTTATCATTTGTTTTTAAGGAGCCATTCATCAGTCTTATATTTGCGAT
>Ga0210046_1002278_pt1 | contig 13802 bp, 13 predicted proteins | sample CryGeyCG2114_250_FD_185461 | JGI IMG/M metagenome (GOLD analysis project Ga0210046, IMG submission 185461) | Groundwater microbial communities from aquifer - Crystal Geyser CG18_big_fil_WC_8/21/14_2.50 (SPAdes) (version 2) | ecosystem: Environmental > Aquatic > Deep subsurface > Groundwater ... | reverse complement strand
GTACCGAACAAAAAAGTGGCGGGATTATAATTTTTAAACGGCGGCAGCTAAATTTTTTTCCATCACAAAATCTTCCATCAGATAACCTTGTCCGATAGGTATATCTTCTTCCGCCACTTTTGTAAAACCCAGTTTTTCGTAGAAATAAATAGCCGGGTTGTTGCGGTTTACATTTAAAGATAACACCTCGTTTTGGTTTTGTTTTGCTATGTCGGCCACATTGTTGATAAGCAGTTTTCCCAAGCCTTTGCCTTGCGCTTCCGGCAGAATATATATTTTATGCAGCTTTGTTTTGGGCAAACCCTGGTAGTTAAGTTCGTAAGCCGCAAACCCTAAGTACTTATCTTCTTCTTTGGCCAGTAAAAAAGTGTAGTCTTTTTCTTCTATTTGTTTTGTTAAGGCCGGAATGCTGTACATCATCTCTAGCATATAGGTGATTTGATCCTGCGATAAAATATTGCCAAAAGTATGGGGCCAGGTCTGATGCGCAATTTGCTGGATAATATGATTGTCGTGGCTGGTGGCTTTTGTAATTTGAATCATTTAGACGTACTATTGGCAAAGCTTGAGTTTGTACAAAAATCTGTTCCGGCGAACTAGGGTGTTTGTTTAGGCCGGTCTTTCTTTTGAGTTATAACAATTGGTACCGGTAGTAATTACTGCATATTTCATTATATAGGGTTCTATGATCTATTTCGCCGGAAACCGCGGATTTTGGTGGACTTTTTCTCCTGGAAGGGCCGGCCGGTACGTTTATCAATTACGCCTTCGTGCAGTTTTTCTTTTTTCTCGTGGAAAGCGCCTTTAAAATCCGGATCGGTTTTGCGTTTTATATTGTCCAATTCCTGGGCTATTTCCTGCTTTTCTTCAAAATCAGTGGCTACAACCGGCACTTCGGGCGGCAAAGGCGCTTCCGGTATCTGCATTTTTATCACTTTCTCTATTTCGTGCAGGTGGTGCATCTCGGCTTCATTCGCAAAGGTAATGGAACTGCCTTCTTTTAAGGCCCGGCCGGTGCGGCCAATGCGGTGCACGTAATCTTCGTAAATAATGGGCACATCAAAGTTAATCACGTGGCTCACATCACTAATATCAATGCCGCGGGCGGCTACATCGGTGGCTACCAGGAACCGTACTTCACCGCTCCTAAAAGCTTCCATGGAGTTGATGCGGGTATTCTGGCCTTTGTTGCCGTGGATAACGCGGGTTTCGCCGGTAGCTTTCCGGCTCAGGAACTTAAACACGTTTTCGGCGTTGCGCTTACTTTTCGTAAAAATGATAACCCGGTTAAAAGCTTCTGCATCTTGCAGTAAATACGCCATCAAGTTGATTTTAGTAGGTAAATTGGGTACGCGGTAAAATACCTGCGAAACTGTTTCTACGGGCGTAGCCGAAGGCGAAACTTCTACCTTCATTGGGAATTCCAGGAATTCTTCGGAAAGCTTTTCTACGCGTTCGTGCATGGTAGCCGAAAAAAGTAAGTTCTGGCGTTTACGCGGTATTACTTCCAGGATGCGGCGGATTTGCGGCATAAAGCCCATGTCCATCATTTTATCGGCTTCGTCCAGCACCAATGTTTTTAACTCTTTCAGCACCAGATCGCCTTTCAGGTATATTTCCATTAAGCGGCCGGGCGTGGCAATTAAAATGTCTAAACCTTTCTGTATGGTTTCGGTCTGGGTTTTAGGGCCTACACCGCCGTAAATAGAAAGAAACCGGATATCGGTATATTGGGCAAAAGTTTTAATATTTTCTTCTATCTGCATGGCCAGTTCGCGGGTAGGGGCCAGAATTAAAGCCCGCGGATGGCTACCCTGCGCATATTTTACTTTCATGAGCAAAGGGAGTACATAAGCGGCGGTTTTACCGGTTCCGGTTTGGGCAATGCCCATAACATCGTGCCCCGCCTGAATAAGCGGAATGGTTTGCGCCTGTACCGGGGTAGGGGTGGTGTAACCGGCTTCGGCTACTGCGTTCAGTAATTGTTTATTCAGCTTAAAATCTTCGAAAGTAGTAGCCATGGTATTTGGGTTTACTACAAAGGTACGTAAATTAGTTTGTAGCGATTAGTTGTTAGCAATTAGCTTTAGGCTTTAACTTGTTTTGTTCTTACTTCTTTCCGTGCTTTGCCTAGCGGATATACCCGTAAATTGGTGGTAATAGCTCTACCGACCGCTACAGATAAAAATTAGTAACACGGCCCATGAAAACCTATCTTATTAAAAATGCCCGGATTGTAAACGAAGGCTTAAATTTTACCGGCGATGTATACGTGCAGGATGGTTTAATCGCGCAGGTGGCGCCCCGGTTAACTATTACGGCTGATGAAGTGATAGACGCTACGGGTAAATACCTGTTGCCGGGCGTAATTGATGACCAGGTACATTTCCGGGAACCCGGTTTAACTTACAAAGCGACTATTCGGTCAGAAGCGCGGGCTGCCGTGGCCGGTGGCGTAACTTCTTTTATGGAAATGCCCAACACCGTGCCCAATACCGTAACGCAGGCTTTGCTGGCCGATAAATACGAAATTGGGGCCAAGACTTCTTTGGCTAATTACTCTTTTTTTATGGGCGCCACCAACGATAACCTGGAAGAAGTTTTAAAAACCGATCCGCAGCAGGTATGCGGTATTAAAATATTCATGGGCTCTTCTACCGGTAACATGCTGGTCGATAACCAGGCTACGCTGGAAAAAATATTTAAAGAAGCGCCCATGCTGATTGCGGTGCATTGCGAAGACGAAGCCACTATCCGGAAGAACCAGCAAAAATACGAAGCGCAATACGGCGAAGATATTCCAGTGCGCTGCCACCCCGAAATTCGGAGTGCTGAAGCTTGTTATAAATCATCGTCGATGGCGATAGCTTTGGCCCAAAAACATAATACCCGCCTGCACATTCTGCATATTTCTACCGCCGACGAACTGGCGCTGTTTGATAATACCATCCCTTTGCCGGAAAAAAGAATAACCGCCGAAGTGTGCGTGCATCATTTATATTTTCAGAAAGAAGATTACGACCGCTTGGGCAGCCAGATAAAATGTAACCCGGCCATAAAAGAAAAGCATCACCAGGAAGCGCTACTGGCTGGCCTGCTGGAAAACAAACTGGATATTATTGCCACCGACCACGCGCCGCACACCTGGGAAGAAAAGCAAAATAAATACAAGAAAGCGCCATCGGGTTTGCCGTTGGTGCAACACGCTTTACCTCTGATGCTGCATTTTTACGAGGCCGGAAAAATAAGCTTAGAACGCATAGTAGAAAAAATGTGCCACGCGCCGGCCGTGTGTTTCCAGGTAGAAAAGCGTGGTTTTATCCGGGAAGGCTACTGGGCCGATCTGGTGCTGGTAGATTTGGCGCAAACTCAGGAAATACAGAAAGAAAATATACAATACCAGTGCAGTTGGTCGCCGCTGGCGGGTACAACTTTGCCAGGTTTAATAACGCATACCTTTGTTTCGGGGCATTTGGCTTACGCAAACGGCCGCTTCGATGAAAGTAAAATGGGTGAGCGTCTGTTATTTAACCGGTAACTTAGAAAAAATATGCGTAGGCTATTGAAAAATAAAAGATAGTATGTTACCTTTGCCTCAATAATTAAATACGGTGGTTGTAGCTCAGTCGGTTAGAGCACCAGATTGTGATTCTGGGGGTCGCGGGTTCGAGCCCCGTCTCCCACCCATCAAAAAGCCTCTGCGCAAGCAGGGGCTTTTTTGTTTTATTCATTTTGCTTTTTCTATTTAATATCCTTAAGTATGTATCACTTAGTATATGATTATTTCGGTATATTACATTCTAATTACTTTGAAGCATTACTTAGATTAAATGGGTGTAATGTATTTGCTTGGAATTCACATATTTACATAGAAAAATTAAGTGTCAATCAATTCTGTGCCAGTCAGAAATAGTTAATGCAATTGAATAGAAAGCACTAAAGTTACTAGAGTAGATAAAGTACAATTTAAAATACTTAAAGTTTTTAACAATGGCTAAGCCCATAAGGAAAAGTAAAACGCCAAGTGTAAGTGAAGAAGTTCTGCAAATGATTACTAAGAATAAAGAAGCATTAGACTCATCGCTTGACTTAAGCAGTATGCATATGGATGAACTTCCTGATGAAATTTGGGAACTAACTCACTTAAATGAATTGCTTTTAAGGTATTTAAATTTAAAGGTAATTTCTCCTAAAATAAAAAAACTAAATAATCTCACAATCTTAAATTTAAATGGTAATAAAATAAAAAGCTTGCCTTCTGAAATAGGTTTTTTAACCAAACTAAGATATTTAGATTTAGATAATAATAAACTCATAGAATTACCTGAAGAAACAAGTAATTTATTAGAGCTACATCACATATCACTTCAAAATAATAGAATTAAGAAATTCCCTGACTGCCTTACAAAAATTAAGAATTTAAATTGTATTCATCTTTTAAATAACCTAATTGAAAATATACCTGTTGAGATAGAGAATCTGTCTAAACTTCAGAACTTAGCATTAAAGAATAATAATGTTAAGACTTTGCCAATTCCATTTCCCTATCTCAAAAAGATTAAAATATTGGATTTATCCAGTAATAATATATCTCAGCTTCCTAATGACATTGGAAAATTATCAACGCTTGTAAATTTTGATATAAGTAGTAATAATATTAATGCTTTGCCAACCAGTATTACTAAACTTAAGAAGTTAACGTATTTCCTGTATCATTCTTTACCCTTAGCTGAAATGCCCGAAATAAAAAAAATGGGTATGGTAGAAGCATTTAGGCATTTGGAATTGTTAGGCAGTATAGGTGAAAATTCAGCATTTTGGAAAGTGCCAAAGCCTTTGGTTACAGCCTTCAAGCAATACTTAACTTATTTTGGTGATTTTGTACGAACAATTGAACAAGAAGAAATTGCTTTTGAGGTTTTAAGTACAGATGATGGTCTTAAAATTATTACTCACCCAACACTAAAACTATCTATTGAAAGAATAGATGCTCTTTTAGAAGTATATGTAAGCCAAAGAGATTTTATACCAGGTGAAGGATTAACTAAGGAGCAGCAGTTTAATTCAAGACAGTTAATACGAGATTATGAATTTCAGCTTAGTCAACTAAATGCTCAAATTTCTAATCAAGCAGATAAAATGCAGTTATTAGGTGATCGCATTTTATCAAAAGATGAATTAATAGAAGCTCTACAATTAAAAATACAATTCTTTACTTCTAACTCCCCGCAAATTTTACAATTAGTACCACAAGTAAATACCCAAAAGATTGAAGTAGTAGTTCAATTGCTTCCGCCAGTTCAAAGCATAAATCAAATAGATTTACCTTTTGATCCTGAAAAGCTTTTAGATGATATTTTTGAATGCTTAAAAACACAGTGTGGTAGAAAACTATCACATAAAGAAGAAGATTTACATAATGATAACTTAACAGACTTACTTCGAGCAAAAGGCTATAATATAACTGACCAAACTAGGCATGGCGGATCCAAAAAGAAAGCTGGTGAGTTAGATTTAATGGTAAGAAATAACTCAGGCAGTTCTTTAGCTATAATAGAAGGTTTCAAAGCAGCTTCTGCTGGTTCTAAAGATACAAACATTAGCAGCCACATAAATAAATTACTTCAAAAACATGGATATGATCCTGCAGGACATGAGGTAAACTTTATTATAGTATATGCCGAAGCTGCTAATTTTAAGAAATTTTGGGAAAGTTACCGCGAGTACATGGATGACCTAAATAATAAGCCTGATTTTGATAATACGTATGAATTGAAACATTTTAGAGATACTGGAAGAGGTAAATTAGCTAACATTCGTGTTGGTAAGGCAATGCACGATAGGGAAGGTAAAGAAGTGTTAATTTACCATATTGTAGCAGATATGCATTGTCTACCTGCTAAAAATGTAGCTTCACAAAAAAAACCTGTTCCTAAAGACGCAAAATAACGGCAGAATAGATACAAGTAACTTTCTTTTTTGGTTAAACTAGAATCAAACGGCTAAATATAAGATATCTTCAATGGTTTGTAGGAAAATGCCGACAGAAATATTATAACTGCTTACCAGCAAAGAAGTCAATACCTTTCAAAACAGAACAGCATATAAATACATGATTATACATACCGATAGCTTAATGGAGTTGGTTTACGAGCCCAAGACCGATATATTAAGCGTGAAATGGCCGGACCTGATTGATGTGCCGATTTCGGTTATACAGCATTCGTTTTCGAAACTGGTAGATAGTATTAACCATTACCACATAACCAAATTGCTCCTGGATTCTAAAAGTACCGTTTCCAATGTGTCGGATGAGGAATACAAGCCCTTGGCTATGAAACTGGTAATGAGTTTAGGGGCTACTTCTTTAAAGAAAATAGCCCGGATTATATCCGAAGATCAATTGCGGGAAAACCGGGCAAAAACGTATAGCCAGGAATTGCAATCCCAAATGACTTTAAATTTTAAAAGCAAAGAGTTCGACAATAAAGAAAGTGCTTTGGCCTGGCTGACAAGTGCGCAAGATTAGAATAAATCTTCTATCAAAAACTTTCAGGTGGCCTCATGCTAGGCATATTTTAGCAAAATACGGTTGGTTCGGGTAGAAGTAAATCTCCGATTTCTGTTACATCAGATGCAAATACTTGTTGCTTTTTTCTCTTAATCATAGCTTACAAGCAGAACTAAAACCCAAACTAAATTTGTATGCAATATATATTTACATCGTAGAAGTATTTAGCGCATAATGAATTTAGATATCGACGAATTTAAGAAAAGACTGGCAACGCAAACAGCCCGTAGTAATGCTAATTTGGTAAATTTCTTTTACCAGGAAGTACGATTGGCCGAAAATATGAAGGCCGGCTTAATGGAGGAAATGAACGAGCAAAACCGGGACTTTTTAGTAGAAGCTTCGAGTAGAATAGACGATTATATGTTTCAGGTAAAAGAAATAGAAAAATCAATGCACCTGCAGCATTTGCCCTTAGACCAAAAGATAGCCCTGCAGGATAGCATGCACGATCGGGTGATAGAAAAAATGAATGAACTGGATATATTGAAAAAAGATATTAAAAGTGCTTAACCAGTGAAGCAGATCCGGGTAAAATGCAATATCTTTAGCACCAAAACAGCGCAATTATAAGCCCGGCGGGCGTAGGCTGATCTAAAAACACAAACCGGAAAATGAACCTGTACCATAACGAAGTAGTTCATATCGATTTCGAAGAAAATATTTTGTGGGTTTCCTGGCAGGAACGTGCTTCCCTGAACAATTTTAAGCCCGTAGCCGATACCATTGCCGCCTGCAGCAACCAGGTAAAAGCCCGCTATATGTTAATAGATGCCAGCACCACTGTTTTTCAAAAACAACCTCCGATAAAGCCATTATGGATTATTTTGTGCAGGTAATATCCGGAACCTCCATAAAGAAAATTGCCCGGCTCATGTCGGAAAATGCCAGTTTTGAATCGAAGGTGCTGTTCCAGAAATTGAATTACGAAACCGCTTTACATCTTTCTTTTAATTACCAGTTTTTTACCGATAAGGCGGAGGCGCTGACTTGGTTAAAGGCCAACGATACATTGTTATAAGCAGGAAATTATATGTTCATCTGTTATTTAGAAAACTAAATGATTTTATACCAAGATTCCCTGCTGGAGTTGGACTATGATGCCTGTACGGATGTATTATACGTAAACTGGCCCAATTTAACGGAGGCAAATATTCCTTATTTAAATATTGCCATAGATGAGCTGCTGAATGCCATTAAGCATTACGATATAAAAAGATTGTTAATTGATTCCGGTATCAGCCACGTTGATATTCCCGAAGAAGTGTACCGCCCAATTGTGTTTTCTTTTATTAACCGGCTAAAAAGTACCCGGCTGCACCGTATGGCCCGGGTTGTTCCGGAAAATACATTGCGCGAGGCACGCCTGCAAGGCTATACCCACCAGATGCAAGCCGAAAATATGTTCAGTTACGAAACCGGTGAGTTCTCGAGTAAAGATCAGGCTTTGGCTTGGCTTAAAGCTTAACCACTGTACTGGTTACATTCGATATAGCCTGAAATTAGGCGTAATTATTTCCCTGCTAAAAGGCCGCTGAAAACTTAGGTTTTTTGGTTTATAGCTGTCACTAAAACAGAATAACTGCTAACCCCAAACAGATAAGTTCTTTTAAGTTGGATATTTATCCTAATTTTGCTTCTACTGCGGGTTAGCGGATATAAATTTTACTTTATTTGTTAACTCACCTATAAAGTCTTAAGATATTTTATTTAGATAATTTATAATCCATACCGATGAGTTTATTAGTAATTGGGTCTGTGGCCTTTGATGCTTTGGAAACGCCTTTTGGCAAAACCGATAAAATTGTAGGCGGAGCCGCTTCTTATATATCCCTGTCTGCTTCTTATTTTGTGAAGCCGGTAAACCTGGTGGCGGTAGTTGGCGGCGATTTCCCGAAATCCGATATTCAGATGTTTCAGGAGCACGGGGTAGATACTACGGGCTTGCAGATAAAAGAAAACGAAAAGTCTTTTTTCTGGTCGGGCCGCTATTTCAACGATATGAATAGCCGCGAAACGCTGGTAACCGAGTTAAACGTACTGGCCGATTTTGACCCGGTTATTCCGGAAGCCTACCAAGATTGCCAATATCTTATGTTGGGTAATTTATCGCCGCAGGTACAGCGCCAGGTAATTGAGCGCCTGCCTAATCGCCCCAAACTGATCGTGATGGATACCATGAATTTCTGGATGGATATAGCCTATGACGAATTAATTAAAACCATTGCGCTGGTAGATGTGCTGTCGATAAACGACGAGGAAGCCCGGCAACTGGCAAAAGAATATTCACTGGTAAAAGCCGCCAAGAAAATACTGGAAATGGGACCCAAATACCTGATTATTAAAAAAGGCGAACATGGCGCCTTGCTGTTTGGTCAGGGAGATGAATTGTTTTATGCCCCAGCCTTGCCCTTAGAAGAAGTGTTCGACCCCACCGGGGCCGGCGATACGTTTGCGGGTGGGTTTATCGGTTACTTAGCCGAATACGACGAAATAAACTTTTATACCATGAAAAATGCGGTGATCCACGGCTCTGCTATGGCTTCGTTCTGCGTAGAAAAGTTTGGCACCGAACGATTACAAAATTTAACTGCTGCGGAAATTCAAGCCCGGGTGCAGCAGTTTTCGCGCCTGGTACAGTTTTAAAGATATATTTAGCAAGAAATGCCAAAAGCCGGTTAGATTATCTAACCGGCTTTTTTATGGTATATAGGTAGTAAAAGAATGAAAAAAGAAAAGACATCTGCAAAAAAGCGAACGCTGCCGGATAAAGTAAATTATTTTGTAAGTTCGGGCTTCGGGTACAGATTATGATTACAGTTACAGAAGCGAGTAGTATTATTCAGGCCAATTTGTTCAGTTTGGCAGAAACAGAAGTTGACCTGATGCAAGCCATAGGCCGGGTTTTGCGCGAACCAATTTATGCCGACCGCGATTTCCCGCCTTATCACCGGGTTACCATGGATGGTATTGCTATTCAGTTCTCTGCTTTCCGCGATGGCCATGATACTTACCTGATAGAAGATGTGCAATTAGCCGGTGATGCACCTAAAACTTTGCAAAACAGCACTAATTGTCTGGAAGTAATGACCGGTTCGGTTTTGCCGGTTGGCACCGATACCGTTATTCGCTACGAAGATGTGCTCATTACCGAACAGGCTGGTAAGCGTTACGCCCGAATTATAACCACACCAGCAGGAATCTGGCAAAATGTCCATCTCCAAGGTTCCGACCGAAAAGCCGCTGATTTATTAATTCCGGCCGGAAGAATAATTTCTCCGGCGGAAGTGGCGGTTATGGCTGCCGTAGGCAAACGCACGGTTAAAGTAGCCCAGACTCCCCGCGTAGCCATCATTGCTACCGGCGACGAATTAGTAGGTATTTCGGATACGCCTTTGCCCCACCAAATCCGGCAGTCGAATGGTTATATGCTACAGGCTGCTTTGTTACAATCAGGAGTTAAAGCCGAACGGTTTCATTTGCACGATGATAAAACTTCACTTTTACAGGAAGTTGAAAATATATTGCGCCGGTACGATGTATTGCTGCTGAGCGGTGGGGTTTCGAAAGGTAAAGCTGATTTTATACCGGATGTGCTGGCCACCTTAGGCGTACAAAAGCTATTGCACGAAGTGGCACAGCGGCCGGGTAAACCCTTCTGGTTCGGGCGGCTGGCAAACGGCCCCGTTATCTTTGCTTTGCCCGGAAATCCGGTGTCTACATTTCTTTGTTATTACAAATATGTGCAGCCGTGGTTGCGCGCTGGTTTAGGTGCCGGCCCTGCATTACTACCCCAGATTAATTTGGCGGCAGATGTAACTTTTAAACCCAATCTAACTTATTTTATGCCGGTTAAATTAGCCGTAAATACCAGGTACGAATACGTGGGCCAGCCCCTGACTACCAGTGGCAGCGGTGATTTTGCCGGCTTGTTGGAAGCAGATGGCTTCCTGGAATTGCCCCAGGGAAAAAGCTTTTTCGCCGCCGGAGAGCAGTTTTCTTTTATCAGTTTCCGAAATTAGATAGCTGAATTTATGGCAAAAAATATTACGGACGATCTAAGCCAATTTTTTTTGTAGGAGCAATTGTAAAATGAAGCTCTATGATCAGGTAGGCAGTATTTTGATATTCTTACTAAGCTTCCTTTGAACAGGATTGCATTACCCAAACTGCATTTTATACCTTAATACATACTTCTACTTCAAATTAATTGTAGCGGATTATAAATCCCGTCCTTTTTCTCAAAAGGACGGGATTTATAATCCGTCCAGCAAAATAAACGTAAGCTCTCTATTCTCTCATTTAAAATATTTCTTATTTCTTTGCCTAATATCATTTATTAAGCTTTAAAGCAATTGCCTTTATTAATATTTTATGATGCAGTAAGATATAGGAAAGCATTTAAACGTAGTTGCGCAAATATTATAAAGTACATATCGGCTTAACAAGTTTAAAAGAGTACCTTTAATAGTTCTTAATGCTTATTTAATGGGTACCCTCGAACTTGTTTATAAAACGTCGGCGTATATCCGGCAACTGTACAATTCCAATCCGCGACCAGATTTTAAATACCATAATTTAGCCCATGTAGAAGAAGTAGTACAGCGGGCGAGTTATATTGCCGGGCACTATGCCTTACCCGAAAATGAATTTCTGGCGTTAATTCTGGCGGCGTGGTTTCACGATGTCGGTTACCTTTTTGCTAATCAGGAAAATCACGAAGAAAAAAGCGCCGAAATGGCCGCCGAGTTTTTGCAAAAAGAACTGCTTGCGCCGGAACTGATTAATATGATTCAGAAAACCATAAGGGCCACTAAAATGCCCCAGAACCCAGCTACCCAAATAGAAAAGATTTTGTGTGATGCCGATTTGTACCATTTGGGCACCGAAGATTTTGAAAATACTGATAAGCAAGTAAAAGCAGAAACCGAGCTCCGCATTAATCAACTAATTGCGGATGATGTCTGGTCGGATATTAGCCTGAAGCTCATGGAAATTCACCAGTATCATACAGATTTTTGCCAAAACCTGTTGGCTTCTGGTAAACACGAAAACCTGGAAAAGCTGCGCCAGCAAACAATAGCTTACCAGGAGGCGCCCCCCGAAAACCCGCAATTAGAGCTACTTTCGGCTCCAGCTCAATCGAAGAAGAAAAAAGATAAAGCAAAAAAAAGCAATCGGGGCGTACAAACTATGTTTCGGATTAATGCCGCCAACCAAATGCGCCTGAGCGACATGGCCGATAACAAAGCTCATATTTTACTTACCATCAACTCCGTTATTATATCGGTGCTGATTTCCTTTATTTTCCGCAAGCTCGAAACCGAGTCTAAACTGCTCATACCGGCTTTGTCTTTTTTAGTTACTTCGCTCGTTACCCTGGTGTCGGCTATTATGGTTACCCGCCCTAAAATTAACCGGGACACTTTCAATTCCGAAGATGTTAAAAACCGAAAAGTAAATTTGTTGTTTTTTGGTTCTTTTCACAGTGTGAAGTACGAAGATTACGAAGCCGGCATGAAGGAAATGATAAAAGACAAAGATTACTTACAAAGCAGCATGATCCGGGATAATTATAACCTGGGCAAGGTGCTGGAACGAAAATACCGGAAACTGCATTTTGCCTACGGGTTTTTTATGTTTGGCTTTGTTATATCGGTTATCAGTTTTATCGTAGCCGAGCTGTTGTTTTAGATAATGCTGTCCGGACCGGAACGTAAGCCTGGTTTTATACAAGATCCGCCTGTTAATACAAAGACTATTGTCTGGTGAGCTGTATTTTTTGTAAATAACTGAGTCCAAAAGCATCTAAAAACATTTGTGTAACACTTAATAATTAGCTACACTGCGTTAAATATATGGTCTTCAGCTAAAGCCTTGAGAAATGGAATTAAATGAACAAAATTTTGATGCTTTTCATAATCGTACGGGGAGAAGAGAATTTGTAGCCTCGTTAACCAAAGCTCTGGGTACTTCCGTGTTTTTAGCCGCTCCGGTTGTAAGCTTGGCCAATGGTTTGTCGACCGAAGAAAGAACTTACACTGTAAAGCAAATCATCGATTTGTTTATAAAAGAAGTGCCCGGTGCTCCCCTCGAAAATACGGTAGATACCCTTAAATCAGGCGACCTGAACCAAAAAGTTACCGGTATTGTTACTTCTATGTTCGCCAGTTTAGAAGTAATTCAGAAAGCTATTTCCCTGGGGGCTAATTTTATCATTGCGCATGAGCCTGCTTTTTACAACCATCAGGACGAAACGGCCTGGCTGGAAAATGATAAGGTTTATCGCTACAAAACAGACCTGCTGAAAAAACATAATATAGCTGTCTGGCGCAATCACGACTATATCCACCAGCATAAACCGGATGGCGTACAAACCGGGTTGGTAGCCGCTTTGGGTTGGGAAAAATATTATAACCCCGAAAACCGGAATAGATTTGTATTGCCGCCTACAACTTTAAAGGCATTGATTGCGCTTACGAAGGAAAAGTTAAACGTGCAGATGGTACGGTATATCGGCGATTTGTCGCAATCCTGCCAACGTGTATTGTTTATGCCCGGCGCTTCGGGCGGTAAAAGACACATTGAGCAAATGGGAAAAGAGCAGCCCGATGTATTAATCTGCGGCGAAGCCCCTGAATGGGAAACCATAGAATACGTAAGAGATGCCCGTACCAAAGGCGATAAATTGGCGTTGGTGTTATTGGGGCATATTCCCAGCGAAGAACCCGGTTCGGAATGGCTGGTAAACTGGCTAAAACCTAAATTGCCGGGAGTTAAAATTACGCACATTCCGGCTCAAAATCCATTGAATTTTATATAACCTTTTTATCAGGTGGAACAAGAGAAAAGCTTTTCGCATGTAGATGCCGCGGGCAACCCGGCCATGGTAGATGTAAGTGCCAAAGCCGAAACCAAACGCACGGCCCAGGCCCGTAGCATTGTGGTGTTGGGCGCCGAAATTATGCAGCACTTAAGCAACGGCGATATTCAAACCAAAAAAGGCCCGGTTTTCCAAACCGCTATTATTGCCGGCACCATGGGCGCTAAGAAAACATCCGATCTGATTCCGCTCTGTCACCCGCTAGGTTTAGAAAGCTGTAAGTTTCAGATTGATGTAAACGAAGCCCAGGAGGTAGTAATTGATTGCACCGCCACCATTACCGGCAAAACCGGCGTGGAGATGGAGGCTTTAACCGGGGCTACCGTAGCTGCTTTAACTATTTACGAT
>Ga0210046_1002275_pt1 | contig 13808 bp, 4 predicted proteins | sample CryGeyCG2114_250_FD_185461 | JGI IMG/M metagenome (GOLD analysis project Ga0210046, IMG submission 185461) | Groundwater microbial communities from aquifer - Crystal Geyser CG18_big_fil_WC_8/21/14_2.50 (SPAdes) (version 2) | ecosystem: Environmental > Aquatic > Deep subsurface > Groundwater ... | reverse complement strand
ACTGGTTTCTGTATTTCGATTCTCAATCCCAAAGATAAAAAAATTATTGATTGTTACTATTTATTGATTTTTTAAACCAAACAGAAACCTGTTTCCCTCTCACAAATTTAAAACTGAGTTACAAAACAATCGCGATTTAATTTAAGATAGTCTTGGAGGTCTGAACCAAATGAAATTTTCTTGGTTTCAAATATATATTAAACATTCATAGATTATTATGCTATATATAAATATCATATTTTGATCAGACAAATATTATTCTACATATTTAGTGCCACTAAGAAAACGCGCCAAATTCAATTTCGGGACTTTAAATTATGCAAAAAAATATTTTGGCGCAAAGTTTTTTGGTCTAGTTTAGTAGTTTCTTGGACTAAATTTTAAAAATATATATTGACATTAGATTGATATGCAACATATTATGTTTTTTTGGACGGATCAAGAAATAGTTTTCCCACTATGACCATGTCAATTCGATATAACTATATGATTATTAAGCCGCTTTTAGCAATGCGGGCTTTGCTTTTAGCTCTGCCCTTTGAGCCTCAAGTATGACCCTTCCAATTTTTTTTAGGTTGTAGGCGCAAACACCCAGTCCAATATAGGTTTTGTAATGGTGGTAGCCCCGATCAGGGCACTTGTCTAATCCTCTATGTTCCAATTCGTTTATGTTTGATTCGATGGCACTATGCTTGTTTTTTAGCCTCTTGAACCCTGTGGCGTGTTCTTGCTGGCTTCGTTTGCCAAGCTTTGGCATGATAACGTGTGGTATTTCTAACGACAAGATTGCTTTGTTGTCTTTGTTCCAAAATCCTTTGTCAAAACGCCAGGAATCGATAACCCATTTTCTTAACAACCTGTCAGCCAAGTCTAATATAACATCCCTGTCTTGTTCGTGATCCATAATCTGGTAATCCAAGATAAGGTGATATTGATCTGTGGTTATCCCCAGTTTTTTGCCCAATTCAACATTAGGTGACAACTTGCCTTTATTCACCCACTCGGTGTAGTGCTCGAAAACTGAAAAAAGTTTCTCGTGGTGAGGTATCTGTTCTCCATTTAACACCCTGCGTTCCAGAAGATCCATGTGTTTCTTCATCAGGGACATAAACTCCTCCAGCACTAAGTGCACTGATAGGTCTTTTGTGTCGTTCATGGGCAACTTTGGCACTTCACTTTCAAGTTTGTCGAAGAGTGTTCTCGTTTTTGTAAGATAAGCTATGGCTGCATTTTTTACCCGATGCTCCTTGTTCTTCCCCCCGGAACTGTTCACTTTGCCAAATTCGCGCATCAACCCTTTGAGTTCACTACGCCAGTTGCCTATTTTACGCCATCCTTGAATGTACTGGTATTTGTCAAGAAATTTGACTACCATATCAAGACATTTGCGTGAACTGTCCCATAATAAATTATAGTCAGTGGGGAAATGTACATTGCTCTCAACTACAAAACTATCTGTTTTTAAGCGCAATGCTGCCGCCTCTTTTTTTTTAAACACTTCGTGCCCAAAACCAACAATAACTTCATTGAGTTGACGTACTGCTTGGTCATCAAGCCAGGTAAGGTTGTCGTAAATGTTTTGATAATCAAACTTTTTATACCCATAACCAGATTCTTTTTATACCCCTATTATTTTACGCACAATCCTGTCATTATTGGCCATGTGGCATAGCCGGTCATAACTGGCATTCATACAAAGGCGCAACTATGCAAGCACAAATATGTGCCACAAGTCCATGCCGGGACGCCCAGTTTGCTTTTTGCCTGTATTAAGTTTTGATTCCAGTATTTCAAATATCTGCTCGTTGTAGGTGGGGGTGAGAAATATTTTTTGTAATGCGGCCATCAATTCGTAAATGGCATCGCGGCTCTTTAGCCTTATTTGCACATCTTTAATTAGAATCTGTCCAAGTGAAATTTGTTGCTCGAATCTTTTTCTCATCAATGAATCTTTTTTGACTTATGACGAGAATAACCCGCCATAAACTAGTTAATGATGTAAATATCAGAAAATTACACTAATCATTAAAACATTTTCTCAAAAAGATTCAAGAAAGTTATTAACAGTATGTTGCTGGCTGTTAGTTAAATGAAGGTTTTCTTAGAGGCACTAACTATCCCGTCAATAAATTCAAGGTTAAATGAATGTTTACTTTTATCTCGATTTCCGACTCTCTCAAAATCAGTTTTATTTAATTGGTTAGATTGTTTTATAACGGCAAGATGTAATTTTTCAATAAAAGGTTGGTTGAAATTACAGAACATATAACAAAAAAGGACTGAGTCAAATTTATGAAGCGAATAGCTGACGAAATGTGCCCGGAACCAAAAAAGATTCGACTGGTTATGTACAACTTCAAAACGCACAATGCATCAGCTTTTTATGAAACATTTGAACCAGAAGAAGCCAAAAGGCTGTGGGACAGGTCTGAATTTATTTTTACTCCAAAGCATGGTAGCTGGTTAAGTATGGAGGAGATTGAATTGCAGGTGCTTAACGGACAGTGTTTAAATCGTCATATAGCTACGACGCAGGATATAAAATCAGAAGTAGAAGCCTGGCAAAACCATGGAAATAATAAAAAGTCTACGATCATCTGGCAATTCACAAATTTTTACTAATTTTCCGCATTAATTTGTTAACCTTAGTTCTGTAAAATAATTTTATATTCCTGATTATTTTTGATCGTAGGTTAGTATTTTAATCTATTTACTTAAATATTAATCGCATAACCAAGTAATATCTGAGATCATAATCAAAAGAGTTTTCTGCTGGTACAGGATTTCTAGTATTATTTGTTGTGCATTACAACCCGTTTTATGGTAAAACTGTACGCTAAATTTATACCAACAAACCTTACAAGGTATTTATTTATTGGTGTAATCAACCTGTTTTTTGTTTTTTCAACCTTTGCACAAGATCCCACATTGGTGGCGAGTTCAGAAATATATTGCGAAGGTCAAAATGGTGTAACTTTGTCTGTGAACAATGCTGTGGTAGGACAAACCTATGAACTTTGGTCAGGCCCAAACACATGGAGTTTGTCTTCATCTGCCAGTGTTACGGCTGTTAGTTCATCTTTTGATTTTTCAGGAACGTGGCCAGACAATCTATATGAACTGAGAAAAGGTAATACCCATTATTCGCCTATTATTGAAATTAAGAAGGTAAATGAATATATCGTTACCATTACCGATAACGGGGTATATTGTGCCGGAGAAAGTACAGGCCCAATTATTGGATTAAGCGAAAGTCAAGGATTCGTGACCTACAACCTATACCGAGATGGAGTTTTTTTTGTTGAATCGAAAACAGGGAATCCATGGGGAGGAGCATTAGAGTTTGGCACATGGGCTGGCTTTCAAACAGCAGGCATATACACTGTTGAGGCTGTGACATCAGAATGCACTATTGATATGAACGGTAGTGTTGAAATCATTGTTTCAGATCCTCAAGTTTCTTTTGTCTATACAGAAGCCTCATCTCCCAACTGCGGAACAGTGACTTTTACTTCAACAGTGAGCGGAGGAATAGAACCGTATCAGTATGAATGGACTTTTAATGATGGTACCCCTAATTCTACCGAAGCCAATCCTATACACCAATTTGCCTCCTATGGCAATGCTAGTGAAGACTTCACTGTTGAACTAGCCATAATTGATGCCAGTGGATGTAATACTTTAATTACAGAAGTTGTGGGGGTAACCCAGAGGCCACATGCCAGCCTCGATCCTCCTATTGTTGGATGGAGTTACTGTGATTCAGATCCACTTGCTATTTTCATATGCGAAGTAACCAATTCATCCACCACTACTGCTACCAACTCATCTTATACCATTAATTGGGGTGATGGACTAATCGAAAACTTTACACCTGCTGAATTCCCATTCGAAGGAACCTTACAACACACTTATTTTGACAAAGGTACATTTATTCTTGAAATTACTGTTGTTGGGAACAATGGATGTCAGGATGTTAGAGAGTATCCGGTTTTTAATGGCTCAACACCAGCTGGTGGTCTAACTTATGACCAAGGTATACTCGAAGGTTGTCTGCCCCACACGATTAATTTTTATTTAAGTGCTGATGCTGCATCCAATCCCCCAACTACCTCATATTATTTTGATTTCGGAGATGGTGAGGACTCAACCTTTTATCAGGAGAATATGCCTGATACGACAGTAGATGGTAGGTTTATCATAAGCCACACCTATACCCTATCTTCTTGTGACGAACCAAACAATTCATACACACTAGAAAGTTTAATTGTGAATCCTTGTACTCCTCAAGGTATTGATAATAATATTGGGGGCATTAAAATATCTCGTAAGTCTTCTTCAGACTTTCTTCGGGCTGAATTCCCTTATGATCCAATATATTTATGTGTCGGAGTAGACAAAATTTTTACTAGTAATACCAATCTCGGTTGTATTATTTATGGGGCTACAGGAGTAATTGATGTGACGAATTACTATTGGGATTTTTATAATGATGGCACCTACGAAAGTACTGAAGAGAACCCTACATTTTCATTTCCAAGCTCTGGTACTTATGAAGTAAGGTTAAAAACCCATACAGGCGAAGGTATCCCAGGTAACTGTGGGGCTGATGAACTGATCAGGACAGTATGCGTTCAAGATGTTCCAATAGCAGATTTTTCACTTTCAGAGAATAGTATTTGTCTTGACAATGCCATTTTTTCACCAATTAATAATAGTGTTTTTACGCCACCTAACTGTTCGCAACCTAATTATCAGTGGATTGTAAATCCAAACCAAGGTTTTACCTATGATCAAGGAACCAATGCATACAGCGAAGAACCTGTATTTAACTTCACTCAGGTTGGTGAGTATACCATACAACTTAGAGCTTTAGCCCGCTCGGGCTATTCAGTTTGTGCTGATGATTACTCAGACCCTATTAATCTCACCATCAAAGGTGACCCTCAAGTCACCATCGATCCTGATGCAGGTTTTGATCTCTGCGGCGGAGGTTCCGTCGACATCACGGTCTCCCAAGTATCATACGACGCCAACTTTGGAACCATCTCCGGATATCTTTGGACAGTTGATCCTGCTGGACCATCGATTACCAATCCCAATGATGATTTTCCAACCATTATTTTTCCAGATGCCACCCAAGATTATGTCGTTAGTGTAGCCGTTACCAACGAATGCGGAACCACTCAATCCGATGGTATTCCCGTAAGTGTTACCCAATCGGTTTCAAACAATACCATTTCTTATGCAGGTGGAACCACTCTTTGCTCAGGAATGACCCTTGAATATACTATCAATGGTACCGTCGTTCCAACCCTGGCAGGCGGTGACGGTACTTATGCCTTTAGCTGGTTTATAGATACAGGTGCGGGCTGGATAGAGCTAGCGGGACAAACCGGAGCTAACCTAATCTATTCCGATCCTTTGTCTTTCGGAACAACTTCCTTCAAACGGGAGGTAACTTCGGGTCATTGTATTGACGCATCAAACACGCTCACATTCAATATTCTTCCAGGAATTGATAATAACAATATTTCTTCCGATCAGGATATTTGTAACAACAGCATACCTGCTGCATTAGTTGGTTCTGTTCCCACGCAAGGTGATGGAACTTATACCTTCCTTTGGGAAGAAAGTACTGACAATGTTACTTGGATTGATGCCACAGGAGTAAATACCGATCAAAATTTCACTCCTCCCGCCCTTGCTCAAACAACTTATTACAGAAGAAACGTTTTTTCAGATGTATGTGAATCGGTGAGTAATGCGGTAACCATTCAAGTAAACGAATATCCCGATATTAATAGTGCGGACAATATTTTTAGCTGTTCCGGAGAACCTCTGGCTTATTATATTACTTCCTCCGTTCCATTGACTACTTATACCTGGACGGTCACCGACAATTCTGCGGGATTAATCACTGGTTATTCAGATGCTTCCGGAGATCTTATCGACCAAACGCTTGTGAATTCAGGTTCATCTCAAGAAACCATCACCTATACCATCACCCCTACAGGTCCGGAAACCACTTTCTGTGTAGGAAATACTTTTGATTTAATAGTAACAGTAAATCCACAGTTTACTACCACCTATGATGATATGATAGTAAACATGGGGACATATACTACCCTTATCGGAGCTGTTACTGGTGGAACAGGTAATTTCACTTATTCCTGGGTTTCCAATCCGGCTGGCAACTTTACCAGTGCCACTGATATAGCCAATCCTCAAACAGGAAACATAACAGTACCAACCGACTACACCTTGACCCTCTCCGACGAAGCCAATTGTCAGTTTGTACAAACCATTACGGTTACTCCGGATGGGGATGCATTGAATGTGAGCATTTCGTGTGATGATATTGATAACACCGTTTGTGACGGTACGGTCATTACACTGATAGCCAACGCTTCGGGTGGAAATGGTACAGTTCCTTCTGATTATTCCTACGTCTGGACAAACATTCCGGTAGGAGCGGTTGAACCTAACGACTGGACTCGTATTTTTCCAGCCGTTGATTTGGGTATCACCACCTATTCTGTTGAAATAGATGATAGTTTTAACACAGCCACAGGTGACATTACTATTCAGGTCAACGAATATCCTCAAGTTACTTCGCTGCCCGCAGCCTTTGTTTGTGATGGTGAAGACCTTAATTACCTTATTGAATCAAGCATAGGACTTACCACCTTTGTATGGACAGCTACAGATAATTCTGGTGGAAATATAAGTGGATTTGCTGATGGATCAGGAAGCGCAATTGTTCAAACACTATACAATGCTGGTGCAACTCAACAAACAATTACCTATACAATTATTCCAACCGGCCCTGAGCCCACAAATTGTGAAGGAGCGCCCTACGATTTAACGGTTACTGTAAATCCTGAGTATAGCAGTACCTACGGTAATGCTACCATTAACATGGGAACCGCAACTACCATAACAGGAAGCTTATCGGGAGGAAATGGAAACTATTCCTATGGTTGGACGTCTAATCCGCCGAACATGATTAATGGAGCAACAGATATCGCCAATCCATTAACTGTTAATCTCAGCTCACCTGTTGATTATACTCTAGTAGCTCATGACGATCAAAATTGTGAGTTTACCCAAACCATCACCATCACGCCGACTGGAAACGGATTAAGTGTGACCCTTACCTCAGATGATTCTGATAACGCAATCTGTCAAGATGCCACAGTGGTGTTGACAGCTACGGCTAACGGTGGAAATGGTGGTGGAGATCCAACGCTTTACACTTATAATTGGATTGGTTTGCCAAGTGGTGCCGTTTTCATTCAACCTTGGATAGTAAGTCTCGTTCCTGATGCGTTGGCTATTAATACCTACACCGTGGAAGCCAATGATGGTTTTAATACCGTATCAAGCGATATCATCATCACTGTGGAGCCTGCACCTATGGTAACTTCGGGTACAATGGCTTTTGTTTGTTCAGGTGAAGATCTTGATTACCTGATCGAATCCAACATTGCTCAGAGTACATATACATGGACGGCAACTGATAATTCTGGCGGTCAGATTGTTGGTTTTGCCGATGGGAGTGGTTCACAAATATTACAAAACTTAACCAATAGTTCTTTAAGTCAGGAAACCGTTACTTTTACTATCATTCCAACAGGGCCTGCACCTACTTTATGCGAGGGCGATCCGTTCGATTTAGTGGTTACAGTGAATCCACAGTTTAATACTACCTATACTGATATGACTATCAATATGGGAACATCAACTACCATTGCAGGTGCGATAACCGGCGGTATGGGTAATTATGCGTATTCATGGACATCAAACCCCGCTGGCCATTTGGTTGGCGACACCGACATTGCTAACCCGGCAACCGATTTGCTGTTTTTTCCCGTAGATTTTACTCTAAACTTAACAGATGACGAAGGATGTACTTATTCGCAGACCATTACTATAACGCCACAGGGTCAGTTGTTGACCGTTGATATTACTTCAGATGATGCAGACAACATTATTTGTGATGGAGCTACCATTGTACTTACGGCCAATGCCTCTGGAGGAAACGGAAGCTTTCCTGAAGACTACACTTATACATGGACAGGGCTTCCTGCCTCAGTAATATACCTTGAAGAATGGATGGTTAGTTTAATTCCTCCACAAGATGGAACCTATAATTATCAAGTTGAAATTAGCGATCAATTTACTTTAGCTGATGCGCAGATATCAATTGTTGTTGACCCCAAACCTATAATAATCAGTACCAACCTCATGATGGTTTGCTCAGGTGAAAATGTGAACTATACTCCCGTTGCTGATGTGCCGGGAACGACTTTCACTTGGACTTCCTTGGACGACCCAGCATCCTGTGTGACAGGAAATACGCTTGCCGGAGTTGATTTTATTGATGATATATTGGTTAATAATTGTAATCTTAGAGGAACCGTTAGCTATACCATCATTCCAACCGGACCGGCACCAACATTCTGTGTCGGAGACCCTTTTACTTTTACTGCTGCCGTTAACCCGGTTACTCACATTACTAATACCATTACTGAAGAGACGATCCTTACCGGAGAGTTTTCCACACGTGTAGAATTTGAAACAGATATTGTTGGAATTCAGCCAACCTTCCAATGGACTGGTGTGGCTTCAGATCCTGCTGTATCCGGATGGGTGCAGTCGGGAACAGGTGACTTAGTTGAAATGCAACTGTTTATCGACAACATCCCAACAGCCCCTGACCAAGCTTCGGTCACCTACACCGTTACCCCTTTTGCCAATGGATGTGCGGGAGAAGATTTTACCTATACCATTAATATACTATCCATCCCCAGTCCATTCAATTTGGCCATTACAGGCTCAAACGAAATTTGTGATGACGGTAATTCATGCGTCGACATGACCTTGGATGGATCGCAAGTTGGAGTTAACTACCAATTATTTATCGATGGAATGTATGTCAATGGCAGCGATAAGTTAGGAACCGGATCACCTTTGTCGTGGTGTTACGGAGCTGCAGGAATATACACCGCTATAGGAACCAACTTGTTGAGTGGTGTCAGCGTTGACATGACAGGAAGTGCCGAGGTGATTACCAGGCCTCAACCTACGGAATACACGCTTACTTACTTACAACCTGGCGATAATTGTTTGCCAATAATCCCCCATTTGGTGGGATCGGATGCTAACGCAACATACGAACTTAATTTTGAAGACTACAACGGATTCTATTACCCAGCTATCGAAACCTTAAATGGAACGGGTGCACCGCTAGATTTTGGGATTCAAATCGAACCGGGTTATTATTCTGTTGTGGCTACGATCGACTATGGTAATATTTTCTGTGTTTTGGATATGAATGGAACTTTGGTTGCAGATTCAGTTCCAAAACAATTTGATAGTACCCCTCAGGGAACCATTTGTGAAAACACTGAAGACTTATGCTTGTTGGCTTCCGAACCGGGAATTGACTATCAATTATGGCTCAATAATCAGCCTGTTGGAGCTGTTGTTCCAGCCGATCCAACTGGAGGATCCATCTGTTTTGGTCAGTTGGCTGCGCCAGGAATCTATCGCATCCATGCTATCAATCCTGTGTCGGGTTGCGAGATTTTCTTCGAGGAAGAAGTATTGGTGAATCCCCAACCTATTGTATATCTTATGTCGCCTGAGGAAGCATGCGCAGGATCTGATATCATTTTAAATGGATGTGAAGATGGTATAGCCTATTATTTGTACGTTGAGCCGGCTACCAAGCAATACATTGAGGTTTTGGGACCGTTGTTTTGTAATGAAGGTATAGTAAATTTTGGCCCTCAAAATTTAGAAGGAGTATACAGGATCAAAGCAGTAAACCCACTTACCAATTGCGATATCTGGATGGATGGAACCACCACGATTTTGGCTTCTCCGGAAGTTTTTGCCGTAAGTCCGCAGGCCGGGGGATGTGCTCCCGTGGAAATTTATCTGGAAGACTTTGAGCTGGATGCAATCTATTACTTATATAGAGATACGGAACTGGTTGCTACCGATGATGGTCTTGATGGTTCCGTTAATTTTGGTCAACAATCACAAATAGGTCTCTACACTGTTAAGGCACAAATTATACACCCAAGTGGTCTTCAGTGCTGGAGCAACATGCAAGGAACTGTAGAAATATACAATGAGGCACAAATATTTTCTTTGTTACCACAAGGTCCCGTGTGTCCGGATGTAAGTTTCCATTTATCCGGATCAGAAGCCAATGTGGAATACAACTTATGGAGTACTGTTTCAGGTTTAATTGAAACAGTGAGCGGAACCGGCGGTGTAATTAATTTTAGTGTTCAATCCGAGCCCGGTGATTACTGGGTAGTGGCAGCAACTATTACAGGCTGTGAAACCCAGATGGATGGACTGCGTACCATAAGTGAAACTCCAGATTTGTACACTATGATCCCAATAGGACAATGGTGTGAAAATGAACCTGTGGCCATAACGTTACCATCTTCGCAAGTGGGAATTACTTATCAATTGTTTAGGGATAATTCTTCAAGTAATCCATTGGCTGAAGAACAAGGTACAGGATCGGCTCTCAATTTTGGAATATATTCTGATATAGGTACTTATAGCATTAAGGGAATTCATAATACTACCAGTTGCGAACGATGGATGGAAGGACAATTAATTATCAATGCGCAACCCAACGTTTACTCAGTTACTGCAAACGGAGCACCTGCCCAAGCCGGTTGGTACTGTCCTCCAGTTGAAATTGGACTCTCTTTCTCCCAAGTAAGTATTCAATATACCCTGACCTTACCTGATGGAACTCAAGATGTATTTATAGGAGATGGTAGTGCTTTGGTGTTTGGCGATTACAGTCAACCCGGTACATATACTGTAAAAGCCATCAATACGACTACTTACTGCGAAGCAGATATGACAGGAACAATCAACGTGTATGAACAGCCCGTTGCCTACGATTTTATTGCTCAAGATGTCCCTCCGGTTTATTGTTCTGATGACCTTAATGCCATTACCTTGTTGTTGTCTTCTTCTCAATTGGGAGTGCTTTATCAGTTATTAAAAGATGGGAATGAAGTTGGCACTCCACTACCTGGTAACAATGGCCTATTGACTTGGCAAAACGTTTCTCAATACGGTTTTGGTCAGTATACAGTAGAAGCCAGTTTTGCATCCGACCCATTTTGTTCATCAACAATGAATGGAACGATTGATGTTGCTGAGATAGAATCTCCCATAGCTAGCTTAACTGGTATTGCATATGTTTGTGAAAATGCCACCTGTACACAAATGGAAATTACATTAACAGGACTTCAAATTACAGAGATAGTTTATACCGATGGAATTCAAAATTTCACACTTGTGCTTGATCCGGCTATGTCTCCACATTCAATAGAGGTTTGCCCTATTCAAACAACTGTTTATCAATTGGTCTCAGCACAATATACGGCAGAACCATTCTGTATGGGTGCCGTTAGTGGTGATTTTACCGTTGATGTCAATCCATTGCCACAAGTATTTGCTGGAAATCCGGCAACAACATGTGTAAATGTCCCAATTACCTTAACTGAAGCTACTTCAACAAACTCAAGTAGTGTTCAATGGACTATTGAAAGTGGAAATGGAATCCTTGACGACTACAACATTTTAAATCCAACCTACACTCCTGATCCACTTGATCAGGGAACAATAGTGGTGCTTAAGATCACTGCATTTGGCACAAATAGCTGTACTGCTGAAGAAACCTCTTCAACGGTTGAAATCAACATCGACCCTCTACCTATTGCCTATGCCGGTTCTGATTTATCATCCTGTATTTCCATGGCTACCGTTCAACTTACAGAAGCCACTGCTCAAAATGCTTCATCGGTTTTGTGGCAACATGATGGCGCTGGTGCGCTCAACAGTGTTACGGCCATAAATCCTGTATACACACCACAACCTGCAGACGAAGGTCAGGTGATCACTTTTACCATGACAGCCTTTGGACAGGGACAATGTATAGGGGAGAAGTCCATTGCCAGTATGACCATCTTGTTCAATTCGATGCCTATTGTTGATGCAGGAACAGGAGGTAGTATTTGTGCCTCCGAATCAATCGATTTATTAGGAACAGCCCAAGATTACAGTACTGTTCTTTGGAGTGTTGATCAAGGATCTGGCACTTTTAGCGATAATGCCCAATTAAACACCACTTTCCAACCCGACGAGGTGAATGTTGTAACGGTGATGACCCTTAAATTAACTGCCTTTGGAACGGAGGGTTGTATAACTGATTTCGTTGAAGATTTCGTTGATGTTACGGTTGTTCCTGCTCCCGTAATTTTTGCTGGGTCAAATGATACTATCTGTGATCTAGAACCTTATCATCTGAATCAGGCAACAGTTACCAATGCTGTTTCGCTTGAATGGTTAACTTTAGGAACAGGTACTTTCAATGATGAATTTTCAATCAATCCAACGTACACTCCAACCTCCGAGGATTTGGTTGCTGGTAGTGTTGACCTGATTCTAACGGCTACGAATCCAAATTGCTCAGGTATCCCTGATACAATGACACTATTTTTTGGTGATGTTCCAATAGTTGCATTTAATGCGCTTTCTCAGGCTTGTCAGGGAACTGATTTATTATTCGAAGATCTTTCAAGCACCAACATAGGTACCCTTGTTAAGTGGGAATGGGATTTTGGCGATGGAGCAATAATAGTTATTAATTCGCCTGACAATCCGGATGTTACGCACACCTATCTCAATCCTGCAAATTATATTGCTACACTTACTGTAACTACTTCATTGGGATGTGAAGCCAGCATATCCAATTTAATTGAGATTTTCCCTGGGGTGAATGCTGACTTTCTCATTGTTAATGATGGTGATTGTGCCAATGCCCCCATCCAGTTTAGTGATCAAAGTACTACATCCGGTTTGCCCATTACCAATTGGTTATGGAATTTCGGTGATCCTGGCTCAGGATCTTCTAACTTAAGTACAGATCAAAATCCAGAACATGCGTTTTCTTTAGGTGGAGATTTTGATGTCACGCTTATTGTTATCGATGAAAATGGCTGTTCAGATACTGTGGTGAAAACTGTTAATACGCTTGATTCGCCCATGGCTCTATTTACTCATAATCCCATATCACCTTCCAGTTGCCAGAATACAGAAGTTCAGTTTACAGACTTGTCCACTTCAGCATCAAGTACAATTACCGAATGGGTTTGGAACTTTGGAGATGGAAGTCCTGATGTGGTTATTCTTCCACCCGATGACCCTAATCTTCTTCATGTATTTCCGGCTAGTGGTTCATACTCTGTTTTGCTAAAAGTAACCAATGCACTTGGTTGTGTTGATACTTTTCTACAAACAATAAACGTGACTACTCCATTGTTTGTTGTCGATTTCAACTACACCATCGACTCCTGCCTCACCGCACAATTCACCGATCTGAGCACCCCACCCCCCGGATACTATCTGGTAGAGTGGTACTGGGAGTTTGGTGATGACTCCGTCAGCACCTGGCTCGACCCAAGACACAGCTACCTCAGCGGCGGCCTATACAATGTAACCTTAACCGTGACAGCCGACAGTGCAGGTTATCTCTGCACCAACTCCATCACCCTTCCTGTGATCGTCCCACACATGCCCACGATCTACTACACCTGGGATCCCGAGCCCACCTGCCTGGGCGACACCACCCATTTCTATGGCACCTCGGGCACAGAGATCACCACTTGGTACTGGGACTTTGATGACGGCCTCTTTGGCAATGGCCAGGGCATCGACCACCTTTACACAGCCCCCGGCACCTACGATGTTGCCCTGTA
>Ga0210046_1002271_pt1 | contig 13812 bp, 7 predicted proteins | sample CryGeyCG2114_250_FD_185461 | JGI IMG/M metagenome (GOLD analysis project Ga0210046, IMG submission 185461) | Groundwater microbial communities from aquifer - Crystal Geyser CG18_big_fil_WC_8/21/14_2.50 (SPAdes) (version 2) | ecosystem: Environmental > Aquatic > Deep subsurface > Groundwater ... | reverse complement strand
TGTAAATCGCTTCGCCTGGCATATCGGTGAGCGGGTCATTGCGCCAGGGAGTCAGACGGTTCTCGCCGCTGTTCTCTGCCCAGGTACAGCCCAAGCCTGATTCGGAAACCAGAAAGCCAAACTGCGGGTTGGCGATAACATTGACCCACGGGTGCGGTGTGTGCTGGCCCGGCCGGAGATGGATGATGTATTCCCGTCCGTCGCGGCTGAAACCACCGAGGCCGTTGTCGAGGAGCAAATCGTCCGGGAGTTGAAGTTGTTCTGTCGGCTCGGGATCAAGCGCCGGGGAGAGTGAAGCGGTGAATACTGGCAGACGGGTGGATGGAACGGTTAAACGGAGAGCGTGTTCAGCGAGAGACCCACTTTTTTCATCCAAAATAACACCGGCGACTGTTTCAAACAGGATTTTGTCAGCAGATTGAAGTTGGTCTGTACGCAGTACGAAAATGCCGTCGCGCTGGTTCAGGGAGGCCTCTTCACCCATACGTACAATCTGGCGCTGGATGGCGTTGCGCAGGTCGAGGAAGTAGCCGGTATCCTGCTCGTTCAGGATGACCAGGTTGACTGTGACATGGTGGCTGCGCCAATAGGTGAAGGCTTGCAGGGCTTCGATCAGCAGGGGCGACTCGCCGTTATGGATGCGCACCAACAAAATGGGGTAATCACCAGAGATACCGAAGGCCCACAGGCCAGACTGCCCCTTCTCGTTCTGGGCCAGGATATGCGGTGCGGCGCGTAATGCGCCGGCCGGGTAGAGCAGGGCAGATAAAAGGCGTTGGATATTTTCGACAGAGGGCGCGTCCAATCCCTGTTCGAGCAGTTCTCTTTCGCTGTGAGCTTGCGCATTGTTGAAGGCATGATAGATGGCTTGCCCGGATTGGTAATGAGATAGCTTTTCCAATGCTTCAGAACGGGAGGCGGCCGCCAGGGTCAAAAAAGTGACCCGGGTTTTGGCGCGGGGCTTCAGGTCAATTTCCTGCGCCAGAGACAGGATCGGGTCAAGTGTGCCGCCGACGGTTCCAGAAAGGTGGCGGTTGGCGTCTTGTAATGCCCGCGGGGTGCGCATCGTCTGTGATCTGCCCAGAAACTTAGCGCGGTCCGTCTCGTGGTCGCCGGTGACTTTGCGCCCGGCTTCGATAACCATCGCATGGATCAGCACGACAGGTTTTTCATCCGCAGAACGCGGGCGGCGTTGGAACAGGAGCGCATTCTCATCGGGCAGATATTCGCTCTCGATAAAAAGTTTGTTGAACGCCGGATGTTGGCGGTCAACTGCCTGCGCCGCCAGCACGACTTCGCCGTAACTGGTCAGTTTCAGTTTTCGGGGTTGGTCGCTGTCGTTCAGGATATTGACCCGCCGGATCTCGACGCCATCCGTGCTGACGGTAATTCCTGTTCGCAGGGAAATTTCATTTTCCGAACGCTGGAACTCGACCTTGTGCGGATAAAACAACACTTCCTGATTTTCAGGCGCCCCCCCGATAGGCTGACAGGCGGCGGACCAGAGCGCGCCGCTCTCGCGATCCTGCACATAAATCCATGTGCCCCACTGGTCAAAGGTGGAGTCGGCGTGCCAGCGCGTCAACGCAAACTCGCGCCACTGGCTATATCCGCTGCCGGCGTTGGTGATCAGCAGGCTGGTATTGCCCTGCGAAAGCACGTGCGCCTGCGGAATGGGACTATCCACTGGCACGCGCCATGGCTCACTGCTGACCAGCCGCGCACCTTCGGGCGAGTCCGCTGACTCATCGAGATGGGGATATTCAATCGGCGGGTTCTGTGGAATTTTTTCCTGTAGAAGAAGTTCCACACTCTGAACATGCTCGTCGGTGTGGAAACGTTTCACCATCACATCCTCCAACAGATAGTTACAAGCCGCCAGCAGGATCATGCCCTGATGATGCGCCATGTAGGATTGCACGATGGCGTGTGTCTGTCCTTCTGGGAGACGTGTTTTGGTGTAATCGAGCGCCTCGTAAAAACCAAAACGTCCGAGCATGTTCAGGCGCTCCAGGTGCGCCATATTTTCCAGCACGGCTTGGGGCTGTAACGAAAGTCCCAGCAACGACGCGTAGGGCGCGATGACCAGGTCATCGTGCAGGTCGCGTTTGTAGCCCAGAACAGGCACGCCAAAAGCCTGATACTGATAGTTTTGATTGACATCGAAAGCAAAGTAACCCGACTCCGAAATGCCCCAGGGAACTTCCTGCTCCTGTCCATAACTGGCCTGCGCTTCGAGTGCGGCATAGCAGCTATCCGAGAGAAATGTGCCAGCATAGTTTTTGATGAACAAGGTCGGCATGAGATATTCGAACATGGTGCCGCTCCACGAGAGCAGTACCTGCTTGCCGTTGGCCTTCGTCATGGGCCGCCCGAGATGCTGCCAGTGACTGTTCGGCACATCGCCTTTGGCAATCGCGACCAGGCTGGCAATCCGCGCTTCGGACGCCAGCAGATCGTAGTAACTCGGGTCGAGCCGTTCGGCGCTGGCGTTGTATCCAATATGAAACACCTGTCGGCGCTGATCGAACAGGAAGCGAAAATCCATGCCAGTCACGGCGGCGTTCGCCTGCCCTGCCAGTTCCTGAAAACCAACCAGCAAGGGCGTGACCGTCATGCGCGCCGACGATAACTCATCATCCAATTTTTGACACCATTCACGCGCCGCTTCATCTTGCTGCTGTGCTTTGAAATGATTCAATGCCGTTTGGATGCGCTCATACACGGCTGACGCCTCACCCAGCGTGGGCAGTTCGGCGGGCAGGCTGGCGCAAAAATCCTGTCCAGCGGGCGTTTGCAAAATCGGCGACTCCACGCGGCTGAGCCAGGGCGCGAACAAACCCAGGCTGCGCTGCATGTCCTGCAAGTGGTGGCGCATCAAGCCGAGATAGAGTTGGAGTTCGGTCAGGGATTCGGATTGAAGATTGGGATGACTCTCAAGCAATTCCATCAGGCGGCGGCAAACTCTGTCCCAGCCTTCGCCTGACAGCCAGTCGAGAGTCATTTTCCACGCGGCTGGCTGGTTCTGGACGGCGCTGACGCGCTCACAAATGCGGGTTAGTTCAACTTCAAAAGATTCAATCGAAGCGCGATGCAGTTCCGATTCCTGCGACACAGTCCCGGTTCCCGCACGGGACACGGGATGCGGATTGTTTTTTTTCCGTAAGTGATTCGGGGTGTTATCCAGCGCTTGCAACGCTTCTGACAGAATATCCAGAATGGCGAGCAGCCCCTGCCATTGCTTGGCGCCCAACAGCGGCGCACGGGCTTGCCCGGTCAGGGCCAGGCAACCCTGCTTGAGCGTCGTCAGGCACGCCGCCAGGTTGCCGCTATCCACTGTGGAGATGTAACGCGGCGGGAGCGCGGCCAGCGTCTGCGAGTCGTACCAGTTCAGCAGGTGTCCGCGGTAATGTTCCAGTTTGTCCATGCTCTCAAAAGTTGAGCGCAAGCGGACTGCCAGTTCGACCAGGCCGATGTAACCCAGATCATAAGCCGACAATGTGGATACCAGAAACAGTCCGATGTTGGTGGGGGTGGTGTAGTGCGCCACATTGCCGCGCGGCGACTCTTGAAAATGATCGGGCGGAAGCCAGTGGTCATTGGGTCCAGCGAACTGCTCAAAAAATGCCCAGGTGCGACGCGCCAGTCGCAGGACTTGCTTGCGCTGGGTCTCCGAGAGCGGCGCAGTGATGTGTGTCACGGGCTGGCTGATGATGGCTGCGGCCTGTGGAGCGATCAGCCAGGCGGCCAGTAAAGGCAGGGCCGCCCATAGCGCCGTCGGGTTGAAAATGGCGATGGAGATCCCCAGCAAAACAGTGACAACCAAAGCCGCTGCCATCTCGCTCCAAATTTCGCAGCGCGTGTTCGATCCAGATGCGCGCGCCGTATTCGCCGCGGTTGTCCATTGCAATAGTTTTCTGCGCGCAATCAGCAGGCGTCCCAGCGTGGTGCGGATTGCGCCCAGCATCAGCAATCCTTCATAAGGCAGAAAAAGAACAGCCAACGCCCAGCGTGTGAGCGGAAGCCGAATTGATTTGAGAAGTTGTTTGAGCGGCAGTCTGTTTCGCAAACCATGCCTGCCATCCTGAACAGTTTGCGCCGCGAGAGGCAGGGCGGATGGCAACAGCGCCAGCAGGGTCCAGGCCAGCGGCGAGCCAGGCAGGAATAGCCAGCCCGCGGCGAGCAGAGTCAACAGCGTGGGCGGCAGGAGACTGCGGCGCAGGTTGTCGAAAATTTTCCAGATATTGATGATGGATAAGCGGTTGGGAGCCAACCCGTTTTGAGTCTGGACGATGGGGAATAACCAGGGCAGTAATTGCCAATCGCCGCGAATCCAGCGGCGCAGGCGGCGGGCGTAGACCAGGTATCGCGAAGGATATTCTTCATATAACGTGATGTCCGTGACCAGCGCCGCGCGTCCATGAATCCCTTCAAACAGATCGTGGCTGAGCAAAGTATTCTGGCGCACCTGGCCTGCCAGGCTGCGCTCGAAAGCCGCGACATCATAAATCCCTTTGCCAACGTAACTGCCTTCGCCAAACAAATCCTGATAAACGTCCGAGACAGCAAAGGAGTACAGGTCAAACCCGGCGTTCCCGGCAAAGATTTGCGAAAAGAGCGAACGGTTCGCGCTGGTCGGCTTGATCGCCATGCGCGGCTGCAACACGGTATAACCCGCGACAACGGAGCGTCCGTCCGCGGCAAACTCGGCATGGTTAAGCGGATGCGCCAGGGTGGCGATCAGCCGGTTGGCGCTGCCCTGCGGCAGGGAGGTATCCGCATCCAGCGTGATCACATATTTGATGTCAGGCAAAATGCTCGCGTCCCCAACTTGGGTGGAGTAAGGCGTCTCGCCCAAATTGAGCAACAGGCGATTGAAGTCCGCCAGTTTGCCGCGCTTGCGTTCCCAGCCCATCCAAACCCCTTCAGACGGATTCCACTGGCGATGACGATGAAATAAATAGAAGGGCAATCTTTCAGGATATTTTTTGTTAAGATCTTCAATGCCCGCGCTTGCCAGCCCAAGCAGGTTTTCATCCTCGGGCATATTCTCCGACGGGGCATCCCCGAAATCGGTCAGCAGGGCATAGGTCAATTGCGGGTCGGGATTGGATAGATAATAGAGTTCCAACTCTTGCAAGAGATGATTAAGCTCTTCGGCGCTTTCCAGCAGGGTTGGCACAACTACCATTGTGCGGTTGCCTGATGGGATGCCCTCCGAAAAATCCATGCGCGGCAGGCTCTGGGGCTTGATGCGGTGGGTCACATTCCAATGCACGAGTGTGATGGCGGCTTCCAAAGCCAATCCAAACCCAAGCGCGCCGACGAGGATGAGCTGGACAGGCGAGCCGCCCGAAAGCATTGCGTAAGTGAGCAGCCCCAAGACAAACAGCACGGAAAGGATGGCAATACTCCCCAGATACGTGGCAGTGGGGGATGCGAGCAACGCGCGGCGGATGCGGACGTTTAATTCAGGCTGGTAGCGGATACTGGCTTCGAGCGCCGCGCGCCCCGCATCCCGCAGATAAAAACCGACGTGCGCCTGCCTGCGGCGCTCCGCGGCTTTGTCATCCACACTCCGAGCGGATTCAACTGCGGCGAGCGCGACTTCCTCTTCGCTAAATTTTGAGTGGCGCGCCAGTTCCTCGATGACACTGCGATAACTGTTGCGGGTGTCAAAATCCATGCCCGCGTAAACCCCCGCTGGGTCGTCGCGCAAAATCTTTTCCACGCGGCTGGTCTGCTCAAAGAAATCTTTCCAATCTGTGGCGGCAAGCAGGCGCAGGCTGAGAAAACAGTTGGCGACAATGGTCTCGTTTGCGACCTCTGGGGAAGGGAGTTCACTCGGGGTTTCGATTAAAGTTTTAGGCGAATCCAATCCAGTTAATTCAGATGCAGCAAAAACAAGCCGCTCCAAAATCCCGATGTGCAGCATGATCGGAAACGCCCACAGTTCTCCAATCGTCAGCGGCGTGACCTGTTGATAGTCCCCCGCAAAAATGGCGGTTTGCGTCAGGTCAATCTGACTCTGGCTGTAGTCAACCCATTCGCGCGCCAGTCCAAAGATGCGGGGTAGTCCCGTTTCCAGTTTGGGTAACTCATTGAGAAAACTGGCTGGCAGGTCTTCTTCGATTTGTCGCAGGGTCTGTTTGACGATATAAAAATTATCCAGCATCCATTCGCCGGCGCGTGAAACCGGCGCGTCATTGGCTGGCACAGATTTAAAAACTGCATTGGCATTACGCAAAGCCAGTTCCCATATTTGCAGATAATCCAATAGGTCAGTTTTTTTTAGACGGGATATTTCTACGGTGTCCCGTGCTGGGGCCGCGGCTATCACGTGCGTTTTCGCCAGTTGGTGTGCGAATTCTCTCAGTTGATTATCTGAGTCTGAATTGGCTGGTTCGGATGAAATAACCTGCGTGGCAATCTGCATAGGTTAATGCTCTATGCGTTCACTTGTTGGTAGTTCCGGTGAGATTGGCTCTTGCTTGAGGGGTAGATCCTGCACGATCAGAAGCGGGACTTTGCCATACAAGATGAAATTGTTGACCATGCTGCCATACGGCCATTGGCGATTCCCCGAATAGCCATGCGCGTTGAGCGCGACGATATCGATCTGCTCCTGTTCCTCGAGCTGATGCAGCGCAGCTGCCGCATTTTCACTGGCGATGAGATGAGTTTGAACAGCAACGCCTTCCAGATAGGATCGCGACCTCAACTGTTCGAGATAATGTGCGGCTTCTTCGCGGTTCCGTTCGACAACGCGATTGGCTAGATCAATATCTTCGGGAGCCGGGGGCATTTGACGCGCCATCTCTGGCGTTTTCACGACATGCGCAAGATGTACCTGAGACTTATGATAATGCGCTAATTGGGTGATGACCGGCAAAACATTTTCCGCCCGCTGGGAACCATCCAACGGCGCCAGGATGCGTTGGTAAACAAGGGGTTCTGATAATTCACCGGAGTAGTCCCCATATTGATGCGCCCGAACAATCAGCAGCGAGGTCTGCGCGCTCAGGATAATTTTTTGCGTAATGCTGCTGATGCCCCATTGAGTCAAACCATTCCGTCCATGGCTGCTCAAAATGATCAGTTTCATCCCCTGGTTTTGGGCGTATTCCGTAATCCCTTCCGCTACCAACCCTTCCAGCACTATCGTCCGCGCCCGGATATTTGATTCTTGAAACCGCATCTTTGCCTTTTCCAGATAAAGTGCAGCTTTTGTTTTATTGATCTGCCAGTTTAGTAGATCAAACAATTGCGCGGATGCGCCTGCCTGGTTCTTTTCCAACATGCGCAGCAGTGTGATTTCCGCGTCAAAAGAACGGGCGATGGCAAGGACATGCGGCAGGACACACTCAGCCAGTTGAGAACCGTCCAATGGGACGAGAATAGTATCGAACATGGATATTCCTTTCGATTCTTTGACGCCGGGCAAAACCTCGATGGATTAAGCTCATTATCAAAGAAATGGTTAGCGCGCCAAAGTGCCGGGATAACCGCTGGGTTTGGGCGGCAGTTGAACTGCCACCCCATCGGTTTGGCGTGTTAACAAGAAATGTGAGCAAGCGCCGATTTTCTTCCAAGGGCAAGGCTGCCTTTATTGTGATCAGTCGGGCGACTCGAACCACGCAAATAAACACACCCGACTTAATTTTTATTATAAACCCTCCCCAGCCGCGTCCACCAGCCGGGGAGGGTTTGTCTCCGCCGCTTGGGGGAGGCGGGAGAAGGTCATTTCAGGAATGGCAATGCCCTGATGGCGGCGCAAAACGCTGAGGTTGAATCCATGGACCAGCAACTGAAATATATGTAGATGACCGGCGCGATGAGCAGGATCACCAGGAACCCGCCGATATTGCGGAATAACTTGGAGATCGCCAGGGGGGAGATATTATGGGTCCATAAGATTGTCTGATGGTAGTGAAGTGAATTCCAATCCTTTCTTTCCGCGTTCCGCGTGGATGGTCTCGCCCTCATGGAACTCACCATTCAGGATCTTGACCGCCAGCGGGTCTTGCAGTTCGCGTTGGATGGCGCGTTTGAGGGGACGTGCGCCATAATCGGCATCGTAACCGACCTCCGCCAGATAGGCGCGCGCCTCAGGACTGATCTCCAGCCGATAGCCGCGCTCCTTTAGCAGTGCAGAAACATGCCGTAGTTGGATCTCGACCACATGCACCAGGTCTTCGCGGCTGAGCGCATGGAAGATGATGATCTCGTCAATGCGGTTCAGAAATTCAGGTTTGAAATGCGCCTGCAAAACGTGCGTGATCGAATCGCGCATTACATTGACTTCCCTGCCGCCCATCCATAGCTCACCGCCCAGGTTGGAGGTCATGACCACCAGCGTGTTGCGAAAATCCACTGTGCGCCCCTGACCATCCGTCAGCCGCCCATCATCAAGCAATTGAAGCAACACGTTGAAGACATCCGGGTGCGCCTTCTCGATTTCATCGAACAGCACCACGCTGTACGGGCGGCGTCGCACCAACTCGGTCAACTGTCCACCTTCCTCGTAGCCGATGTATCCAGGCGGCGCGCCGATCAAACGGCTGACGGTGTGCTTCTCCTGGTATTCGCTCATGTCAATGCGGATCATGGCTCGCTCATCATCAAACATGAATTCAGCCAGCGCGCGCGCCAGTTCGGTCTTGCCGACGCCAGTGGGTCCCAGAAAAATAAATGATCCCAGCGGACGATTCGAGTCTTGCAGACCCGCCCGCGCACGACGCAAAGCATTCGAGACGGCTTTCAGCGCATCCTCCTGCCCGACGACTCTTTCACGCAGGCGGTCTTCCATGTGCAAAAGTTTTTGGGTTTCGCCTTCGAGCAGTTTCGCAATCGGAATGTGAGTCCAGCGCGAGACAATTTGGGCGATCTCTTCGGCATCCACTTCCTCTTTGAGTAGCGCCCCGCCCTGAGCCTGTACCTCTTTCATGCGGCGTTCACCATCCGCCAATTTCTTTTCCGACTCAGGCAGAGTACCGTACCGCAGGCGGGCAACCTTTTCCAAATCAGACTGCCGTTCAGAGCGTTCGATCTCCTGACGTGTTTGCTCAATCTTCTCTTTGGTCGTGCGCAGTTCGGCGATGGCTTGTTTCTCGGTCTGCCAGCGCGCTTGAAGTTCGTGAGACTTTTCCTTCAAGTTCGCCAGTTCTTTTTCGATATTTCCGAGCCGCTCTTTGGAAGCCTTATCCTTTTCCTTCTTAAGCGCCTGACGCTCGATCTCCAGTTGCATCACCTGACGGTCAACTGTATCCAACGCCTGCGGCTTGGAATCGATCTCGGTACGTAGACGTGCGGCGGCTTCGTCAATCAGGTCAATGGCTTTATCGGGCAGGAAGCGGTCGCTGATGTAACGCTGTGAAAGCGTCGCGGCAGCAAGAACCGCAGCATCTGTGATCCGTACGCCGTGGTGGACTTCATAGCGCTCTTTTAATCCGCGCAGAATGCTGACCGTATCTTCGACAGTCGGCTCTTCCACCACTACTGGCTGGAAGCGGCGCTCCAGAGCGGGGTCTTTCTCGATGTGCTTGTGATATTCGTCGAGCGTGGTCGCACCGATCAAATGCAACTCGCCGCGAGCCAGCATCGGCTTGAGCATGTTGCTGGCGTCCATCGCGCCTTCAGCCGCGCCCGCTCCAATGATCGTGTGCATTTCATCCAGAAACAGGATAATTTCCCCTTCAGACTCTGTGATCTCTTTCAACACGGCTTTCAGGCGTTCTTCGAACTCGCCGCGATATTTAGCGCCTGCCACCAGAGCGCTCATATCCAACTGGACCAGGCGTTTGTGTTTGAGCCCCTCAGGCACATCCCCATTGATGATCCGCTGCGCCAGCCCCTCAACAATGGCAGTCTTGCCGACGCCAGGTTCGCCAATCAGCGCGGGATTGTTCTTGGTGCGGCGGGATAGGATTTGTATCGTGCGGCGAATCTCTTCGTCACGTCCGATGACTGGATCAAGTTTTCCCTGACGTGCCATGGCAGTCAGGTCGCGTCCATATTTTTCCAACGATTGGAAAGTTCCTTCGGGATTCTGCGATGTGACACGCTGGGAACCGCGTACCTGTTTCAAGGCAGAGAGGATCGCATCCTTGGTCAGACCGAATTGAATCAGCCGTTTGCTTTCATTGCTATCTGCCAGTCCCAGCAAAATATGCTCGGTGGAAACGTAATCATCCTGCATCCCTTTGGCGTAGCGTTCGGCGGCAGACAACACATCCGCTGTTTGGCGCGACATGCTGACTTCCAAATTTGCGCCCTGAACCTTTGGCTTTTTATTCAGTTCATTGCTCAGTTCGTCCTGAATGGCTTGTGTCCCGCCCGATGCCTTGGTGATGATCGCGCGCACGATCCCATCCTGTTGTTGAACCAGCGCCAGCAGCAAGTGAATCGGTTCGACCACCTGATGCTGGTGATCCTGCGCAAGATGTTGGGCGGCGAGCAAAGCCTCCTGCGATTTTTGTGTGTATTTTTCTAAGTTCATGGAATTTTTCTCCGTACCATCATTCAGATGTAACCGTCCCGAAGGGTTGACCTTAAAACCTTCGCAACTTTCTTTCTCTCTCTAAAATATCATTCCTGAATTTCCAGTTCGATCCAAGTGGCTTCGTAATAAACTTCACGGTAATGAGCGAGACGCAACTGCTGGCTTTCAACTTGAGCGGTCAGTTCGGCTTCCAATTGGCGGATATGCGACTGTAATTCAACAACCTGATTCCGCAAGCGCAAGATCGTTTCGGCGGCAGCCTGATCAACGCCCAAATCTTTTTGAAGACGACGCTGACAGCGCAACTCGTAACCTTCATAAGTTCCATACCAATATTTTTTGGGAGATGGGTTTTCGGGAATCATAATTTGACCTCACTTGGGTCTGCGTGTTTCTGACGGGCGGAAGCCAATGCTGTAATGCCCTCAACTTCCTGATCGGTCAACGCGACAGGCAGAACCAGTTTGACTCGGGCAAACATGTCGCCGCGTTTGTTGGGTTCGCGCAGATAGGGCATGCCTTTGCCGCGCAAGCGGAAAGTCTGGTTGGCGTTGGTGCGCGGCGGAATCGTCAAAGTCAGCGGCTTCTCCAACGCGGGGATGCGGATCTCGCCGCCGGCAATCGCCGTGAAGATGTCAACCACCGCATCCATGTGCAGGTCATCCCCATCGCGCTCAAAAACATCATTGGGCACAACTTTGATGATTAAATACAGATCCCCAGCCGCGCCGCCGTTCCTGCCCGACTCGCCGCGACCAGCCAGACGAACCCGCGTTCCAGTGCGTACGCCAAGCGGAATACTTGCCTGAACGCGATGTCCATTTATTTCCAACGCGCGTTGTGTGCCGCGAAAAGCCTCTTCCAGCGTCAGATCAACTTCGTATTCCACATCCCGCCCACGGCGCGGACTGGGTGACGCGCCTCGTCCGCGGCTGGTTCTGCTCCCGCCAAAGATATTGGCGAAGAAGTCGGAGTACGGCGAGTCGGTTCCAAACAAGTCTTCCAAGTCTTCGGCATTGGCGTATTGGGCGCGCGCCCCTTGACCGGGTTGAGTTGACCAGTTTTGCCAGTTAAAATCCTGCTGGCGACCGCCCATCTGCTGCCATTGCTGGTATTGTGTCCGCAACTCATCATACTTCTTGCGCTGTTTTGCATCCGATAAAACCTGGTAGGCCTCGTTGATCGTCTTGAATTTTTCTTCGGCGTCTTTGTTGCCTGGGTTTACATCCGGGTGATGTTTACGCGCCAACTGACGGAAGGTTTGCTGAATCACCTTCTTGTCGGCAGTTGGCGCTACGCCTAAGATTTCGTAATAATCCTTGAAGTCCATTGGATACCGTTTTATTTATCTTCCTGTTTATCATCCGATTCTTTTTCGTTCATGGACTGCCATCTTTTATAAGCAGACTCAATTTCCCCGGCTGTGTGGGTATCGCAGGCGACCAGCGGTTGATGTTCATCCGGCGCGATGTAGCCGCCGGGGCTGGTCACGGTACAACCCAACAGCCTGCCGTCCGGGAAATACACGGCCAGAATATTGAAGAGTTTGGCGCATACGATGCAGCCATGTATCTCGACTGCATTTTTATTTTCAGAAGTGTTCATAACTATTCATCTCCCTTTTGGAGCCAGCCTTTCTGTTGCCAGGAATCCAAATATCTGGGCTCCGGCCAGAATTTCCCGGGAATGAAGTCAGAACATTCAACGGGAAATATGCCCCCGCCGCGGTTGGATCGCGACCAGCCAAATTCGATCTCGCGGTCACAACTTGCGCAATTCACATAAAACTTGTCGTTTCCGGGGTTGTTATGCGGCTCAAATATTTCATAATCTTCTGGTTTGGAAGAGGAATTATGGCACGGTTTAGAAAAGCCCAATTTGCGGCAAAAACACCTTTACAATTTTGGCTACACTTGTGGGGCGGGAGGCAAGGGAAAAGAACGCCTTTGAAGAAGGCGTTGGGCTAAAACGTTCGATTACCCCAGGGGATTGCTGCCCGTGGATGCCTCACAGTGTAACATAATCGTCCAGAATTTGTAAACCAGTTTTTTCGCGCTTGTGAACCGTGTCAGAATTTTGTATGCGAACAGAATGTCACTGGTCGGATTTGGGGGAGGGTCAGGATGGGGGCGGTTGTGACGGTATTCTAAGTCAATGTTTGTTTGGGGATTGACAAGTGTATCAATTATGGTACACTGTCGCTATGGATAAAAACGGCGACAAAGAGCCTATCCTCAATGTGGTGTTCTATAAAACCGAATCGGGCAACGAACCTGTACGGGAGTGGTTGAAAGACCTGCCCAAAGCAGATCGTCAAGCCATTGGTGAAGATATCAAAACTGCCCAATATGGCTGGCCTCTCGGAATGCCACTGATCCGTAAAATCGAGCGTGGACTCTGGGAAGTTCGCTCCCATATTGCGGCTGGAATCGCGAGAGTGTTTTTTACGGTCATGGACAGCACAATGATACTTTTGCACGGATTTGTCAAGAAGTCCCAGAAAACGCCGCAAAACGAGTTGGACACCGCGCGTCGCCGACTGAATAACCTGGAGAAGGATTAAGCTATGAACAAGAAACATATCGGAAGTAACTTTGACGATTTCCTCAAAGAGGAAAAAATCTACGAACAGGTACAAGCCGCCGCGGTCAAGCGCGTGATTGCCTATCAGATCACGGAGGAGATGAAGAAAAAGAAACTGACGAAAACGGCAATGGCGAATCGCATGAAGACCAGCCGCGCCGCGCTGGAACGTCTGCTCGACCCCAACAACGCCTCGATTACTTTGTTTACGCTGGAGCGCGCCGCGTCCGTGTTGGGAAAGAAGTTGACAGTTCAGTTGGGATGAGGTTCCGAAATGCAAATTGCAGAATCCGAGGCCGCAAGGCTTCGGATTTTTTGTTGGGGAGTCTGCGGGCGATGAGACCTGTCCATGCGGGGGAGGGCGAGCGCGGGGAGAGGAGAGTCTGCTGGCGATGAGACCTGTCCATGCAGGGGAGGGCGAGTGTGGGGAGAGGAGAGTCTGCTGGCGGCGAGAGGTGTCCATGCGAGGGAGGGCGAGCGCGGGGAGAGGGAGTCTGCTGGCGGTGAGACCTGTCCCATGCGGGGGAGGGCGGGCGTGGGGCGAGGGAGACTGCTGGCGATGAGACCTGTCCCATGCGGAGGAGGGCGAGTGTGGGGAGGGGGAGTCTGCTGGTGGTGAGACCTGTCCGTGCGGGGGAGGGCGAGTGTGGGGAGAGGGGAGTCTGCTGGCGATGAGACCTGTCCATGCGGGGGAGGGCGAGCGCGGGGAGAGGAGTCTGCTGGCGGTG
>Ga0210046_1002247_pt1 | contig 13910 bp, 18 predicted proteins | sample CryGeyCG2114_250_FD_185461 | JGI IMG/M metagenome (GOLD analysis project Ga0210046, IMG submission 185461) | Groundwater microbial communities from aquifer - Crystal Geyser CG18_big_fil_WC_8/21/14_2.50 (SPAdes) (version 2) | ecosystem: Environmental > Aquatic > Deep subsurface > Groundwater ... | reverse complement strand
GGGGGGCGCGTTCGATTTGAAGGACGGGCGTCTCTTCGTAGATTTGCGCGCCGGCTTGCATGGCGATGCGCTTGAGTTCGCGCGCTTGCTTGGCCGGGTTGAGCAGGCCGCAGCGCGGCTCCCACCAGCCGCCCAGGAAGAGCGGCGAATCCACCTCGGCGCGGATCTTCCCGGCCTCGATCCACTCGATGCCGGTGACGCCCATCGAGGTCAGGATTTCCAGATCGTGCTGGATGCGCTTGACGTAACCCGGCGTGGTGGCGGCGCGCAGGAATCCGGGGAATTCGTAATCGGATTGGATCTTGTGTTCCTTGACCAGCGCGTCCACGTAGTCCACGGCGCGTTCCATGTAACGGTGCGCCTCGACCGTGCGCTGCTGGCCGAAGAGGGACTTGGTCACGGCAGGCTCCAGGCCGAAGAGCGTCATCGAGAAGCCGCCATTGCGTCCGCTTGCGCCGAAGCCGATCCCCTCGGCCTCCAGCACGGCGACCTTCATGCCGGGGTCATCCTTGAGCAGGTTGTAGGCCGTGGAAAGCCCGGTGAACCCGCCGCCGATGATGGCAACGTCAACGCTCAAATCGCCTTTGACCGGCGGGTTGGGCGTGTACTCGCCATAGGTGGCGAGCCAGAAGGATTTGTCAGAGTAGTCTTTCATAGATGTCTCCTTTTTGGACCTAACCCCCATTCCCCCTTCCCTACAGGGAAGGGGGGTAGGGGGGATAGGTCTGAATTTCTATTCCTCTCCCGTGATCTTGAACACCGCATCGTTTGGGTGGACTTTCTGGGCGACCTTCAGGGCTACATCCTGCCCCGGCCTGGCCTCGTCCACATTCTGGTGCTCGATTTGCAGCGATTTCACTTCCTGCTTGAAATCGGTGGCGTGGCCGAGGAAGTGCAGCGTATCGCCTACCCGTATCTTATCCGTCAATTCCAAGACGGCGACACTGATGCGGTCGAAGTAATGTGTTACTTTGCCAATGCGATTGCCGGACATGTCAGCCTCCTTTCGAGACCTCCGAGGTCTATCAGACCTCGGAGGCATGAACCAAAACACCCATCTTCTCCATATCTTTCATCAGTCGTATCGGCTCAGCCAGATGCCCCATCATCCACAGGCCGGGACGTTTAGCCGAGCCATCCAGATATTGCAGTAGAAATGCGACCACCGGGATGGCGGTCAGCTTGTAGCCATCGGAATGAGCGACGCTAGCCCGGACCTGGGCCTGCTTCCCGTTTTTCAAGCCGGATGCCTGTACCTGGAGTTCCGCCCGGTACGGCGGCTTGGGCAGGTTCATCATGCCCCACCACAGCATTTTTCCCAGCGGATGGACGCTGTGTGCGGTTTTCCGGTATAAGATTTTTATTATTTTGCCTCCGCGTAGGGCGGATTTCATAATCCGCCGCTGCAAGTGGTGGCGGGTAGGGATACCCGCCCTACCTGGTATTTGATTACCACACGAGCTTAATCTCGTATGCGTCAAATATCGGATCTGCGCTGACAAGAATCATCTTTTCGATCTTTGCTTGAACTGCAAGCATACGGTCGAAGGGGTCGCGATGGTGAAATGGAAGAATTGCAATCGCGGCAGCATGCTCAACAGTAATGTTCAAGATATCGATTCCATTCAGCGCCAATTGATGGGGGATAAAGGTATCATAGGGCTGTTTCAAGATCAATTTCCCCAAACTTATTTTTATGGCAATCTCCCAAAGACTTGCGGCGCTCAAGAATGGCTGCGATTCTTCTGCTTCGATCAAAGCTTGCGCAGGTTGACTCAGACGTGGATCGTCATCCACGAACCAGAGAAAAGCGTGGGTGTCCAGCAGGATATTCATGGCATATATTCTGCAAAATCACCAAGCGGCGCGTCGAAGTCGTCTGCCATTTGGATCATGCCTTTTGCGCTTCCCGCTTTGCGTGAACGGAGCATCTGTTTGAGCGGAACCAACTGTACCACGGCCTTGTCGTCGCGTTCGATGAACACCGGTTCGCCGTGCAAGGCCATGTCAATTAAATCCCACAACTTTTTCGGAAGTTCACGTTGTTTGATCTGGTAAACCATGCTCGCCTTCTTTCTGCGCGTTTCGAGATAGCACAGAGCGGATTTTATCATCCGCCGCTGCGATTGTTGGCGCGCTCCTGTCTTAATTTAAGTGTGATCGCCGAACTCGCTGCCGTCAGGCCGGTTATCATCAGGGCAGTCAATAAACCGCCCAGGGCGACGGCGACGCGAAAGTCGTTGATGAGTGGCGGTATGCGGCTTGGGTCAATGGATTTGGCGAACTCCTGGCCGATGGTGGCTGTGGGCGGAGCCAACAGCGCCAGCACCGTCAACGGAATGGCCATGCCGATAACGCTGATAGAGCCGGAGATCAAGCCGGCCTGAAAGACTATCCTCCTTCTCGAGTCAAGGCTGTCGGCGGTCTGCTGGCGAAGGATCAGAATGGTGGTGACGGCTCCCAATGGGATTGCCAGCAGGAGGTTCCCCACCGGCAAACCCATCGTCATGAACATGAGTATCATGCCAATCGGGATGCCGATAAGCCCAACGAGGCTTGCGGTTTTTGCATAAGCAGGCATGGCAGTCATTTCCCTGAGATCAAAAATCGCCAAAACTTCCCGTAGGCGCGCGGCCGCGGCCAGAAGGCCGGGACGCGTTGGCGATAATCCGCGTAGCCTTCGCCGAAGCGTTCGATGAGTTCCTTCTCCTCGACCAGCCGCAGCCAGAGGGTCATACCGAATGGCATGAACAGTCCGAAGGTCAGGGCGAACCAGTTGCCGTTCAGCAAGCCGAGGCCGAAGCCGAGGCGGATGACCCCGGCGTAGACCGGGTGCCGGAGGATGCCATAGATGGCCGTATCCACCAGCCGGCCTTCTGCGGGATAGTAAACGTAGAGCAGGGCCAGGTTGTCGAAGCCGAAGGCGAAGATGGCGCGCACCCAAATGATGAAACCAACCAGGATGAAAAACAAGCCGAGCGTGACCACGCCGGGCGACCACCAGCCGAGCGGGATGGCCGGGCCGGGCATGTAGGCGATGTGGATGACAGCGGACAATATCAACGCCAGGCCCGGTACGCCGTGGATTGCGAAAGCATTCCGGTAAGCCAATTCCCCCCACTTTTGCTCGAAGGCCGCACGGCGCGTGATGAAGCGCGCCAGCCAGAAAAATCCCACGCCGAGGACGACGAACTGCGTGACCAATGTCCCTTGCGGCCAGCGGCTGTCGAGCATGATGAAGAAGAGCGTGACCAGCGCGAAACTGCCCAGCACGTACAGGCCGATGAGCAGGTTGCCACGCCGCGTGCGCATATCGGGGACGTGGGCTTGCATTTGTTCGATGCCGGGGAATTCTTTCATGGCTGATACTCCTATCTTGCCTGGAATTACTATACTCTCATTTACCCTTATTTACAATAACCTTTCCCGAGGTTTTTGGGTAATCTGCACGCTGGCGAAATTGGCAGCCACTTTACCGCTCATCGCTTCGAGTAAGACTTTGGCGGGGTCGAAATCGCCGGTTATGAATTCGACTACTTGTCGTTCCTCTGTTAACACAAACTTCCGAAATCTCTCAGACTTCGGAAGCCTTGCCGGTTGGATCACTTTTTTCGTTGGGGGTGCCTTTGGCTGTTATCGGTACTGCATGGTGTAATCTGGCGCGCGTGTCAATAAACGCGGGTTGCGCAAACGTGATTTAATAGGCGCGAGTCGCCCGACTTGAACATACACGACAGAGCGTTTGGGGAGATCATCGTGTTTGAGGTAACTTTCGCTGCGGCGTAAATTTTCGCTATTGAAAGCCGGATCTTCTTTGTCTAATAGCACGATGAGCGCATCTTGCGGGATGCGCTTACCAAATTCAGGGTGTTCTATGATGTAGCGATTGAATTCGGTAAATAATTCATCATATTTCTCATCGAACAGGGTGTTCATTGGTGTTTCCTCATTTCATTTTCGTATTGCTCGCGGTATTTCTTCCAATTCTTGCGTATATCGTTTTGTCCGAAAGATAACACTTCGGCATTGGTATAGTACGGAAATTCTTCCTTCGACACTGTTCCGTCAGGGTGGATCGTATCTTTGTGCGGGGGACCGTGTGCTGTATCGTATCGAACGATTTCACACCATTTGCCATCTATTTCCGACTCGTATTGAATCGTGAACTCTTTGATCGTGCGCTCTTCGAGAATATGAAAGTGCCTATACCTATCACTACTGCTGCCTTGCAGTGGAACGATAAAACGCGTAACGGTCATCCGTGTAATTCGATCTGGGAAATGGAGGCGGCGTCGAAGCGATGGACTTTTCCGATCCGCTGGGAATGAACGCTGACGATGAGCGATTGCATAGGCTGATTATACCAACGAATACAACACGAAGCCCACTCTTATGAGGATGAATGTTTCGAGTACAATCTCTTGTTGGAGGAAAGAATGGTGATTACAGATGTACTACTGCGCAGACTTGAGGAGGTGCTGCAATGAAAAAGCAGACCGTGAACTTGTTACTGGCCGAGATGGATGAGGCTTACCAAACCCTGCGCCAGCGGCTGGAGGGGCTGACTGACGAGGAGTTCTTTTGGGAACCAGTTCCAGGCTGCTGGACGGTGCGGCTTATGGAGGATGGCCGCTGGTGGGTGGATTACTATGACCCGGCGCCTCAGCCGCCGCCCTTCACGACCATCGGCTGGCGGCTGGTGCACATCGCGACCTGCAAGGTAATGTACCACGAACACGCCTTCGGGCCGGGGCAGTTGACCTGGGACAACCTCGATTATCCTCACACCGCCGCGTCCGCGATTGCCTTGCTGGAGGAGGGTCAAGCCCTGCTGCGCGCCGACCTGGAGAAGCTGACCGACGCTGACCTGGACAAAATGCGGCTGACCAACTGGGGCGAAGAGTGGCCGGCCTGGCGCATCTTCTGGGCAATGATTTCGCACGACCTGCACCACGGCGCGGAGATCGGCTGCCTGCGGGATTTGTATCAGGATAAGGTGACAGTCACCTAAACCCATCCTGCTGTAGCTTGACAATAGTGTATAGCAGAAATTGCGTCGCGTCAAAGGGGATGCGGGGCGATTTGGGAGTAGAAATTCACGCGCCATTGTGGTAAAGTATAAGTGTGGGAATCGAATGGTTATTCTGAGACTGACGAAAGGAGGTGGCTCATGATGACCCCGAGGAAGAAACGACAATTCGATATCTTGTTAGCTGACGATGGTTCAGAGCACGCTCGCGCGGCTGTCGCTTTGTTGGGTGACTTGCCCCTGCCGTCGGAGTGTCTCATCACCGTGTTCAGGGTCTTTGCCTCGACCCAGGCGGCCGAGGTCACGGTTCTCGAAGACGCCGTTGCACAAACCTGCGCCTTGCTGATGAACAAAGGTTTGCAGGCGAAGTCCGAATTACTGCTTGGTTCTCCGGCTGAAAAGATCGTCGAATACGCCGAGGAGCACAAGCCTGACCTGATCGTGGTCGGCGCGAAGGGCTTGCGCGCCACCCTCGGCATTTTGTTGGGCGGCGTGGCCCAACAAGTGGCCGAATACGCCTGCTGCCCGGTGCTGGTCGTCCGCGCTCCCTACGACAGGCTGCGGCGCATCCTGCTGGTCAGCGACGGCTCGCCATACAGCCAGCAGGCCGTGAAATGCCTGGGCAATTTCCCGCTCCCTGGTGGTGTGAGCCTGCAGGTCATGCACGTCTTACCGCCTCCGCCGTTCCCGCTCGTGGTTACCGAGCCGCCCTATTCGGGCCTGGCGATGGTGGAGCCGCTGCCCGTGCCGGAGGAGATTGCCGCCCTGCGCGCCCGCGAGGAACAGGCAGGACAGGCGCTCCTGGATCACACCGTAGATGCTTTGAAGAAACAAGGCCTGTCTGCAACCACGGTGCTCAAGCGCGGCGACGCGGCAACCGAGATCATCGAATACGCCCGGAAGCAGCAGATAGATATGATCGTCACCGGCTCGCGCGGCCTCAGCCAGTTCAAATCCTGGCTGATGGGCAGCGTCTCGCGCAAACTGGTGCATTATTCAGGATGCTCGGTGCTTGTAGTCCGAGGGCCGCAAGCCGGTTGAGAAGGTCGAGCGACTGAAGTTTTGAACCGCGAAGCAACGACCCTCAAAGAGCGGGGGCAGGCGAGCGCGAAGTTCTTTCTTCGCGCCGCCACGAAGAAACCTTTGCGGTCTTCGCATCTTCGCGGCCGGCCCCCGTTCTTTGAGGGTGAATCTTTGAGCCTTTGGCTATGAAGATGCCTGGAGGATGAGAATGGATTTCTTCGCAGTCATCGCCGAACGTCATTCGACGCGCGCCTTTGCGGATCGCCCGGTCGAAGCGGAAAAGGTGCAGAAGATACTGGAAACTGCCAACCGCGCCCCCTCGGCGGGGGACTTGCAAGGTTATGAAATCTATCGGGTCACCAAAGCGGAACACAGGTCCGCGCTGGTGCAGGCGGCGTTCGGTCAGGATTTCATCGCCGAAGCGCCGGTCGTGCTGGTTTTCTGCGCCAACCCGGCGCGCTCGGCCATCTGGTACGAGCAGCGCGGCGTGCGGCTCTATTCAGTGCAGGATGCGACCATCGCCTGCGCCTTTGCCATGCTGGCCGCCACCGCGCTGGGACTTTCCACGGTTTGGGTGGGGGCTTTCGATGAGGAGGCAGTGCGCCAGGCTGTTGGCATCCCCCCGGATTTGACTCCGGTGGCAATATTGCCGATTGGCTACGCCGGCAAGAAGCCGCGCATCACGCCCAGGCGGGAGTTGAGCGAATTAGTGCACGAGGTGTAAGATTTGGGTCAATTCGTGACATTCGATGCAGTGTTTTGTTCCCGATAAATCTAAAGATGGATCGGGTTACGCTTCAGGAACTGGCCGGCGCCTGCCTCGCCGACAAATTGATTATCGCGTACGATCACCCGGCCTCGCTGCAGAACCAGGGCGGGGTAGCCCTTGACCGTCACGTCCGCGTAGGGGCTGTAGTCCACGTTCATGTGCAGGTTCTCTTTGGTCAAGCGGTGCTTCTTGTCCGGATCCCAGATGACCAGGTCGGCGTCAGCGCCGATGCTGATCGTCCCCTTACGCGGCAGCAGGCCGAAGAGACGCGCCGGGCCGGTGGCGACCAGTTCCACGAAGCGGTTGACAGAGAACCGCCCCTCGTTGACCCCGAAGTGATAGAGCAGGGGCAGGCGTGTCTCGACGCCGGGCATCCCATTGGGGATCTTGGAAAAGTCGTCCTTGCCCATGTCTTTTTGGCCGACGAAGTTGAAGGGACAGTGGTCCGTGCCCACCGACTGGAGATCGCCGCTGGCCAGTCCCCTCCACAGCGCCTCCGGGTTGCCCTTGGCCCGCAGCGGCGGCGACATGACGTACTTGGCGCCCTCGAAGTCCGGTTCCTCGTATTTATCCATCGTGAACATCAGGTACTGGGGGCAGGTCTCGCCGTAGACTTTGAAGCCCTTGGCCCGCCCGGCTTTGAGCGCCTCCACGGCCTCCGCGGCGGTCATGTGCACGACGTAGAGCGGCGCGCCGGTCATGCCGGCCATGACCACCGCCCGGTGGGTCGCTTCCGCTTCCGCTTCGGGTGGATGGCTCAAGGCGTGCCAGATGGGTTCCTTCTTGCCCTCGGCCACGTGCTTATTGATCAGGTAATGCAGCACATCGCCGTTTTCCGCGTGGACAGCGATCAGCGCCCCGATCTCCTTGGCGCGCAGCAGTGCGCGGAACAAGGCCTCGTCATCCACCATGTAGCCGCCCTTGTAAGCCATGAAAACTTTGAAGGAGGGAACACCCAGCCTGACCATGTCGCCCATCTCGGCCATGCGCTCGTTATCCATGGCGCCGATGGCGATGTGCATGCCGTAGTCAATGCAGGCCTTGCCCCCGGCCTTCTTGAGCCAGATGTCCAGCGCCTCGCGCAGCGTCTGCCCCTTGCCCTGGATGGCGAAGTCAATGATGGTGGTGGTGCCGCCGCAAGCCGCGGCGATGGTCCCGCTGCGGAAATCGTCGGCGGAAACCGTGCCCATGAAGGGCAGCTCCATGTGGGTGTGGGGATCAACCCCGCCGGGCATGACCATCATGCCGGTGGCGTCAATGACCTCATCACCCAATAGGTCCCGCCCGATGAGGGCGATGGACTCACCGTCCACCCCGATGTCGGCTCGATAACTCTCGGCGGCGGTGACAATCGTACCATTCTTGATGACCAGATCCATGGCAAACTCCTTTCCTTTTGTGACTGCTCAACCTGATCTTTGAAATTTGTCTCCCAGCCGAGTGTCTCCTTTTTGAGATTAGGCGGCGTTCTCTCGCGCCGCCGGTTGCGCAAGAGAGCGCAACCTAATCACATACTTATCGCCTCTAACGGGGCGTCATCGTGATGCTGCCCAGCGGACAGACCATCACGCATAATCCGCAGCCGTCGCACTGCGCGCCATTGATCGTTACAACCTCACCCTTGAAGCCGGTGATGGCCTGGTAACCGCCCCAGCCGGCGGCAAAGGCGCGCCTGATCATCTCGGCTGTGTGCGCCGGCGGCGCCGAGGCCAGCATAAAGGGATTCGGGAAGCGCATTCCGGCAAATTCTATGCTCAAATTCGTCACTTCTTCCTCCTGGTAGGCTCCTTCATCTCCGTGCAGAGAGAATATTGAGGCCAATGTCAACGATGAGTCCACTGCAAAAAGCCAGGAATTTCACGCAAAGACGCAAAGTCCACCAAGGGTTTCTTCATTACACCACTTCTCTTTGCGCTCTTGGCGACTTTGCGTGAGACCTTTTTGCAGTAAAGTCAACGATTGCTTCGCGTTCAGGGCTGCGTTCTCGAACCATGTGATGACGCTTTCTCATCGTGGATAGGCTTGAGAGGAAGAAGGAAGGGGATAAATACGGAGCGCCTGTTGGATATCCTTTGGTTCCAAGTAGGGATAATCTTCGATGATCTCTTCGATGGTCATCCCATCGGCGACCAGGTTCACGATCAAGGATACCGTAACGCGCATCCCACGGATGCAAGCGCGCCCGCCCATGATATTTGGATCGAAGGTGATACGATTAAGCTCTACCATCAAGTTACTCCATGTCTGGTCCCTTGTCGAGGGCCTTTGACATTATATTACATTTCCACCTTGTAGGATGCTCTCGCCTTTCCGAAGCAGCTTGCTGGTCGGCCTGAAATTTGCTCTGGCGTATGAACCCTGCCAGCAGCCGTTGCACGCCAGGCTGTTCAAAAGCGTGTCGTTGTGGCACAATTCCAGAGATGCACTCAAAATACAATGGCCAAACGCGGAGCAATGTTAGCCGCCACGCTTTCTCATTTGATCCAAAATTGGCCTTGAGTAAGCCTCTGCGTTATCCAACAATGCTATTTCTTTCAGGCCAAGATGCTTCTTCAACTCCTTGATCACTTCATGCCCCAGGAAGTACCCCGTTTCGCTCTTACCACAGATTTCAAGCCACGACCCGAAGAACGGAGAGACGGGTTTGCCAGCATCCACCGTTTTCAAGAATTCGGCGGCGAGCCAGCCCTTACGACTCTGACACCAGTCAAGCCAGTCATCATCGTTGCTCTGATTTGCTTGATGCCAAGTATCTGAGTTCAGTATCAAACCTTCGCAATATTGTGCAAATCCTTCTTCATAGAGTTGCCACCACGGTCCAGAGTCGATTGGTTTTCCGTGTTGCGCTCGCCAACAATGATGCACAAGATGCCCAATCTCGTGAGCAATCAAACCTGTGATTGCTTCGGAGTCGCTCCAGCCGCACTCAGCGATGTTTTCCAATCCAAACAAGATTGCTGGCAAACCATGAAATGGCGTCACCCACCCTGCGCCACAACCGATGCCTACATAGATTACAAAAATTGCGTTGCTGTCGAAGGTAAGTGCCTGTTGCGTTTTGGAATAGACAGGCTCACACAATTCCAGCAGGTTTCTATGCGCCTCTTGCATAGCAGAAAGTCGTTCGCCCAGGTGAGGGAAAACCTTCTCATGGGCAATTTGTCGCCAGTCCAGACTTTGCGTTGAATAATCTTCGATTTGCTTAGCCAGAAGTTCGGGCCATTGCGACATGTACCCTGTTGCCCAACCTTCTATTTGGTCGTTTAGGGATTTGCGTTCAGCCTCAGCCCAGTACGTCAGGAAGGCAGGGAAAGTATCAATAAACTCGCACATAGTCATTACGAATCCGCCGGTACACTTTGAGCGCCTAACGGTTTGCGTTAAGGTCTCCCGTTGAGAACTCTGGGATGCGGCAAGACGATTTGAATATTGGCGGCGTCCTTTCTTGGGTTAAGTACCGAAGAACAAAATGTCTTAAAAAGGGCGATTTTCCGCAGATTCTTGTTTCTTGGGACGCTTTGTTAGCCCGCTTTTCGCTTTACAGGAACTCGATAATACCATTCGGCAACTGTCTGACTTGCTCCAAAGAAATTTGCACATTTTCCGAGTGCATATCTAATTTGTTATTCACAATTTCGGGTGTCGCAGCATGAAAAACAACTGTGCCATCAGTGTAGTTTTCTAAAGTCATTTCATCTTGAATGGAAATTTGTCCGTTTGGAGTTTGGATGGTAACGAATTCGGGGTGTATAAGCCTTCCATCCCCCAAAGCGATGATACTTCTTGGACTGAAAGACCTGAAAATTTGTGTTTTTCCAGAGAGTCTAATTGTCACAGCGCCATTGTTGAGCAAGTTTTCAATTTTTCGATTCGCTTCGAAGAGAATTCGCTCTACATTCTGTTTCTCCAGTTTTTCTTTGTTTGCAATATCTAGCATTGTCCAATCTGTCTGTTCTTGTGGCGCAATTTGGAGCAACAATTCGGAAAGTGATTTTCCGCACTCAACCAATTCTTGCCACTTACTTGTGGAATAGGTTTGTTCAAGTAACCAGCAAATTGCAGCACCCATAAAATACTGCCGTGAATATCCGTAGTAACACATTGAATTATCGGGAGAAATATTGAAAAGAGCTGCCTTTGCTTTTTGTTCTACAAATGATGCGGCGCCTTCATTCATTTCCAAGTTTTTCTCAAAATCAAGTAGCCCTTCATGCTGGGCTAATATTCCATGTCTTTTCCTAATCAACCCAGACAGAACTTTTGATTTTTCCAATGGCGAAAGCGTGTTGTTGTTTAAAACATCTGTTTCTGCTGAACATAATGCACGATAGGTTGGATTCAACTCAGGATAAAAAGCGAGAACTTCAAAAAAATTGTATTCCCCGTCGAATTGAAATTTTTGACCCTGATAAACATGAAAACATTCATGATAAACCAACGGAATCAGCGATTGCTTGTCGTTGCACATCGCTAATGGGATGGTTGCTGTTAAATAACCATTAATTTCTAATGCTGTTGCTGCTGTCAATTGATTTGGGCGGTCTGACGGCGGGTTGGGATGATTGATAAATATGAACTCGTCATCGTCATAAATGACGATAGGAACATTTCTGGGCGTGTAATCCAGCCAAGTTGAAACAGGATTTTCCAATGCGCGCTTAACAATGTCAATAGTGACTTTTGCTTTCATGGTTTCACCTTGTTGAGAGTAGCGGGCTAAAACATACTCGGTTGACGGTCTCAATGTAACCGCTTATATCTGGTAAATGGCTCTTCTTTGCATGATTGCTTGACATTCTCACACGCGCGATGTGATTACAGCTACTCTCTACCTCTAATGCCATCAACCCTTGCTCATATTATAGGGTCATTTCCTCGAAAGTCAAGCAGCGCGCCGGCTGGTCGAGTGTTGTTGTCCGTCTGGCGTAGTTTCTAAAACAATACTTCCGAAGACTGTCAGCCTCCGGGAGTTTCCTACCTGGTAGAATCTTTGTAATGGTGACAGACCTGACATGTCTCAGCCAATCCGTTGCCTTCCTTCACTCTCGCGTGGACAAAGGCCATCGTTGAGCAATTTCTCGCGGAGACATGTCAGGTCTTACACGCGCACTGCACGGATTTCGGCGTCAATATCTTTCTGGGTGATGTTCAATTTCTTCGCGCGAGCACGCACGCGCTTCCAGGATTTGTCAAAACGCTTTTCAATTTCATCGCTATCCGCCAAACCAAGCTTGATGAAGCGAACATACTTCAACACATCGGTCAGGCGGGATTCGGGAAGTGTGGAAATTTCACGAATGATGGTTTGCTCTAAATTGGTCACGGCGTACCTCTTGCGATAATTATACTCCGCCAGATCAATGAGCGCCGCTCAGAGCTTCCTTTTGTCGCCTCTTTCCAGGCTAAAATCTCTGCATCGCCTTGAAGATCGCCTGCGCGCCGAAATCCAGCGCATCCACCGGCACGCGCTCATCCGCGGCGTGGATGGTGCGGATGAAGTTGAAGTCCTCCGGCAGCTTGAGCGGGATGAAGCCGTAGGTCTGGATGCCCAGGCGGGAGAAGAAGCGCGCGTCGGTCACGCCGCTCATCACCAGCGGCACGGCGATGCCCTCGGGATCGAGTTCGCGCAGCACCGCGCCCAGGGTATCGAACAGGCCCATGTCCGGTTCAGCCGGCCCCGGGTCGAACATGACGATTTCGAGATCGAAGTCGGCGCCGAGCAGGGCGCGCAGCTCGCGGGTCATGTCCTCCGGCTGGAAACCGGGCAGCAGGCGTCCATCCAGGCCCAGCTCTACCTCGGACGGGATGACGTTGACCTTGTCGCTGGCGTGCAGCATGGTCGGGCTGACGGTGTTGTGCAGCAGCGGGGCGAACAGGGCGACGCGCGGCCCCAGCGCTTTGACCAGGCGGTCGGCCAGCAGCGGGTTGGTCAACTGGCGGAAGAGCAGGCCGGTGACTCCGCCCAAGGCTGCGGCGATGCTCTCTAACATGACGCGCACGGCTGGGGTGAGATGGTAGGGCAGGTTGTGACGGTCGAGCAGGCGCAGGGCGCGCCCCAGTTTCGCCATGGCCTCGCCATGCACCGGCATCGAACCGTGCCCGCCCTGGCCGCGGAACGCCGCCTTCATCCAGCAGGCCTGTTTCTCGGCCACCATGATCGGGTAGACGCGCTTGCCGCCCATCGTCATGTTGAAGCCGCCGAACTCGCCGAAGGCGTATTCGACGCCCGCGAACAGGCCGGGGTGTTCCTCGACCAGGAACCTGGCGCCGAAATCGCCCCCGGCTTCCTCGTCGGCCACGGCGCAGAAGATCACGTCGCCGGGCAGGGATGCGCCCTCGGCCTTGGCCTTCAGGAAGGCGGCCAGCAGCATGGCCACGCCGCTCTTCATATCCAGCGCGCCTCGCCCCCAGATGAAACCGTCCACGATATTGGCCTCGAAGGGCGGCTGCTGCCATTTTTGCTTTTCGGTGGTGACAACATCCACGTGGCCGTAGAGCAGTAGGGGAGGTGCTTTGCCTTCGCCCTTCAGCCGGGCGATGACGTTCTGGCGCTGGCGGTTCCTGCCAAGCAGCGTGGTTCGGATGCCCGCCTCTTTCAGCAGGCCGTTGATGAACAGGATGCACTCGCGTTCATTGCCGGGCGGGTTGGTGGTGTCGAAGCGGATCAACTGGCGGAGCAGCTCCGCCGGATTGTCGTAGATGGGGGATTGGGTTTTCTTGTTCATGGTTTCCTCTTCGGGTGGATGATGACCATCGCCAGCCGTTGGGCGTATTCCTCCAGTTGGCTGCGCGTTGGCCGGGACGGCAAACCTTCCATTTGCAGGATCTTGCCCACCAAGCGGGGATGTCGGCGCAGGCGCAGCTCGAGGAAATCTGCGATGCGCGCCGGGTCGGTGACCGGCTCGGCCAGCCCCTCGAAAATGTGATTCTTCACCCGCAGCGTGACCTGCGGCTCGGCGCGGATGTTGCGGAACCAATCCGCCTGTTTACCCCTGGCCGAGCCGACGTAATAATCGCTGTCCACCACTTCATATTGGAGCGGCGTAATGCGTGGCAGCCCTGACTTGCGGCCGGTGGTCGTCAACAGCA
>Ga0210046_1002233_pt1 | contig 13946 bp, 13 predicted proteins | sample CryGeyCG2114_250_FD_185461 | JGI IMG/M metagenome (GOLD analysis project Ga0210046, IMG submission 185461) | Groundwater microbial communities from aquifer - Crystal Geyser CG18_big_fil_WC_8/21/14_2.50 (SPAdes) (version 2) | ecosystem: Environmental > Aquatic > Deep subsurface > Groundwater ... | reverse complement strand
AGTTTTACATTTCGATACTATAGAAAATCTCCTCAACCAATGCCATTTTATCAACCTGTTATTTCATCGCATCGCTTAACAGGGTAAAGCTATACCCTTCCTTTTGTAAAACTTTGATGAGCTCATCGAGCTTGTTATAAAATTTATCAAGACGCCGTGGATCTGTCCCCGGATGAGTTAACAAGATAAAACCGTTCAATCCGTTGGGATCTCTTTTTTCATAATTCAATATTTTTTGAAAAATTGTATCATTGCTGAGATACTGTTTACCCATATCGGGATAAGTCCAGTCTGCGTTGGAATAAGTACCTGGAGTAAAGTTAACCAGCGTTAATCCAATTTCCTTGCACCAATTGCTTATCTCGTCATTATACCATTCGAACGGCGGTAAAAAATACTTTGCGTCCTTTTTATTAATCCCGAACTTTTGCATCTCTTCATAATTATTTTTTAGATCGTTGGTGAATTCTTCTTTTGTTACCAGAGTCGAATCTCTATTAGACCATGAAGCATAAAGAAGATGCGAATCGGAATGAGCGCCCAAATAGTTTCCGTCTTTCTTTAATGACTCAATTTCACTTTTGAATTTGGGGTTTCTATAAAAATCGCCGGTAAAGAAAAAGGCTCCTTTAATCCGATGTTTCTTTAACACCTCTCTTACTTTCTTGATGCCGTCTGCAAACTCATGACCGGTAAAAACAAGGTGTATTTCTTTTTTAGCTGTATCAGTTCTAACTATTCCTCCTCTTTCATAGATAATATTTTTCTTATCAATTGAGCATTGTCCAACCTTTTGCAAAGCCGATAGATAATAAGTTAGACTTGCAGTTCCATCCATCGTCGGCTCGTCCGTTGAATAGTCACCGTAATCATCGTGATAAACTGCAACATTAGATTGAAATTCTTTGAACTGATCTTCCCTGAAAAGTGTTATACCCGCAAGTTTATTATAAATAGAAGTGTAGACCGGACCATCAACTAAACCGCCGCTAATTTGCATATTGCCAACAACCGTAAAAGAAGAGTGGGGGTCTTTCGGCGAGATACCTTCTTTCGGAAAATCAATGATCATACTTGTTCCCCAGATATTACAACCGAAAAGCCAATCTCTTAGAGAAGCCTCCATAGGAAGATAGGTTGGATCCTTCGTTAATTCATAGTAAAGATGACACTGAGTGACAAGAGCGGAAACCAAATTATTCGAACACCAGATAAACGGAATCCCGTTAAGAAATGGATTTGTTTTGCCACGCTGATATACACGATCAAGCCCTTCCTTCAAATATTTAATGAACTGGTCATCAATTTTATTGTCGGAAGTCTTGGATAAGAAATAATGTCCGAGGTTAAGAAAAGGATACCATGCATAATGTGCAGCAGTATCTGCACCCATCCAGGGTGTAACGGGTTCGCGTTCTCCGTAATCTCTAGCCTCATGTAGATACCTTTTCTCTTTCGTTAAAAGATGTAATTGTGCGGCAGCCAGTTCCATATCATCAACCCAATTTGACTCTTCGTAATAATAAGGCGACTTACAGGGCGCTGTTTGACAAACGCCCGGATGCTTTTTGCCATATTCATAAGCATCTACTGCTTTGTGTCGCAACCGTTCAGCAAATCCGGGATAATATTTTTTTAGAATTTGCGAGCCGAGAGCAAATGCAGACGAAAATTTCCCCGCTGTTGATGCAATTCCAGTCGTTTGGTTTTTATATCTAAAGAGTCCTTGCGGTTTACCGTCACAATAATAAACAGGACGCTCGAGATTGATCCCATACTTAACCGAATCTTTATTTGGCAGTCTAAATCCGGCATGATCGCGGTCGTCGGCTATTTGGTTGTACATGCTTCCTTTTTGCGGATTCATTTTTATCAGCCAGTCCAATCCCCATTTTGCTTGATCCAAAATATCGGGTATCTTATTTGAACCTGGATCACCATTTGCATCAAAGTAATCTGCAAATGAACCCGGATTTTGTTGATACGCAAAAAGCATTTGAAAGACGGCATTGGCGGAAGTAGTTACATATTGAAGGTAATCTGAAGCGTCGTGCCATCCACCGACTACATCAATAAATGTTGAATCAGAAGGCGGATCATAAATGATAAAACCATCGTGAGTATGGCAGGAATCTTTTATTACCGGATTGTAACCACATTGCTGTTCCCGCATATAATTTAGAAGGAAGTCAGCAGTGCCGTTATAGACATCATCAGCTATTCTGAACGGCGACGAATGTGTGCCGGCAGCTAAAATGTAGTAGGCGCCCTCTTCAGTAAATTTGGAAAAGTCCAGGCGAAAGGTATTTTTAAAAGGTCCGTAAGCGCCGTAAGTTTTTACATTACCGGATTTCCAGACTACTTTCCCGGTTAGAACATCACATAATTCGAACTGCTTAATTGCAGGGCTTACGTTACTTCCCAGCACAGCAACCTTAACAGTATTTCGCAGGTAACCAATTTGGTTAATTCTTATCCAACTTTGTGCTGATAGGTTGAATGAGTAAAGTATCTGTAAAAGTACTGCCGTATGAAGAAAAGATTTTATTTTTTTCATGAATGGTCGAAGTTTGTTCAATTATATTTTTATCTAACTGCAACGTTAATGTTTCTAAAAACAGTCAAGAGTTTGGCTATCAAGATAGCACAGAAAAAATTCACTCCGTAAAATAAACATTTTCGATAGATCAGGAGGGTCTCAAAATTTAAGCAAATTAAAAAAAATAAAAAGCACGACTTCAAAGGATTTCAAGGTAGTATAAATACTTTTGTGTAAATGGAAATCCCCGCGTGTATCGCGGAACGGAACGAAGCCCGATCGTAGCGAGGGCGAGTGAAGTGGAGCGATACACGCGGGCGCAAAAAAAATCGCCCTTGGAAGAGGGCAAGAAATAATTCATTTTACCATTTACAAATTATGGAGTATTACCTAAGCCGGATAAACCGGAAATCACAAAAAGCAAATACCAAAAAACAAAGTTCTTTTGAAGCATCAAATTTTGAATTTGGGTTTTATTTGTCATTTGGGATTTGTCTTTTGTTTTTTCTGCCAAATATTACACGAACTTTAGTGTTAAGGTACTACGTTTTTCCCAAGACGCTGCTTGGGAAAAAGCTAAAGGAAAAAACAAATAATGAATATCGAAAAAGGAATTTCGAATGATGAAGTTATAAGACAATCTGCATTCACTTCGATATTTAATTATCGTTAACATGTTAGTGATAGTGATTTTCTAGGTGCCTAACTTATTACTCAAACATTTAAATTTAATTCATAGCAAAATCCGCAGCGCAAAAAATGCCATCATTCCGGCAAATAAAAGCGTTGCTAAAAAACTACTCCATAACGTTGAAGCTGATTTTATTTCATACGTAAAATATCTGTACCCGTGCAACATCGCTGCTTGAAATAAGTGTATTGAATAACCGAGTAACACAAGAGTTTGAGCCTGAATGCCAAGGTTGGCGAGAAAGGATATTAGCCCCATTAGTCCAAACGCGAGATTTGCAAAACCCACTTCAAACATCCAGTCAGGGCGATCTGTCTCCCATCCAAGTCGTTTCGCATCCGACGTATGAAAGACAACATGCCGAACGAACGACATGGAGCCGACAATCCCAACTGTAGTAAAAGTTACAATTTTAACAGCCAGTTCCTGAGCTACTGAAAGGTAATAGAAACCGAAAAAAATGCCAATAGTACCCACCGCAATACCCGATAAGCTAATAAATTTTGCCTTTGGAACTCCAATAAATCAAAAACTGATGAAGCAAGTAGTTGAAAATTTGATTTGTAAAATCTGGATCAATTTCATAAGTGACAATCAGTTTTGATTATAATAGTAAAACTTTGAAAAAAACATAATAGTTGTTTAGAATAATAGCAAACGAAAAAAAGAGAACAATAAAATTCAAGATGAAGTTATGCTAATGAATTTGCGTAATGAACGGTGCAGTTGTAATCCTTCGCTCAGGTATTCAGATACAGTTATTGAAAAAATTCAAAGCCGCAAAAAAGTAAAAATAAGTATTGAGAAATTATCAGAAGTTTTAATCGGGACGGTTTCCGAGAATTTTCTTTATGGCAGCTTCTCAAAATCAGTATTGGCTATGTCCATACACAAAAAGCGCAAAGTCATCAGTCTTTTGTAAAAGCTTTAAAACAAAAAACCCCGAAAATCATTCATTTTCGAGGTTTTTAGTGGGCTCAGAAGGACTTGAACCTCCGACCCGCTGATTATGAGGGGACAGCATACGTGAAATGTAAAAAAAGCGTGTCTTCAACGCATTATAAAATAAGGGATTACGAGAAAAGAGATTTTGCCTTTCAGACGGAAGTAGTTTTTGAAGTAGTAAATTGTGAATTGAATAAACGAATCGTCTTTTACTTCCCCTAACCTGGACAAGCCAGAACCAAATTGTTCTCGGTCGGCAGTCAACAGTATGCAAGTCGGGATGATTTTTATGAATCAGTTTTTATTTTTGTTCATAACCCCATCGGGGTTATATCTTTGTAAAAAATTTAAAAGTGCAATCAAGAACTCCGTAGGAGTTCAATGTTTTTTTGAATCAATGCAACAATTCAATAAAACAACATCAATCACCGTTGTATAATATTCTGCCAAATATTACATGAATTTCAGTGTAAAGGTACTAAAAATCTTTATTTTCCCCATCATTAAATGAGCAACTATGTCAACATTACGAATCGGCACATGCAGTTGGAAATATGATTCTTGGAAAGGAATTATTTACTCCGACAAAGCAGAACAAAATTATCTCAAAGAATATTCACAGCATTTTAACACCGTTGAAATTGATCAATGGTTTTGGTCTCTTATTACTCAGAACAAAGTTTTGCTTCCTAAAGAAAACGATGTTAAACTTTATGCTGATTCTGTTCCCGATGATTTTAAGTTCACGATTAAAATTCCGAACAGCATTTCCCTTACGCATTTTTATAACGTGGATAGAACGAAATTACTCAAACCTAATCCACACTTTCTTAGCGCCGAATTGCTTAATAAGTTTTTAGAAACACTTGAACCGCTGAGTAATAAAATCGGTGTGCTCATGTTCCAGTTTGAATATTTGAACAAACAGAAGATGAGCGGGCTGGAAGAGTTCTTGGATAAATTTGAATCGTTCGTTGAAACATTGGACAAACGTTACACTTATGGGATCGAACTACGTAATCCCAATTACTTAAAGGAACCGTTCTTTGAATTCCTTGAAAGAAATAATCTTGCGATGGTTTTTCTCCAAGGATATTATATGCCTCCTATCTGGGACACCTTCCATGAATTCAAAAGTCATTTCAACACCAATGCGGTGATTAGACTGCATGGACCCGACCGCGCTGGTATTGAAGAAAAAACAAAAGGTGTCTGGAATAAAATTGTTGAACCGAAAGATGAAGAGATAAATAAAATTCGTGAGATGATTTATTTTTTAACGCAGAAAGATGTTGATCTCTATGTTAATGTTAACAACCACTATGAAGGCAGCGCGCCGTTGACGATAGAAAAAATTAAAATGGAATTAAAGTAGACGGCTAGTCCTTTAGTGCCACACTAATTTTTTTTGGTTTTGGAATTTTAATAGTTTTTCCAATTGCAAAAAGTATTTTATCTATGTAGTAAGCGTAGTCTTTTTCATTTCTTAATTCTTGAGTTATTTCATTTGACGTCACCCAGTTTTTATACTCACTGATTAATCCTCTATGCTTTTTGTTTAGGGTATCAATTGTTCGATATTTTTCTACAGTTTTTTGATCCTCTGTTATGTATACTGCAAATGCCCTTATAACGTGCTGGTCAATAATGGGTTCACCAAGTTTCTTCGTCAAATATTTGCCAAATTGATAAAACACCAAGGCATCCTCTTGACTATCTTCATTTTTCTCGGTGTCAAGGATTCCGTTGATTACGTGCCTTACTTTTTTCAAGTCGCCATTTTTCCAAGCCACTGCATAAAGTAATTTTGATATTGGATCGGTAAGTTTTAAAGAAATCTCGTTTGAGAGAAGACACTCGTCATCAATCAGATTATTTTTTTGCAATTTCCGAATCTCTTTAGGTTGTATGTCAAAATCAATTTTGGGATAACCATCAATTTTAATTTTGTTTTTGGGGGGTACTTTTAAAGAATCATGAATTTTTTCCAGATCTTCAACCGTCTTCGATGCCTTAATCGCTTCGAAAGTTTTGGTTGTTAATTTGACAGCATCCTTGTTTGTCATTGTAATCTTTGTCATAATTGACCCTTCTTTTTCCTTTCCCTTGATCACGGTTCTCTTGTCTCATATAAATACTTTTGAAACCCGATGAACAGATTTCTAATATCCGCCGCACCGCCAAGTTTTTCAGTTGCATCGGTTATAGCGTGATATTTCAGTTCCAACAAGTTCGGTAACTTTTCTTGATCAAGTTCTTCAACACCAGTTTCAATATATTTTGAAAGCACAAAGTCCAAGAACTCTTTTTGTTCTTTGCCTAATAAGGCAAAAATGTTTTTCTGAGCAGTTGCTACTCTTGCCTCGCGAGTTAATGGTTTAACCGAGTAGGCTATAAATTCTAAAACATCAAACAGATCGCAGCTCTCTGCATCAATAAGTTTTTGTAATGAAGTAAGCACATCCCTTCCATAACCAGCTTCTTCAAGTTTATCAAGCATTGCTTTTCGAGTTGAAGGATAAGCCCAAATGAAACGCAGTTCGTCTTCACTCTTGAAAAACTCTGGCAGCTTTCCATAGAGATGATCTAAAAACTCTTGCACGGTTAACTGCTCACCATTCGGTCCCCAGAAGGTTGACTCAACGGTATGTTCAATCTCGTACTCTTTTCCATCGCGCAGTTTTACCTTTACCATTTTCTTGCAGATGCATGGACTCTGCCCACACTTTGGGCATAGCGGAGGTGGTTCAACTAAACATTCGCATGGAAGTTTCCCACAAACTGGACATGGCTCTGGCGGATTGACCACACATTCACATGGATACTTACCACATCTGTTACAAGGTTCTGGTTCTTCTGGTTCACCGTCCCATTCGGGATCCTTAAATTTTTCACTGGCATTTACAAAATCATAAACAGTAAAAAAGTTTTTTCCATCAAATAATCTTGTCCCTCTTCCTATAATCTGTTTGAACTCTACCATGCTGTTTATTGGTCTCAGCAAAACAATGTTTCTGATGTTTCTTGCATCAACGCCAGTGGATAATTTTTGCGAAGTTGTTAAAACTGTAGGGATCATTTTTTCGTTATCTTGAAATTCTCTTAAGTACTGCTCACCCAACTCACCATCGTTTGCAGTTACTCTCACACAGTAATTTCGCTCTTTGCTTTTTTTGTATTGATTTATCAAATCCCTAACCGCTGCCGCATGATCTTGTGTAGCACAGAAGACTAATGTTTTTTCAGTCACCCCAATCATATCCATAAGAACTCTAACCCGTTTTTGTTCCCTCGTTTTGATCTGAATGATTCTATTGAAATCGCTTTCTACATAAACTTTCCCCTCTTCTATTTCTCCTTCAATAACCGTGTCGTCTGGATCATAAACGTATTCATCAATTGTGGTCTTTATGCGTTTTACCTTAAACGGAGTTAAGAAACCATCATTGATGCCTTCTTTAAGAGAATAGATATAAACCGGGTCACCAAAATATCTGTACGTGTCAACGTTTTCGGTTCGCTTTGGTGTTGCTGTCAATCCTATCTGAACTGCTGGAGAAAAATATTCTAAAATACTTCGCCAAGTGCTTTCATCATTCGCACCGCCTCTATGACATTCATCAATAATTATAAAATCAAAAAAATCATTTGGATATTCGCCAAAATAGGGGGTGTCGTTTGGTCCGCACATAAATGTTTGAAAGATCGTAAAGAAGATTGATCCGTTTGTTGGAACGGCTCCTTTCTTGCGGATCTCACTTGGCTTTATGCGGACGAGCGCATCTTCTGGAAATGCTGAGAAAACATTGAATGCTTGGTCAGCTAAAATATTTCTGTCGGCTAAAAATAAAATGCGTGGTCTTCGGTTTAATTGATAATTGATAGTTGAGAATTGAGAATTTTGTTCCCCATCTTCCAAATTACCATTCTCAATTTTCAATTTTGCATTAATTAAGTTCCATCGTGTGTGGAAAAGTTTCCATGCTATTTGAAATGCAATAAAAGTTTTGCCTGTGCCGGTGGCTAAGGTAAGCAGTATTCTGTTTTTCTTTTCTGCTATTGCATCAAGCGCTTTTTCAACAGCTATGTCTTGATAGAACCTTCCCCCCATACTGCCACCTTTTGTTTCAAAGGGAATAGAATCAAATTTGTCTTGCCATTCGTTCGTTTTAATAAATGTTTTATCCCACAGACCGTATGGAGTATGAAAGTCTGAAACCAATCCTTCTTTTGCGTCATCCAAATTGATGTAGTAAATCTCTTTGCCGTTTGCGGCGTACGAATGGTCAAGCATAAGTTTTTCTGCATAGTTTTTTGCTTGTGCAACTCCTTCACCAACTTCTTGTTCATTACTCTTCGCTTCTACTACCGCAAGCTTGCGGTTCTTGTATGATAAAACGTAATCTGCTTTAAGAGCTTTTTCTCTTCCGCCGCTGGTTTTAATTTTTCCATCTGTGATTGGATACTCCCGATGTATTTTTACTTCGGGATTTGCTTTTCCATCCCAACCATTTTCTTTTAGTTTAGGATCAATAAGCTCGGCTCTGGTTTCGGCTTCGTTCATAATTTTTTAATTGATAATTGATAATGGAAAATTGAAAATTATTTTTTTAATGTCTCTTTGGATGATTTTACTATGCTTACTAATAATTTAATCAGTTCAACATTTTCTGAATGTATTGAAGTAAAACTTTTTTCTTCAATATAACAACTGTCTTTTAACAACATTAACCAATACTCCGTCTCGTTAGCTTCTTTTAACGCGATATTCATTTTATTAATAAAATCGGCTTTTGATTGTGCGTGTTCTGATTCTTTAACCAAAGCACCAATGCTTGTTCCGCTGCGTAAAATTTGTTTTGATAATACAAATTCTTTTTGATCCGAAACAAGATATTTGTATAATTTAATAATCCGCAATGCAAACGCATACGATTTATTCATTACAACATTATCTCTCTTGCTTTCCATTTTCAATTATCCATTCTCAATTTTCAATTGCCCTGCGAATGCTTTTTGCAAAATACTTTTATTTAATTCTTCTAAATCATGTAGTTTCTTTTTATAGATGGCATCCAACTTTTGAGTTTCAATTCGCAAAGCATCTAACTTTCGGACGATTTGCTGTTGTTCTTTGAATGATTTTGGAAATGAAATAGAGAGGTTTTCCCACTTCGATTTATTAATAATTGGCAGTGTTGCTTGTGCGCCTTTTCCCTCTAATATAACCTTTTCTTGAAATCCCTTTGAAGTCATCGCATAGTAAATGAATTTTGGGTCAAACTCTTTTTTTGTAGTTAATGAATTTATTTGTTGATTGCAAGAAACTTCTTGTTCTGCATATCCGACTTTCCCAATTGTTGCACCTATACAAACCATTAGTATCGAACCGTTTTCCATTTTTCTACCTTTCTTTAATCCGATTTCGCTTAATCCTTCATTATTATATCGAATATCCCCTTTGCTTGAAAAATCAACATCTGCTGGTTTAATGAAAGGAATGAAGTTTCCATAATTTTCTTTCTCAATCGTTTTAGGTGTTGTTCCTGTTTGTGCGTTTCCAATTTCATTTACCTTTTTCTCTTCCCATTCTCCATTTTCAATTTTCAATTTTCCATTCTCAAACACCGATTGCAAATAGCTTTCAAAAAGTTCTTTCGCGTTCTGCAAATTCTTTTCAGCATTCTCTTTTGCTTTAGCTATTGCGGCAAATGCTTCATCTAAAATTGTTACTATGCGTTTTTGTTCGGGTAGTGGTGGGAGGGGAACTTCAAAGTTACTTAAGTCACTAAACTTAAGATTGTTTATGTTTGCTCCATCGGACAATTCACTTATAAATTTTTTATATCCTTCTGATGTCATTACATAATATAGAAAAACGGGATGTAAATTATCTAATGGCTTGATTAATCCCATGAAACCACCAAAGGCATAGTTAAGGTCAGAATCAATGAGAGCAACTTTACCCAGATGATTTTTGCTTCCATTTGCTGTGCATATTAGTAATGTTCCCTTGCTAACCATTTTATTGGGTGATATTTGAATTGCATCTCTAATATATCTTAACTCTGCAAAATTCAATTTATTTGTTAGTACATTAATATTGTTCGATCTTAGAACCATGTTATTAGAGAATTCAACTTCGTCTTTTTTTGAATAAGTTAACCCTCGCAGAAATTCTACTACTTCCCCCAGCTTTTTTATTTCCCACCCTTGCTTCATAAGATTTCCATAATTGAATTCAGAATCTCAGCGCTCTGTTCATCCAAAGCTTTCATCTCATCTAATATTTCTTGCGGCTCGCGTAATTGCTTTTCTTCTTTCTTATTCGGGTTCTTCACGCTCAAATCAAAAGTAGTTTTATCAACATCGGCAATCTTAACGCTCCAGCTATTATCACTATCCTTTTTAGTTTCTTGCAGTTTTACAAACTCAGCCAAATCATTTTCATTAAGCGGGTTTGTTTTACCAAGGTTTCTATCAAGGTTCAGTGAGTAATACCAAATCTTTCTTGTCGGGCTTCCTTTTTCAAAAAACAATACGACTGTTTTAACTCCCGCACCCTGAAACGTACCGCCTGGCAAATCCAGCACCGTGTGCAAGTTGCAATTCTCTATCAAATGCTTTCGCAGACTAACAGAAGCGTTATCCATATTACTCAAGAAAGTATTTTTAATTACTACACCGCCTCTGCCGCCGGCTTTCATAATCTTTATAAAATGCTGCAAGAACAAAGAAGCCGTCTCACCAGTTTTAATAGGAAAGTTCTGCTGAACTTCCGCTCTTTCTTTTCCACCAAATGGAGGATTAGCCAATACAATATCATAACGGTCTTTCTCTTGTACATCAGCAAGGTTTTCGGTCAATGTGTTTGTGTGGATAATGTTTGGCGCTTCAACACCATGCAAGATCATATTCATTGTGCCGATAATGTATGCAAGAGATTTCTTTTCTTTGCCATAAAATGTTTTTGTCTGTAAAACTTTGTCTTGAGAAGTAGAACGGTTTTTATGATGTTCTTTCAAATATTCAAACGTTTCGCACAAGAATCCCGCAGAACCAACCGCGCCGTCGTAAACAGTTTTGCCTAATTGTGGTGCAACAACTTTTACAATAGTTTTAATTAATGGTCGCGGTGTATAATACTCGCCGCCGTTACGTCCGGCGTTTCCCATGTTTTTAATCTTGTCTTCATAGAGATGGCTCATCTCATGCTTTTCAGCACTACTCTGGAAACGTAACTGATCAATTAAGTCTATAACTCCGCGCAAAGTATAACCGCTTTGTATTTTGTTTTTCAGCTCGTTGAAGATTTCACCAATCTTATATTCAAGTGTGTCTGGAGAAGTAGCTGAAGCTTTAAATTTCTTTAGGTATGGAATTAATTTCAGATCAACGAAATCTTTCAGATCATCACCAGTTAGGGCTTTATTGTTGTCTATTTTTCCATCTTTGGTTTTCGGCGCTGCCCAAACATCCCATCTATATTGTCTGTCAATCAGAAACTCATACTCTTTTCCAACAAGCTCTGCTTTTGTTTTGCGGTCTTTCTCAAGATCGTTTAGATACTTTAGGAAGAGAATCCAAGATGTCTGCTCAACATAATCCAACTCGTTAGAGCATCCTGCATCCTTGAAAAGGATATCGTCAATATTTTTAAAGGTTTGTTCGAACATTAAATAATTTCTTTCTTATTGTTTACAAAGTTAGCAGTTTGTTATCTCTGACTAATCTTGGAATAATTGCTCTAATAATTTTGTTCTTTTAATATTAATCTTCCTATCAAAATAATTACTCCCTTTTACCTTTTCTCCCTCAATAAAGCCAAACCACAACGCAAATCTTTCAATAAATCTTGTGTGAAAGGCTAAGGAAAGATTTGAAGCTTCCCCCTCAGCATTCTCAAGGAAAATCGGAAATGTCAAGAAATATAAGTCGGTAAAATACTTCAGCTCTCGTTCTTCGGCGCCGTACTTATTTATGATATAAAGTGAATATAAAAACCCTATCTGTCCAACTTCGACGTTGTCAAACCCATCATTATATGACCAGTTAAAATCCAAGGTAAAAGTTTTCAAAAGTTGATAAAAGATTTTCCAATAATTATCATCCATTAATAATGTTTTACATTTTTTAGTCAACGACAAATAGTTGTTCTTCTTTTTTATCAAACCAGCTTGAGTTAAGACGATTTTAACATTATGTAAAATAAGCCAATCATACTCCGCATGAATTTTTATAATTCCATTTTCTATCCATCTGTCAAGCAGATAATGTTTAGAGTAAATGTCTTTCATTAGCGGACGCGGGAGATTTCCTTTGGGTGTTAATTTTAGATCGGTTTCGCTTAATTTTGAAAGTAACTCGATGACTACATTAAGTATCGGGCTTTCATTGAGGAGCTGATTCTCCTTTATGCGGTTTATCTTTATCGGGCAATCATTCTCAAAAGGGAAGTAAATTATTTTGTGCATTTGTAAGGGAGTAAATCCATCACAATCTGCCAGCGGAGTATTGTTGTAGTCTAACATAGATTTGAGATTCTTGATTGCATTATAGAAATTTGTTTTTTATTTGCAATTACGTCGTTTATTTAAGGCTTAAATTCTTCAAGCTCCAGATTTTTTATTACCTTATAATGTTTCGTATTTCCAGTCAATAACGTTAAGCCATTTGAGACAGCGGTAGAAGCTATCAACGCATCTGCCAAAACTAACGAATTGCTTAGATAATGTTCCTCTACTAAAAACATTGCCTTGGCAGAAATGTCTTCATTAATGAATAATATTTTTACATCCCATTTCCTTAAAGCAGATCTCAACAAAGTTAACTCACTTTTATTTCTCATCCCTTGCACTAATTCCATATAGGTTACAACGGAGATGAAAAAACCATTTAGCTTTTCAATAACTTCTTTTGCCTTAATGTTTCCCCGCATATACCAGATTAAAACATCGGTGTCAATCATTGTCATAAGAAACGTTCCTTTCTTATTTCACGGACATAAGCGCTAACATTTTTTAAGTCTGTTCGGTTTTTCCATATCCCAAATAATTCATTTGTAGTATCAATACTTTTTTTCGTTTTATTCATAGGTACAAGTTTTGCATAAGGTTTTCCGCGAAACGTAATGATCACTTCCTCTCCGCGTGAAACGGACTCAAGAAGTTCTTTTGTGTGAAATCTCAATTCTTTTGCTGTCGAAGTCATAGTTTATCCTTTTCGTATAGTTTATACTTAGCAAAATAAACTCTAAGGTCGTTAAAAACAACACAAATCCAAGAAGTAAATAAAGTGGAAAAATATTTTTCATGGTTGACAATCTCATTCCCTTCTCTTAGTTTTGTTCTATCATTTATTCCCCTCCGAATAAATGTTGAAAACCACCGCTTTAGCTGAACCCCCCTAAAACGGTTTTTTATTTTTTCCCGCTTAAGAAAAAAAAATCTTGACATTCAATTAAAAGTATTTTACTTTTGCACCACGATTCATTGTGCTTACCCCCCACAGTGAATTATTCAATATGCCCGGTAGCCCTCCACCGGGCATTTTTATTTTAAATATATTCTCTTTCTTGCTAATCTCATTCCCTTCTCTTAGTTTTGTTCTATCATTTATTTTCCTCCGAATAAATGTTGAAAACAACCGCTTTAGCTGAACCCCCCTAAAGCGGTTTTTTATTTTTTCCCGCTTAAGAAAAAAAAATCTTGACATTCAATTAAAAGTATTTTAGTTTTGCACCACGATTCATTGTGCTTACCCCCCACAGTG
>Ga0210046_1002230_pt1 | contig 13963 bp, 17 predicted proteins | sample CryGeyCG2114_250_FD_185461 | JGI IMG/M metagenome (GOLD analysis project Ga0210046, IMG submission 185461) | Groundwater microbial communities from aquifer - Crystal Geyser CG18_big_fil_WC_8/21/14_2.50 (SPAdes) (version 2) | ecosystem: Environmental > Aquatic > Deep subsurface > Groundwater ... | reverse complement strand
CGGCTGCCGATCCGGGTCGAACTGCAAGCCCTGACCGAGGCCGATTTCGTGCGCATCCTGCGCGAGCCCGACAATGCCCTGACGCGGCAATATTCGGCGCTGCTGGCCACCGAAAAACTGGCGGTCAGCTTCAGCGAAGACGGCATCCAGGCGCTGGCGCGGATTGCCGCCGAGGTTAATCAGGCGGTCGAGAACATCGGCGCGCGGCGGCTTTACACGGTGATGGAGCGGGTGTTCGAGGAACTGTCGTTCACCGCCCCCGATCGCGGTGGCGAGGTGGTGGTGGTGGACGCGGCGTTTGTCGAGGCCAATCTGGGCGCGCTGTCGCGCTCGACCGACCTCAGCCGCTACGTGCTTTAGCGCAGAATCGAGGTCGGGCCGATGATCCGTATTGCCCTGGTGTTGGTGCTGCTGGTCGCCTGTGCCCCGCGCGGCCAGATCACGCTTGACCCGCAGGCGGCGCACGTCGGCGAGGTGCGCCAGATTTTTATTGGCACCACCCGGGCGATTGACCCGGAAACCGGGCAATTCGGATCAGAACGCGCGGATACCCCGAGCTTTGCCCGTTTTGATGTCGCCGTGCCGCCTGACCGCCAAGCGGGCGAGATTACCTGGCCGCCGCGGCGCGGCCTGCCCGATCCGAAGACCGATTTCATCACCACGGCGGCGGTCCTGCACCGCGATGCGCGCGCCTTCAGGGCCGATCTGGCCGATGCGCTGACCGCGTTGCCGCGCGGGGGGCGTGATGCGGTGATTTTTGTGCATGGCTTCAACACCAATTTTGCCGAGGGCACCTACCGCATCGCCCAACTGGCGCATGATCTGAAAATGCCGGGGGTCACGGTGCATTATTCCTGGCCCTCGGCCGGCAATCCGCTGGGCTACGCCTTTGATCGCGATTCGGCGCTGTTTGCCCGCGACGGGCTTGAGGCGCTGATCACCGAAGTCGCAAGCGCCGGGGCAAACCGCATTTTTCTGGTGGCGCACTCGATGGGCTCGGGCCTGACGATGGAGGCGCTGCGCCAGGTGGCGATAAGGGGCGACAAGCGGATGCTGTCGCACCTTGGCGGGGTGATCCTGATTTCGCCCGACATCGACGTCGATGTCTTTCGCGCGCAGGCCGCCGCAATGGGCAAGCTGCCGCAGCCTTTCGTGATCTTCGGATCGGACCGCGACCGGATGTTGACCCTATCTGCCGGGTTGACCGGCCGGGCGCACCGGTTGGGCAATCTGAAAAACATCGCGGAACTGGCCGACCTGAACGTGACCTATCTTGATGTGACGGCCTATGCCTCGGGGGCGGGGCATTTCCCATTGGGTGATTCGCCGGCGCTGATTGCTCTGATGGCGGGCATCGGCGCGGTTGACGCGGCGTTTGCCGCCGAGCAACGCGGCCGCACCGGGCTGTTGCCGGGGATCGTGCTGACAGTGCAGGGGGCCACCGAAATCATCCTGACGCCGGTGACGGCGCTGGCGGGCGAAATTCAGCAATAGGGGCTTTTCGTTCGCGCCGGTCGGTGCCAATAGGGTGCGCCAAGGGGTCGCACCATGCCATTTTTTCAGTTTCTGCGGGCCAACGCGCCTTTTCTGCTGGCAGGCTTTCTGCTGGCGCTGCTGTCAAGCTTTGGCCAGACTTTTTTCATCTCATTATTCGGCGGCGAGATAAGGGCCGAGTTCGGCCTGAGCAATGGCGAGTGGGGGGCCACCTACGGCATCGCCACCACCGTATCCGCGGCGGTGATGCTGTGGGCGGGGGGGTTGACCGACCGCTTTCGGGTGCGCAGCCTGGGCACCGTGGTGCTGATCGGGCTGGCGCTGGCCTGCCTTGCGATGGCGGCCAATCCGTGGCCGGTGGCGCTGGTGGGGGTGATCTTTGCCCTGCGGTTGCTGGGGCAGGGCATGACCAGCCACATTTCCGGGGTCGCAATGGCGCGCTGGTTCGTGGCCAATCGGGTGATCTTTGCCCTGCGGTTGCTGGGGCAGGGCATGACCAGCCACATTTCCGGGGTCGCAATGGCGCGCTGGTTCGTGGCCAATCGCGGCCGGGCGCTGGCGATTGCCGCGCTGGGGTTTTCGCTTGGCGAGGCGGTGCTGCCGCTGGGTTTCGTGGCGCTGAAGACGGTGCTGAACTGGCGCATGCTGTGGCTGGCGGCCGCAATCATGGTAGTGCTGGCCCTGCCGCTGCTGGTGGCGCTGCTGCGGCGCGAGCGCACCCCGCAAAGCATGGCACACGAGGCTCAGGCGGTCGGGATGGGCGGGCGACACTGGTCGCGCGGTGATGTGCTGCGCCACCGGCTGTTCTGGTTTCTGGTCCCCGCCCTGCTGGCACCCGCCGCCTTCAACACCGCGTTTTTCTTTCAGCAGGTTCACTTGGCCGAGGTCAAGGGCTGGGCCCATATGGGGCTGGTGGCGCTGTTTCCGATCTATTCGGTGGCAACGGTGGTGGCGATGCTGGTCTCGGGCTGGGCGGTCGATCGCTGGGGCACCGCGCGGCTGATGCCGCTTTTTCAGTTGCCACTGGCGGGGTTTTTTCTGGCATTTGCTTCGGTTGACAGTCTGGCGGTAGCAGCGCCGGTCATGGTGCTGATGGGGCTGACCTCGGGGGCGGCCTCGACCGTGCCGGTGGCCTTCTGGGCCGAGTTCTACGGCACCCGCAACATCGGCGCGATCAAGGCCACGGCGGCGGCGATCATGGTGCTGGGCTCGGCGATCGGGCCGGGTCTGACCGGGGCACTGATTGATGCCGGGATTGATTTTCCGCACCAGATGCTGGGCATCGCCGCCTATATCGTGCTGGCTTGCGGGCTGGTGGCGGTTGGCGTGCGGCGGGCGCGGCGCGATTTAGCGCCCTCGGCGCAGATAGACGTAATAAGCCCCTGAGCCGCCGTGCCGCAGATGCGCCTCGGCCACTTGCAGCACCGCCGGGCCAAGCGGCGGCATATGCAGCCATTGCGGCACCTGATGCTTTAGCACGCCATGGGGCTGCGGGATCGGGCCGTGATCGGCACCGGGCCTGCCCTTGCCGGTGATCACCAGCACCAGCCGCAGCCCTGCACTCTGGGCGTTCAGGATGAAGCCGATCAGTTCGGGATGGGCCTCGGCCAGGGTCAGGCCATGCAGATCAAGCCGTGATTCGGGCACCAGCTTGCCGCGCGACATGCGGGCGAAGCTTTTCGCGTCCATCCTGACCGGCGCGGCCGCCAGCCGGTCGGCCAGCGGCAGTAGGATGTCGTGGCCGGGACGGAGACGCGCTTTTTCGCCGATCCGAAACCGCCCGAACGCTGGCGCGGGCTGGGCCGCCGCCACCTTGTGGGTCAGCGCCGGGGGCATGTTCTGGATCGGGTGCCGCGCCACCACCGGATGCAGCGGCGTGGCGGTGCGCGCCACCGCCTGCCACAGTTCCTGTTCCTCGGGGCGCAGACGACGGCGATGGGTCATGGTTCAGCCGTCGGGCATCATGGCGTAGGCTTGGTCGATCGGCAGCAACAGCACCATCCGCCCGCCATCCTTGACGCTGCCCGCCGCGCTGCCGGCACCCGACCCGGTGCCGTAAAAGATATCGGCGCGCTGCGGCCCCCGGATCGCACCCCCGGTATCCTGCGCGATCATCAGGCTGCGGATCGGCGCCTGGCCGTCTTTCTCGATCCAGACCGGCGCGCCAAGCGGGGTATAGGCCGGATCGACCGCAACCGACCGCAGCGCCGTGATCGAGCGGCCCATGGCCCCGATCGGGCCTTGATCGGCGGCAAGATTGGCGAGCTTGCGAAAGAACACGAAAGACGGGTTGTGGGCCAGAAGCCGGCTGCCCGCACCGGGATTGGCGCGCACATAAGCCGCGATTTCCGGGGCCGAGACCTGATCGGCGGTCAGGCTGCCACGGCGCACCAGCTCCTGCCCGATCGAGCGGTAGGGCTGGCCGTTCTTGCCGGCGTAGCCCACCCGAACAACCTCGCCATTCGGCATCTTGATACGGCCAGAGCCTTGAATTTGCAGAAAGTAAACATCTACCGGGTCGTCAAGCCAGGCAATCTCCAACCCCCGTCCGCGCAACAGGCCACCACTTTCGATGGCATCGCGGCTATACCACGGGCTGCCCTCGGTCAGTTCCGGCGGCTTGGCATAGATCGGGTAGGCAAAACGGGGGGTGCGGGTGGGCGAGCCTGCCAGCTCGGGCTCAAAATAGCCGGTGAACAGGGCGGGCGGATCACCGATCACCAGGGGGCGGAAGAACAGCTCGAAAAATGCCCGCGCGGCGGCGTCGGTGTCGGCGGTCGCAGCGGCAAGGCGGCACAGCGGCCCCCATTCCGGCGCGGTCATTGTGTCGCAGGTGGCGCGAAACGCCCGGTGTCGGCGTTAGCAGCGGCAAGGCGGCACAGCGGCCCCCATTCCGGCGCGGTCATTGTGTCGCAGGTAGCGCGAAACGCCACCAGCGCGGCGCGGTGATCGTCGTGGTGCCAGCCGTCAAGCTCGGCAAAGGTCAGCACCTCGGCCGACCCCGGATCCGGACGGCCGGTCATCGCCAGCCACGCCAGACCCAGGGCTTGCAGCAGGACACGCATCACTCCCCGGTGGCGACAAGTTGCCAATTCGGATCATCCACCCCCATGCGGCGCGCGAAGGTCCAGACATCGCGCTGCCGCTTGATTTCGGTGGCGCTGCCCTCGACCACCTCACCCGCCTTGTTGCGCACCACCGAGGTCAGCTCGCCGGTAAAACGCACCGAAATTTCGGCCTTGCCGGTGTCGCGGTTGAAGCTGGCTTCGTGCAGCGCCAGTTCGCGCAGACCGGCAAACTTGGCCTCGACGGTCAGTCCTTCAGCCTCGCGCGCCTCGACGGCAGTGGCGAAGGACTGATAAACCTCGTCGGACAGAAACGGGCGGACCTCGGTTATCGTGCCGTTCTCGAACGCCATCAGGATCATCTCGTAGGCACTGCGCGCCCCTTGCAGGAAGGTGTTGACCGAAAACGACGGTTCAACCGCCTTCATCGCCGCGGCGGTTTCTCGAACCCGCCACGGGTGCCGAGCACGTTCTTGAGCTTGATGATCAGGAATACGGCGATCCCGGCCAGCACAAGCAATTGGATCAGCGAAGAGTTCATGGCAACCTCTGGAGTCAGGCTTTGGGGTTGGAACAGCACCCGTTGGAACTTATGTAAGGTAGGGGTGTCGGCAAGTCCACCGCCTGACCCGAGATTGCCCGCCCCAAGGAGAAAGCGATGTGGCTTTTAGCGCTTTTCGTGGTCGTGCCCCTGATCGAGATCGCGCTTTTCATCGTGGTCGGGGGCTGGCTGACGCTGTGGCCGACCCTGGGGGTCGTGCTGGCGACCGGGGTGCTGGGCACGTTTCTGGTCCACCAGCAGGCGCGCGCGGTGCTGGCCGAGTTGCATCGCACGAACCGGGGCCTGGGCAATCCGCTGTCGCCGCTGGCGCATGGCGCGCTGATCGTGATCGCCGGGGTGCTGCTGCTGACGCCGGGGTTCTTTACCGATGCGGTGGGGCTGGCCTTGCTGATCCCTTTGGTGCGACGGGCGGTGATCGCGGCGCTGGCGCGGCGGGTGCAATGGGATCACGTGATTTTCAGCCAGGCGCAAGCCCGACAAGGCGGCGTGATCGATGGCAGCTATATTGATCTCGACGGTGGGTCACCGCGAGAACCGGGGCCTTCGGACTGGACCCGGCATTGAGGCCCCTGATCCGACCTGCTAGACAGGCCGCAGACCAAACGGCGCAAACCGGATTGCTGAACAGGAGAGACCGATGACCGAGGCCAATGGTGCCGCCCCCGAAGGGCCACCGCAAGTCAAGATGAGCGTGCTGGCACAATTCGTGCGCGATATGTCGTTCGAGAACATGGTGGCACAGAAGGGCCTGACCGGCGGTGAGGTGCAGCCCGACATTCAGGTGGCGGTCAGTCTTGACGCGCGCAAGCGCGCCGTCGAACACCAGTATGAAGTGATCACCAAGTTCCGTGTGACCTCGAAGAACAAGAAGAATGATGACACGCTGTTCCTGCTGGAACTGGAATACGGCGGCATCTTTCATGTCGAAGGCGTGGCGGACGAGCAGTTGCACCCCTTCCTGTTGATCGAATGCCCGCGGATGCTGTTTCCCTTCGTGCGGCGGATCATTTCGGATGTGACGCGCGATGGCGGTTTTCCGCCGCTGAACGTGGACACGGTCGATTTTCTGGCGCTTTACCGGCAAGAACTGGCGCGCCGCGCCGCCGAAAAAGAGCAACCGGCGGCACCGCAGGTCACCCAGTAACGGCGGTCAGAGCCGCTTTTTCCAGATTGCGCCGTCGCCCAAACTGGCCACCAAGGCTGTATGGGCGGCGGACTCGGCGTCTGTAGGCCGCGCGGGCAAGGGCTGCGGGCGCGGTTTCGGCCGCCAATCCGGCGTGATGCCGGGCTTGGTGCCGGGGCTTCGGGCGGTGGTGGCCAGCACCAGGTTCGGTTGCCGCCCGCCGATCAGCTCCAGATAGACCTCGGCCAGAATTTCGCTGTCAAGCAGGGCACCATGCTTGTCACGCGCGGTATTGACGCCAAAGCGGCGGCACAGGGCATCGAGCGAGGCGGGCGAGCCGGGGAATTTCTGGCGCGCCATCACCACCGTGTCCAGCGCCCGCGTAAACGGCAGGGGGGGCAGGCCGGCCGCCTTGAGTTCGGCGTTGAGGAACTTCATATCAAACGCGGCGTTGTGGATCACCAGTGTAGCTTCGCCAATGAAATCAAGAAGATCGCGGGCGATGGCGCTGAACAGAGGCTGGCCGCGCAGGAAATCATCGCTCAGGCCGTGGACCTCGAACGCCTCTTTCGGCATCGGGCGCTGGGGATTGAGGTAACGCTGGAAGGTGCGGCCGGTCGGCATGTGATTGAACAGCTCGAGCGCGCCGATTTCAACGATGCGATGGCCCTCGGCAGGTTCCAGCCCGGTGGTTTCAGTGTCGAGCACAATCTCACGCATGATTTTCTTCCCGGATATAGGCCACCAGTGCTTGCACCGCCTGTCGCGCCGCCTCCAGCCCCAGGGTTTCGATGATATGGGTGGCGCGGGCGCGTTTTTCGGGGTCAGGCATCTGGCGGGCAAGAATGGCTTTGAGCCGGGCCTCGGTCATGCCGGGGCGGGCAAACACGCGGGCGCGTTGCAGCGCCGGGGGGGCGGTGACCAGCAGGGTCGCCTCCAGCCCGGCTTCGGCCCCGGTCTCGAACAGCAGGGGAATGTCGAGCACCACCAGATCACCGGCGGCTGCGGCCAGGAACGCGGTGCGATCGGCTGCCACCAGCGGGTGAATGGCAGCCTCGATCTGCGCCAGCGCGGCGGGATCGCGGACGATCCATTCGGCCAGAGCGGCGCGATCCACTGCGCCATGCGATACGGCGGAAGGGCATAGTGCTGCGATGGCGGCAGCCCCTGCCCCACCCTGGGCATAAAGGCGATGAACGGCGGCGTCGGCATCCCAGACCGGAATGCCGAGGGCGGCAAAGAAACCGGCTGTGGTGGATTTGCCCATCCCGATCGAGCCGGTCAAGCCTAGCCGGAACGCCGTCATGCCCGCAGCACCGCCTGGCGGGTGGCCTCGTCAACCTCGGGGCGCTGGCCGAACCAACGCTCGAACCCCGGGGCGGCCTGATGCAGCAACATGCCCAAACCATCGACCACGGTGCAGCCCAGCTCTTCCGCCTCGATCAGCAGGGCGGTCTTGAGCGGGGTATAGACCAGATCGGTGACGACGGCGTGGCGGTCAAGCGCATCCAGCGGCACCCGGAAATCGGGCTTGCCGACCATGCCAAGGGCGGTGGTGTTGACCACGGTCGCAACCGCTTCCAGCATGTTGCCCGCCTGCACCCAGTCGTGCACCACCACTTTGGCGCCGAAATCGGCGCGCAGCGCTTCGGCCCGGGCGCGGGTGCGGTTGGCAAGGCGGATCTCGGGCACCCCGACCTCGATCAGGGCGGCAATCACGGCGCGCGCGGCACCACCAGCCCCGAACACAGCGGCAGGCCCGGCTTGTGGTTGCCAGTGCGGGGCGTTCTGGCGCAGGTTGGCGATGAAGCCCGCGCCATCGGTATTGTCGGCATGGATGCTGCCATCCTTGCGAAAAATCAAGGTGTTGGCGGCCCCGATCAGGGCGGCGCGGTCGGTTACGATGTCGGCCAGTGCGAGCACGGTTTCCTTGTGCGGGATGGTGACATTAAGCCCGATAAAACCCATCAGCGGCAGCGTTTGCAGCACCCTGCCAAGGTCGGCCTGGGCAACATCCATCGGGATGTAGAAGCCCTTGAGGCCATAACGCTGCAGCCAGTAGCCGTGCAGCGCGGGCGAGCGGCTGTGGGCAATCGGCGAGCCGATGACGCCGGCCAGAGGAATGCGCGGATGGTCAGTCATATGGCAATCAATCCTCGTTGTCCAAGATAGCCGAGCAGCGGCAACAGCGGCAGGCCGAGAACGGTAAAGTAGTCGCCTTCGACGGCGGTGAAAAGGCGCACACCTTCTTCTTCCAGTTTATAAGCACCGACCGAGTGGCGCACGCTTTCCCAGTTGCGGGCGAGGTAGCCATCAAGCCACGAGTCGGAAAAATCGCGCATCGTCAGGTGGGCTTCACCGATGTGCCGCCACACCGGCTGGCCGGCTTTGATCAGCACGATGGCCGACAACAGGCGGTGGCTTTGGCCGCGCAACGCTTGCAACTGCACGCGGGCCTCGGCGGGGGTGGCGGGCTTGCCCCAGACCCGGTGCCGGAAGTCGAGCACCTGATCGCAGCCGAGCACCAGCGCCGCGGGGAAGCGCTGGGAAACCTTGGCCGCCTTCGCCGCAGCCAGAGTATCAGCGATGTCGCGCGCCGCGGCAGACTTGGCCGTCAGGTCGGCGCTGATGGCGGACTCATTGATGTGGGCTGGATACGGCACCACCTTCAACCCGGCAGCGCGCAGCAGGCGCAGCCGGATTTCAGAGGAAGAGGCCAGGATCAGGCGCTGCGGCATGGGGGCGATGCGTGGGGGGCGAAGGCGGGGTTTGTCAAGCACTGCAGGGGGGTTGTGCACCGTGGGACAAGCGCTTGCGGGGGGCTGGGACAACTGCCTTGCCCACTGGCTGTGGAGGAAATCGTGACCGGAAGGATGGCTGTTTGGATGTTTATATACTACTGATTACAAAATATATTTTGCGATGTTGAGGGGTTGGTTATGAGTTGTCCCATGGTTGTTCACAGCGGGGACTCAGGGGTCGGAACAGTGGATAACCGCGCTAATCCCATTATCCCCCGGGTCTTCATCATCATCATTCCCTTTATCTTTACTTCTTATTAAGAACAGAACTGGCCCGGAGGTGCAGCAATGATCGGTGATTTTCTGGCAGAGATTTACCTCTGGGTTAAGGCGTTGCATGTGATGGCGGTTCTGGCCTGGATGGCTGGGCTGTTCTATCTGCCGCGGTTGTTTGTCTATCACGTCGAGCAGGTTGAGGTCGGCTCGGCGACGGACATGATGTTTCAGACCATGGAACGGCGGTTGCTGAAGGCGATCATGAACCCGGCGATGATTGCGACCTGGGGGTTTGGGCTGGCGCTGGTGTTCACACCGCAAGCCGGGGTGTACTGGGATGAGATTTGGCCGTGGAGCAAGGCGCTGGCGGTGGTGGCAATGACGGTGGTGCATTTCTGGCTGGCGGCACGGCGCAACGATTTTGTGGCCGGGCGCAACCGGCTGACAGGGCGGCAATACCGCATGATGAACGAGGTTCCGACCGTGCTGATGATTGTGATTGTGCTGTCGGTGATCGTGAAGTTCTGAACGCGGCGGGTCTTTGGATAATGTTGACTTTGGGTCTGGGCGGGCGTAACAGCGCCGCTGCAAGGCCGTCCGGCCTGATGCGCTTCCCTTTTGCATATGTCGTATGACCGCCCCAAGCGCGGTTTGCCCAGGATGATGAAATTCATGCATGTTGACCGTCTGAGCCTAGCCGAGCTGAAAGCGAAAACCCCTGCCGATCTGCTGGCGATGGCCGAGGAGTGGGAGATCGAGAACGCTCCTTCGATGCGCAAGGGCGAGATGATGTTTTCGCTGCTGAAGGAACATGCCGAAGAAGGCTGGGAAATCGGTGGCGACGGAGTGCTGGAAGTCTTGCAGGACGGTTTCGGTTTTCTGCGCAGCCCGTCGGCGAACTATCTGCCAGGGCCAGATGATATCTACGTCTCACCGGAGATTCTGCGCCAGTTCTCGTTGCGCACCGGCGATACCATCGAGGGCGTGATGCAGGCTCCACGCGAGAACGAGCGTTATTTTTGTATGACGAAGGTGACGCGAATCAACTTCGACGAGCCGGAAAAGGCGCGCCACAAGGTTCACTTCGATAACCTGACGCCGCTTTATCCGGAAGAGCGCTTCAAGATGGAGGTCGAAGATCCGGCGATGAAGGATCGCTCGGCCCGGATCATCGATCTGATCGCGCCGATCGGCAAGGGGCAGCGCTGCCTGATCGTGGCCCCGCCGCGCACCGGCAAGACCGTGCTGTTGCAGAATATTGCCCACTCGATCGCGACCAATCATCCCGAATGTTACCTGATCGTTTTGCTGATCGATGAGCGGCCCGAGGAAGTGACCGACATGCAGCGCTCGGTCAGGGGTGAAGTGGTGTCTTCGACTTTTGATGAACCGGCGACGCGGCACGTGGCCGTGGCCGAGATGGTGATCGAGAAGGCCAAGAGGCTGGTCGAGCACAAGCGCGATGTGGTGATCCTGCTTGACAGCATTACCCGGCTGGGGCGGGCGTTCAACACGGTGGTGCCGTCAAGCGGCAAGGTGCTGACCGGCGGCGTTGACGCCAACGCGCTGCAACGCCCGAAGCGGTTTTTTGGTGCGGCGCGCAACATCGAGGAAGGCGGGTCGCTGACGATCATCGCCACCGCGCTGATCGACACCGGCAGCCGGATGGACGAGGTGATTTTCGAAGAATTCAAGGGCACTGGTAACAGCGAGATTGTGCTGGACCGCAAGGTGGCCGACAAGCGGGTGTTCCCGGCGATGGACATCCTGAAATCCGGCACCCGCAAGGAAGAACTGCTGGTGGACAAGACTGACCTGGCGAAGACCTATGTGTTGCGCCGGATTCTGACGCCGATGGGCACCACGGATGCGATCGAGTTCTTGATCTCGAAGCTGAAGCAAACCAAATCCAACGCCGAGTTCTTCGATTCAATGAACACCTGAAAACGTTCATTATCAGAGGTGTACGGGATTATGGAGACGATTTACGCCCCTGCCACGGCGCGCGGCAAGGCGGGGCTTGCCGTGGTGCGGCTGTCCGGTCCGAAGGCACACCTGGCCGTCGCGGCGCTGGCGGGGCCGTTGCCGGAACTGCGCCGCGCGGTGCTGCGCAAGCTGAAATGGCGCGATACCGTTCTTGACGAAGGGCTGATTCTGCTGTTTGCGGCCGGCGCCAGCTATACCGGCGAAGCGATGGCTGAGCTGCATCTGCACGGCAGCGTTGCCACTGTGACTGCGGTGTTGCGCGCGCTGGGTGAACAACATGGGCTGCGGCTGGCGCAACCGGGCGAGTTTACGCGGCGCGCGCTTGAGAATGGCCAACTTGATCTGGCGCAGATTGAGGGGTTGGCTGATTTGATCGATTCCGAGACCGAGGCGCAGCGGCGGCAGGCGCTGCGGGTGCTGTCGGGTGCGGTCGGGGTGCTTTGTGATGGGTGGCGGCACGATCTGATTCGCGCGGCGGCGCTGCTGGAGGCGACCATCGACTTTGCTGACGAGGATGTGCCGGTGGATGTGACGCCAGAGGTGGTGCGGTTGCTGGATGGTGTGCTGGTCAGCTTGCGTCATGAGGCCGACGGTGCGCGTATGGCAGAGCGAATCCGCGACGGCTTCGAGGTCGCGATCGTGGGCCCGCCAAACGCCGGGAAATCAAGCTTGTTGAACGCTTTGGCGGGCCGTGAGGCGGCGATTACATCCGACGTTGCAGGCACCACGCGGGACGTGATCGAGGTTCGGATGGTCCTCGAGGGGCTGCCGGTGATGCTGCTTGACACCGCCGGGCTGCGTGAAACTGAAGACAGGATCGAGGGAATCGGGATCAGTCGGGCGCTGGCGCGGGCGGCGGCGGCGGATTTGCGGGTGTTGTTGCCGGATGGCGAAGCGGCAATTCCGGGGATTGATCGGATGCCGGACGATATCGTCGTTCTGGCGAAATCCGATAGCAGAGTGGGCTGCGGGCTGCGCGTCTCGGTCAGGACCGGCGAGGGGTTGGATGATCTGGTGGCGATGATTGCGCAACGGCTGGTGCTACGCAGCGGGCTGGCGGGAACCGTAACGCGCGAACGGCATCGGATTGCAATTGTGACGGCAATCGGGGCTATGGAATCGGCGCGGGCTGAGGTATTAGGTAAAGCGACGCGGGTGGAGCTGGCGGCGGACGAACTTCATCGCGCGATCCGGGCGTTGGACTCGCTGTTGGGGCGGGTTGATGTGGAAGACTTGTTGGACGAAATTTTCGCCAGTTTCTGTATCGGTAAGTGAGGTTGTTTCACGTGAAACATTTCGATGTCCTGGTGATCGGCGGAGGTCATGCGGGGGCGGAGGCGGCGGCGGCCTCGGCCCGGCTTGGTGCGACAACCGCGCTGATCACGCTGAAGAAATCGGGCATCGGCGCAATGTCGTGCAACCCGGCCATCGGCGGCTTGGGCAAGGGCCATCTTGTTCGCGAGATAGATGCACTTGATGGCTTGATGGGCCGCGTCGCGGATCAGGCAGGGATTCAGTTTCGTCTGCTGAACCGGCGCAAGGGGCCTGCCGTGCAGGGGCCGCGGGCGCAGGCCGACCGCGGACGTTACCGAATGGCAATGCAGCATGCTCTTGCGCTGCAGGCGAGGCTGACGATCATCGAGGGCGAGGTGGTTGATTTGCTGGTCGAGTCCGGCATCGTGTGTGGCGCGATCACGTCCGACGGGTCGGAAATTCGAGCAGGGTCGATCATTCTTACGACGGGAACCTTTCTCAACGGCCGGATTCATATCGGGGACACAAGTCACGCGGGAGGGCGCGTTGGAGATGCGGCGTCGGGGCGGTTGGCGGACCGGTTGCGTGATCTGGGTCTGCAAAGAGGGCGATTGAAGACCGGAACTCCGCCTCGCCTTGATGGAACGACCATCAATTGGAGTGGGTTGGAGGTTCAGGCTGGGGACGCGGAGCCGGTACTGTTCTCGTTTCTGAACCGCCAGCCATTTGTCCGGCAGGTGGTATGCGCTATCACCCACACGAACCAGAAAACCCATGATATCGTGCGACAAAACCTGTCGCGGTCGGCGATGTATGGGGGCCATATTGAGGGCGTCGGGCCGCGCTACTGTCCCTCGATCGAAGACAAGGTGGTCCGCTTTGCCGACAAGACCGGGCATCAGGTTTTTCTTGAGCCCGAAGGTCTTGACGATACGACGGTCTATCCGAACGGGATCTCGACCTCGCTTCCGGCCGACGTGCAGGAAGCCTACGTCCGGTCGATCGCGGGGCTGGAGGCTGCCCGCATTATTCAACCGGGCTACGCGATCGAGTATGATTTTTTTGATCCGCGCGGATTGCAGGCCACGCTGCAACTGAAGGCGCTGCCCGGATTGTATTTTGCGGGTCAGATTAATGGCACAACGGGTTACGAAGAGGCTGCCGCGCAAGGCTTGGTTGCGGGGCTGAATGCGGCTTTGGCGGCGACCGATCGCCCGCCGATCACGTTTAGCCGATCGAAAAGCTATATCGGGGTCATGCTGGATGACCTGCTGAATCGTGGCGTGACCGAGCCATATCGCATGTTCACATCGCGGGCGGAATATCGCCTGATGCTGCGTGCCGATAATGCGGATCAACGGCTGACGCCGATCGGGGCGCGCCTAGGTTGTGTCGGGCAGGTTCGCGCCGCGATGTTCGATGCCAAGCAGGAAAAGTTGGCGCGTGCCAGGTCGGCATTGAG
>Ga0210046_1002224_pt1 | contig 13987 bp, 12 predicted proteins | sample CryGeyCG2114_250_FD_185461 | JGI IMG/M metagenome (GOLD analysis project Ga0210046, IMG submission 185461) | Groundwater microbial communities from aquifer - Crystal Geyser CG18_big_fil_WC_8/21/14_2.50 (SPAdes) (version 2) | ecosystem: Environmental > Aquatic > Deep subsurface > Groundwater ... | reverse complement strand
ACGGCAATAATTTTTAAAATTTCTGAAAAGTATTTTTCTATCTCTAATGATTCATTTTATCGGCATTGTCTCTAATTTTGCCAGTCATTTCATCAAGTTCATCCTTTGTTATTTTTTTTCCTTTAATTGGTCTCGTAATCTTTACCTCTTTTTTGGTGTAAGTTATTTCCTTTAATGTGAGAATTGAGCTATAATTTTTTACTTCCACTATTAAGCCCGGCAAACCGCCATAGCCCAAGGGGCCAAAAGGAACCGGTATTTCTGGTGCAAACCATACTTCTTCAATTTTATTACAAGAACTACATTTTTTTGTGGCTTTCAGGCACATAAATTTTCCTATTTTTTTATAGTCTTTGCCTATTTCCCAATCGTTAACAAGGGTGTCTTTAATCAAAAACAATTCTCCCATAAGCTCGTTTTGATGTAGCACTAACTTCTCTTTTCTATTTTGATAATAAGTACCTTTACCAATCAGTATTTTGGCAATAGTATATAAGTAATTGTTCTTAAAACTTTCATTAACAATACTTTCTTCAATTTGAGAACTACTTTCCGCCTGATTAAATTTTAAGATATAATCAAAATCTTTAGCAATTTCAAAGGCACTAAGGAGCATTTTTATTGTAGATTTAGTAGGTTCGTCATCAGTATCTTTAATTTTATATTTCTCGCTAATTGGTGATAGTTTATAGTTACAAATAGTGGTTGTTTGCGCAAAAATTGCACTTGTTATTAAACTCGCAATAATGATTAGTTTTATGTTCATTTTTATTTAATTTTAAGTGTAAAAGTAAAGCCTAATCTAATTAGATTAGGCTTTACTACATAATTATTTATTCGTAATCCATGCAAGCTGAATATACGTAATCCCAAAGTGCAAAATCACATCTTACAGAACCACAGGTTTTTATTTCTGCAGCGTTTGCTGCAGCCCAACAATCTGGGTACTTTAAAGATGTATTTTGGTCTTTCTCATTGGTTGCATTAGAAAAACTAACCGTTGCAAAAGCAAATACGATACTTAATACTATTTTTTTTATGATTTTTAAAAGTTAAAAGTTAATAAATGATGCCTTTTGGCACCTTATTTTTTTATGTCGGTGAGGTGGGCTACTTTTGTAGTTCGTTCCTCCGGTTTAAATTTGGCTAGTTCATAGGCAAGTTGGGTATTAAATTAAATTGTCAGATTTTTCATTTTTTCCTCTAACCGGAGGAATTTTATTTTCCCAAGGCTAATCTTTTAAATTTCAAGCTCTTTTTTACTAATCCGTCAAGTTTTTAAAACGGCAAGGTAAAGCTTGAAAAATTATAAAAAAATAATTTTCCCATAAAAAAAGTATGGGTTTTCCCTACTTTTAGTATGGGAAAAATTTGGTGGCTTAGTGTAGTTTAAAAATACTTAATATGCTGATATATATATATATATCATTTTTTGGAAACACAACTATCAAAAAAATAAAAAAATTTAGAAAAAAAAGTAAATTTTTTTCAAAAAAAATACTCCAAAAATTGTTTAACAAACGCAGAAAAGTGCCCTATTTTAATTTTAGCGCTTAAAAATTATTTGCTTCAAACATTCAAGGCTTGTTTCGTTGAGAAAGCTACAACTTATAAGTTAGGGTAAACAACCAAAAACGCGGTAAAATAAAGGTTTTATCGTCGGTGATTAAAAAATCTGAAAAGGCATTTTGTTGTTTAAAGCTCGCGCCAAATAGGTTAGTTCCACTCAATTTAAAACCCCAAGCACTTGACTCTTTTTGGTATGATAAAGCGAAATTGGCTAGCTCATATCGGTTAATAATGCCCGTATTGTTGTTATAATTGGTTCTGGTATAATCGGCTTCTAGTTTAAAGCTATCTAAAAAATCATAATCAAAATTTAGATATGGACGCTCATTCGTAAATTTTGAAACACCGTTAAAACTTTTAAATTGACTAAAACTTTTGTCGAAGCCCACTTCAATGTTTGGACCCTTTTTAGCGTTTGTTGCTAAAGAAATACCGATACTTTGCGTGTTTGATTGGTTTTTAAAAGTTGAATTATTTAGATTTTGAAAGTAGTTAGTATAGTTTGTATTTCCCTTTAATTTGAGGGTTAGTTTTTCAACATTTTTGCGAATATCGCTTGAAAATTGCCACGTGCTTTGTGGATTATGGCTCAAAAAAGGACTCGTAAACTGTTCGATACCTTGTAGTTGAACGGTATTTTGGATGTTTCTAATTTTTTTGTTGTAATTGATATAGGCATTCATAATTAGGCCACGATATAAACTGAATTTAGTGAAAATTAAACTGGCTGCGTGATACATTTCGTTTTCTAAATCGGCATTACCTTTGGTAACGGCATTATAGCGGACTAATTGAAATTTATCGGCGTATTTAGGGGCGTCTGCGAAAGCACTTTTTAAATTATAGGTAAAATGGAGGTGCTCTGAATTGCTAAGATTGTATTCTGCCTTAAAGGCCGGTAACCAAACCAGCTTGTTTTTATTGGTAAGCGTTTCTTGTAATGCTTTTAAATGATAAAAATGACCAAAAACTCCCGATTTGAAAACGGTTTTTCCTAACTTAAATTTATGCTCTATACCAAAATAAGTATCGCTTAAGCTAAAATCTAAATCATTGCCAAATCCGGCGGCATCAAAAAGGTTTATCACACCATTACTCAAGCTTTGAAAATCAGAAGTTTTATAGGTTTCATATAGTAAATTGCTGCCTAAAGTGGTATAAATATGGTTGCTATTATTAATAACCCAATAGTGTTTTAACAATAAGTCAATGTTGTTGACTTGTAAAGATTTTTGTTGGCTGATGTTAAACTGACTATCGCTTATAAGCGGAATAAGTCCCTGCAAAATTGGTTGATTGGTAATCCAATTTGTAGTAGGATTGCCTTTGTTATATTGGTAATTTGCCGTAAATGAAAAGGTGTGATGGTTAGACAATTTTTTATGCCATTCGGCATTTTGCTTTACCGTTGTGCTAAGCTCCTTTGTGAAGCTGTTTAAATTTGTGTTAGCTAACGCCGTTTCGCTCAACAAGGTGGCGTTACTGAAATTATTAGCTAATTTAAAAAAGCTGGTATAAGAAAGGTCATCGCCAGAATTCGGTTTGTAATTCATTTCCATTTTTCCCAAAGCAAATGTGTTGTTGTTTTCGCCAGTTGTGAGCCTATTTTCAATAGTTTGTGTTGTGCCCAAGTATTGATTAATTGACTGGTTATGGGTTGTGCTTTTAGTGTTTGATAAAATTCCATAACCCGAAATGTCGACTTTTGAATTGATGTATTGGGTAATATTTGCGGCAGAAAAGTTGTTTTTTGCGGCTATAAAATCTTGATTTTCTAAAAAATTAGCAAAATCACTACTAGAAAGTTTAAAATACGATTCAGGATTGCTAAACAATTTGCCGATGCCGCCTTCAAAATTCATGTAATCTTCAAACGTAAACGACTTTTTTCCGATATCGTTAATATCACTGATGAAATTAACGGTGGTTTTCGGACTGTAATAAAATAGGTTAGGATGTGCTAAATAATGAGAATCGGTACCGCCGCCAACTTCAACATCGCCAAAAGCAAATTTCTTTTTATCCTTTTTAAGTTTGACATTAAGCGCCATACGTTGGCTGTCATTCAAACCTTTTAAAAAGCCGACTTTGTTGTAATTATTGAGCACTTCAACACTTTCAATGGCATCGGCGGGAATATTTTCTATGCCCAACTTAGTGCCACCTCCAAAAAATGATTTACCGTCAACCAACAAATCGGTTACTTTTTTCCCTAAAACCGTAACACTACCGTTTTTATCCACTTCAATACCCGGTAATTTTTTTAGCACTTGTTTTAGTTTGCGCTCTTTGCCGTTTGTAAATACTTTAGTATTATAACTAATGGTGTCTTTTTTAATATTAACGGGTAATTCTTTTATTAAAATTACCTCATCTAATTGGTTAGTTTCTATTTGTAAAACAATATTTTTTGTGACATCATTGGCAAGTTTGATTTTAAAATTAAAACTTTTATAACCCAAGTAGCTGACTAAGACGCTATAATCTTGATCTTGTTTTAGAACTAATTTATAACGCCCTTGTTCATCGGTTATGGCAAACGCCATATCTACATTAAGGCTATCGGGTTTTGCCAGCACATTGGCATAAGCTAAAGGAACTTTTAAACTATCGGTAACCACACCGCTTAATAAACGGGTTTGGGCAAACAGACTATTGATAAAAAATAGGGTGAAAAAAAATAAAAAATAGCGTTTTTTCAAGATATAAACTGTTTATTAAATTAAAAAAATTAATTTCTAAATTTTGGCGAACTTTGTAAGCCTATGGCTTCAAATTCGTCTTCGGTTACTTTTTTTCCTTTAGTAGGCTGTTCTATTTTATTTGGGTTTTTTGGGTTTAGTATCAATTTACTTACATAAAAAATAAAATCACCCTCTGTTAGTTGCAAAATTAATCCCGGCAACCCTCCATAACCATTAGGTCCATAAGGCATTGGTAACTTTGGGGCATACCATGCAATAAGTGGTTTATAAAAAGTGCCAGCACTATTATTAGTAACTAAGGTACTTGTGGCTTTGTAACACAAATAGTTATTAATAGTTTTAGTTTCTTGAGTTAGCACCCATTGCCTAGAATTCAAATCAGATTCAATTAAAAATAATTGGCCATAAACATCAATTTGACGTATTCTTTTATTGAGACCTTTATTAAAATAATATACACCATAAGAGCCTGTAATAATCATGGTCTCTTTTAAACCTCTGTCACCTTCGTTATCCATACCCGAAATTGGTGTATAAATAGCTTCTTGTTGATTAAAAGATAAATTGGTTTCAATAGATTTAATATTTAATTTAATCCTTTGTTCTAAATCGGACATACTCTTTTTAATATCATCTAAATAGGCAGGTGGTATTGTTTTAAGTTTTTCTTTATCAATCATTGTAAATGCTTCAGTAACATTTACCTTGTAGCTAATTTCACCATTAATTTGTTGACAAAAAGCAATATTGCTTATCAAAAGAAAAATGATATAATTAATAATATATTTTTTCATAGATTAAATATTTTATTAAAGCTAGTGGTCTAGACCACTAGCTTTAAGTTACTAAATTATTGTTGATTTTGCATACATTCTGTATAGTGAAAATCGGCTGCAGCATTTGCGGCTTCTTTTCCCATACCTAACGATTCAAGATAGGACTGATAATAGAAAGCTGCGGCAACACAATCTACGCAACCTAGTTTCATATCATTATTATCGTTTTTGGTAATTTTCAATCTAGCAAAATCGCAACTTTATGTATTGTTATATAATATTTCACGCACCCTTTTTATAATTCAAAATCAATTTATTGTTAATTCTTCTAAATTCGTCTGGTGAAACAGTTTTTCCCTTAGTTGGTTTTATTATTTCAATGATATCAGCGTTACTAGTTTTTATTGATTTAATAAAGGTTCTCGTTTTAGGTGTGTTTAATTCAAGAATTAATCCTGGCAATCCACCATAGCCATCTGGCCCAAAATTAACAGGTATTTTTGGTGCGTACCAAACAGTTATATTTTGTTTAACGACTTCGCCTATTTTTAATTCAACATCAACCACAACAACTGCTTTAAAACACAAAAATTTTTGAATCATTTTGGTTTCATTAAATAAGACCCAATTTAAATTTTCTAAGTTAGATTTTATTAAATAAGGGGTGCCGTCTATATACATTTGCTTTAAAACTTCTTTCGTTTTTGAATTGACATATTTAGTTCCATCACCTCCACTTACCGCTATTGCTAATTTAAAACCCAAGTCATCATCAATATCCATTTTTTCAATATAGTTATAATTAGATTCTGTGTTATTAAAAGTTAGCTGATATTCAATATTCTGCAGTCCCGTATCCAATAAATTAATTAAATCTTTTGACGAAGAAAATTCAGTTGGGACAGATTTATTAATTCTTTCAATGCCGAAAATTACCGTGCCAAACATATTTTGTGAGGTGATAATGGAATTCGATAGTGTAAAAATTAAAAATATTAATAGTTTGTAATCTTTCATAAATTTAAAAATTATTGTTAATAGTTAAAATTATAGGGGGTGTAAAAAGTACCCCCTATAATCAATTATAGTAAACCTTGGGTTTCCCAACAACTTCTTACAAGTATATGAAATAAAGTACTTTGATCCACTCCAGTTACCGAGCTCAATATTATTGATTGATCCCAAGCAATATCTAGACAATCTGGTTCAGTTAATTGAATAATAATATTAGCATAATATACAATAACATTGGATGAAGAATCAATGTCAGTTAATATCAAAAAACACTCTATTCCAATTTTCTTATTTGTGGTTTTTTGACTTTCATTTGCAAAAGCAAAAGTTCCAATTAGCATAAAAGCTAAAACAAAAAATATTTTTTTCATAAATTCTTAATTAGTGATTATCCTTCTCTAACTGCTCTTTTCTTGCATATAAAATATCATAAATAGAATCATATTCCTTCAAAGAGACCAACTTTCCTTTTTTAGATAATAAAATTTCATTTTCAAAAATTGGGATTAAACGCTCCAAGTAGTAAGTAAAAATATCATTTTTTAAGATAACTATTAATCCTGGCAGACCACCAAATCCCAAAGGCCCTGTACTGGTTTTAATTTCTGGTGCATACCAAGCTTCTGTAGTTTTATTTATGCGTTTTTTGTTGTCTTTATAAATTGCTTTATAGACTGTGTATTTCCCAAACTTAATTTTTTTGTTAATTAGTTGCCAATGATAATCTTCTAAACTGCTTTTTATTCTAAAAACTTCTCCAAGAGTTTCCTTTTGTTGAATTATTTCTCTTGTTTTAAAATTTGTATATATTTTACCAATTTGATTAGCCTTTATACTAGCCAAATCAATTTTTTCAGAAGTTGGATTTAATCCAAATTTATATGAAAATAAAGATGCTAGTCTATTAAATATTAATTCAAATTTAACGATACTAGGTTCACCTGTATCATTTATCACTTTTTTTAATTCTAAAATTCCAATTGTATCTATATCCTTGATTTTACTAAAGTCAATATCAGTTTTTATTCCATAAATTGCTTTATAACTAATCTCTTGTGAAATACAATTAATACTGATAAAAAGTATAACTATTACATTAATAAGTTTTGGATTCATAATTTTATTTTTTAAAAAGGGGAGGTGTCAGATTCTAACACCCCCCCTAAAATTATTTATAACCAGCCTAGATTATTAGCAATTTCACATAAATCTTTCATTGAATCTGCTGTTGAGTTAATAAGTTCTTTATCATTACTCACCTCGCTTAATTTACCAACAAGCCAATGTCTAAATGCCCAGCACTTTACGCTGTCTTCTTTCAACGTTTCTAAAGATTTGAGATTTGATTGGTTATAAAAATTTGTAGAGATATAAGCTTTGTTAAAAAGTTTTACATCTTTATTAACATTTTTGGCGTTAATTGGTGTTATGGCTACAAAAGCAAATACAAACACCAAGCTTAAAATTATTTTTTTCATTTTTTTAAAATTTAAAAGTTAATTAATTGCGCCGTATGGCGCGTTATTTTGTAATGTCGGCGAGGTGTGTTACTTTTGTAGCACGTTCCTCTGGTTTAAATTTGGCTAGTTCATAGGCAGATTAGGTATTAAATTAAATTGTCAGATTTTTCATTTTTTTCCTCAAACCAGAGGAATTTTTTTATTCCAATGGCAATAATTTTTAAAATTTCCGAAAAGTATTTTTCTATCTCTAATGATTCATTTTATCGGCATTGTCTCTAATTTTGCCAGTCATTTCATCAAGTTCATCCTTTGTTATTTTTTTTCCTTTAATCGGTCTCGTAATCTTTACTTCTTTTTTGGTGTAAGTTATTTCCTTTAAGGAAAGTATGGAGCTATAATTTTTTACTTCCACTATTAAGCCCGGCAAACCGCCATAGCCCAAGGGACCAAAAGGAACCGGTATTTCTGGTGCAAACCATACTTCTTCAATTTTATTACAAGAATTACATTTTTTTGTGGCTTTCAAACACATAAATTCCCCTATTTTCTTATAGTCTTTACCTATTTGCCAATCGTTAACAAGCGTATCTTTAATCAAAAACAATTCTCCCATAAGCTCGTTTTGATGTAGCACTAACTTCTCTTTTCTATTTTGATAATAAATACCTTTGCCAATTAGTGCTTTGGCAATAGCATATAAATAATTGCTTTTAACACTTTCATTAACAATACTTTCTTCAATTTGAGAACTGCTTTCCGCCTGATTAAATTTTAAGATATAATCAAAACCTTTTGCGATTTCAAACGCATTGAGAATCATTTTTATCGTAGATTTAGTAAGTTCGTCATCAGTATCATTAATTTTATATTTCTCGCTAATTGGCAATATTTTATAGTTACAAATAGTGGTTGTTTGCGCAAAAATTGCACTTGTTATTAAACTCGCAATAATGATTAGTTTTATCTTCATTTTATTTAATTTTAAGTGTTAAAAGTAAAGCCTAATCTAATTAGATTAGGCTTTACTTTATAATTATTTATTCGTAGCCCATACAAGATGAATATACGGCATCCCAATAATCAAAATCACATCTTACAGAACCGCAATGCAATCTTTCTGCAGTGTTTGCTGCAGCCCAACAATCTGGGTAAACACAAGAAACCGTTATAGGTTTACTTTTTTCTAACTCATTGGTTGCGTTTGTAAAACCAACTGTTGCAAAAACAAATACGATACTTAATACTAATTTTTTCATTGTTAATAAAATTTAAAAGTTAATTAATGGCGCCTTATGGCGCGTTATTTTGTAATGTCGGCGAGGTGTGTTACTTTTGTAAGACTTTCCTCTGGTTTAAATTTGGCTATTCAATAGGCAGATTGGGTATTAAATTTAACATTTGCAAATCGTTTTATTTTTCCTCAAACCAGAGGAATTTTATTTTCCCAAGGCTAATCTTTTAAATTTCAAGCTCTTTTTTACTAATCCGTCAAGTTTTTAAAACGGCAAGGTAAAGCTTGAAAAATTATAAAAAAATAATTTTCCCATAAAAAAAGTATGGGTTTTCCCTACTTTTAGTATGGGAAAAATTTGGTGGCTTAGTGTAGTTTAAAAAACTTAATATGCTGATATATATATATATATATATATCGTTTTTTGGAAACACAGCTATCAAAAAAATAAAAAAATTTAGAAAAAAAAGTAAATTTTTTTCAAAAAAAATACTCCAAAAATTGTTTAACAAACGCAGAAAAGTGCCCTATTTTAATTTTAGCGCTTAAAAATTATTTGCTTCAAACATTCAAGGCTTGTTTCGTTGAGAAAGCTACAACTTATAAGTTAGGGTAAACAACCAAAAACGCGGTAAAATAAAGGTTTTATCGTCAGAAACCAAAATGCTTGAAAAGGAATTGCGTTGTTTAAAACCAATATTGAAGAGGTTATTTGCAGTTATTTCAAAACCAAAAGGGCTGGTTTCTTTTTTGTAAATAAGTGATCCATTGGCATTGTTAAAAACACTAGTAGTGTTAAAGGATTTATTTGTATAAGATTCGTAACTATAATCTAATTTTAAAATAAAATCTTTAAAGAAATCATAATTTAAAAATACCGTAAAAATATCATTATCAAATTGTGACTGTACTTTAGATCTATAATTTGAAAATGATTTAGTATAATTTAGTTCAAGGTTTGGAAATTTTTTCCATTTAGTTTCTATTCCGCCACCAAAAGAATAATTATCTGATGAGATGTAAATTAACTCATTATTAATGGGTTTTTCATAGTCGCCTATTGAAATGCTACCTGTTAAAGAAAATTTATACTTTTCAATACCCTTATCTATACTGCTACTAAGGGATAAAAAACGGTCTTCAAAATCTGACAAAATAGGCGAAGATACTTCGTCTATTCCATTAAGGATTGTTGAGTTTTTTATGTTTAGCTCCTTTTTTCGAAAATTTGCTGTGAAATTATAGTACAGCTTTTTTGATAGGTTAAAAGAATATAAATTAAGTTGCAATTGGTGGTAGCGTTCATTTTTTAAATGAGCGTTTCCCTTATAAATACTGTTAAAATTTAATAAGGTGAATCGATTAGCAAATTCTGAAATGTTTGGAAACAATGCTTTGTAGTTATACTTAATGAGTAATTTTTGTGTTCTATTAAAAGCAATATCAGTGTTTAATTCGGGCAAAAATAAAGTTTTATCATTTACATTTTGCTCATCAAATTGGTTTATATTCCAATGATAAATATGATAAAACAGACCGGGTTTTACAGTAATTTTTCCAGACATTGCTTTATAATGAATGCCTAGATAAGTGTCACTAAAATTTAGATGCGTATTATTTCCAAAATCTGAGGTTAAAAAGTTATTAATACTGAGGTTCTCTAAAATTTGAAAATCAGAAGAAACGAGATTATCATCGTTAAGTTGAAAGCCAACAGTAGTATAAAGGTGGTTATGTCTATTCAAAACCCAATAGTGCTTGAGTATGGCTTCCGCACTATTAGAACGTGATTCTTCTACTTTAAAAATGTTATATTGATTTTCATCAACAACTGGAATTAATCCTTTTAAAATCTCTTTATCAGTTAGCCAATTGGTTGTAGGTGACACTTTTTGAAAATGATAATTTGCGGCAAAACTGATTACATGTTTTTTATTGAATTGCTTGTTCCATTGGATATTTTGTTTAAATGAAATGTTATTAGCATTAATTTTAGTAGTAATGGTGTTACTGTTTATAGGCGTTATTGTAAAAATATTTTCATTTGAATGGTTACTTGATGCTTTTAAATAGCTTCCAAAAATAATATCTGTTTCATGATTCGGTTTAATGTTAAACTTAAGTTTTCCGATGCCAAATTGGCTTTTTTGCTCTCCTCTATTAGTCCTGTTTTCTATTAAATTATCAATTGCAAAATAGTTGTTTAGTGTTTGTGATTTTGTTTCATTTTTCAAATCAGACCAAATACCATAAGACGAAAGTTCTGTTTTTGAATTAATGGTTTGATTTAGGTTTAGTGCCCCAAATTTATGGCGACTGGCAGTAAAATTTTGACTTACTAAAAAATGGGCAAAGTCATCATTTAATATTGAAAAGTAGCTTTTAGCATCACCAAAAAGTTTGTTAAAGCCCCCTTCAAATTCTAAATAATCTTTTATGGTGAATGATTTAGTGCCAATATTATTAAAATCACCTATTGAAATAATACTCGTTTTTGGACTGTAATAATAAAGTGATGGATGCAGGAGGTATCGTTGTTTAAAGCCCCCACCAGCTTCAACATCTCCAAAAACAAACTTTTTCTTGGAGTCTTTAAGCTTTACATTCATAGCTAATTGGTCACTTTCTTCTAAGCCTTTTAAATAACTAACTTCATTATAATTATCGAGTACTTCAATTTTATAAACGGCGTCTGCTGGTATATTGTTTACAGCGAGTTTGCTGTCGCCGGTAAAAAATTCTTTATTATCAACAAGCACCTTAGTTATTTTTTTTCCCTGAACCTTAACGTTTCCTGCTCTGTCAACTTCTACTGCCGGCAGTTTTTTTAATATATCGCGAAGTTTGCGTTCATTTCCATTAATAAAAGCTTCGACTTTATAAGTAATGGTATCCTTTTTAATTACTACCGGAGGGGTGTAATTAAGCATTATTTCATTTAATTGTTCTGAATATTCAAGTAGTTTAAAGTTTTTAATGATATTTTCTTTTGCACTAATCTCAACAGATTGAGATAAAAACCCCAAATAACTTGCTGTTAGATAGTAAGTTTTGTCTTTTTCGAGCGTAAGTTTATAGATGCCATTTTCATCTGTAAGTGCAAACTTTATATCTATATCTTCTTTAGGGTCGGCAATTACATTAGCAAATGAAAGTGGTAAACCGATAGTGTCAGTTACTTTTCCTTGAATTGTAATTGTTTGGGCAGAAAGGCTTGCAAAAAAGCTACAAAAACAAAGAATATAAAGTATCTTAACCATTCAAATGTGCGTTATTATTTGCCTAAACTAAGAAATATCTTATTTAGAATTCTATTAAATTCTTCATGAGTAACCATTATTCCATCTTGTGGTTTTTTAATTTTTAGGGGGTTGTCATAAAATTTAATATCAGTAGCTATTAAATAAAAACTAGACCTTGATGATTCAAGAACAATGCCTGGCAGCCCATCATAACCGGCCGGTCCAAAAGGAATCGCTAAACTTGGTGCATACCAAACACTAACTTCAATTATAATATCCTTTTTGCGTATTTCATCATATTCTTTAAAAATGCCAATGGCTTTATAACAATCATAACCAATTATTTTTTTAGTATCCTTTAGCAGTTTCCAATCGTATTTGTCATAATCATTTGTTATTATATAAGTTTTACCCCCAATTTCAGTTTGATGAATCTTTTCTTTTGACTTAAGATTTTTATAGTTAATTCCCGATCCACCACCTCTACCTATAAAGCGTATATTTTCATCATCACCATCATTTGACATATTAGGAATGTACTCAAAACGTGCTTCATTGTTATTAAAAACTAATTTATACTCAATATTTCTTAAAATACTGGGAGGGCTGTTGCTAAAATCTTTAAAATTTTTATAGGCTTTTACATAGTTAATTTCGATTGTTTTTTTGGATAGATCCATTTGAGACCAGCCTAAAATTGGAAATAAGAAGATTAAAGTTAACTTAATAAATTTTTTCATATCATAGTTATTTAAGATTATAAAAAAGAGGCAATACATTCAAACCTTTGTATTGCCTCTTGAGTTATGCTTATTTAAAAACTGGTCCTAACATGTGACTTGCGCCACCTGCCTCATTACATGCATCCAAATACCAAGAAACAGCTTCCATGTATTGCTTATCGGACATTGGTCCATAATGACCTTCTTCAGCATTAGCTGAGCTAATAGCATAGGACCTACAACTTTCAACTAAATTTTTAGAACCTTTTCCAAAACTAATTGAAATCGTCATTAATAATATAAATGTTAAAAATAAATTTTTCATAATATAAATATTTAAAAAGTTATTTGAGCACTATTGCTCGTAATTTTTTTGCTTGCTATTAAGTTGCGTAAGTTAGCAAGCACACTTTAAGGCGCTTCAACAAAACAAGTTTATTTTGTTTTGTAAATGAGGTGGGCTACTTTTGTAGTTCGTTCCTCCGGTTTAAATTTGGCTAGTTCATAGGCAAGTTTGGTATTAAATTAAATTGTCAGATTTTTCATTTTCTCCTCTAACCGGAGGAATTTTATTTTACCAAGGCTAATCTTTTAAATTTCAAGCTCTTTTTTTACGAATCCGTCAAGTTTTTAATAAAAATCAGGATTTCAAAACGGCAAGGTAAAGCTTGAAAAATTATAAAAAAATAATTTTCCCATAAAAAAAGTATGGGTTTTCCCTACTTTTAGTATGGGAAAAATTTGGTGGCTTAGTGTAGTTTAAAAAACTTAATATGCTGATATATATATATATATATATATCGTTTTTTGGAAACACAGCTATCAAAAAAATAAAAAAATTTAGAAAAAAAAGTAAATTTTTTTCAAAAAAAATACTCCAAAAATTGTTTAACAAACGCAGAAAAGTGCCCTATTTTAATTTTAGCGCTTAAAAATTATTTGCTTCAAACATTCAAGGCTTGTTTCGTTGAAAATGTTACTTTAATTTTTTATCATTCAAACCGATAAGCTAAGGTAATTGTACCATATTTATGTGCCGTTACGCGATGATTGTCAAGCTCTTTTGTGAGATAAGAAATGGCATAGCCAAAATTTAAGCGATTGGTTGCCCATTTTAAACCCAGTTGTAAAGATGCCATTAGGGGTTCGGGGTTAAACGTCAATGGACTGTCGTTATTAAACAAACTTCCCTCAATGGTGGCATTATAAGCTTGATAGGTGAGCTGTGGTTTCAACCAATGCTTTGTCCTGAGGCGCGTAACTGC
>Ga0210046_1002220_pt1 | contig 14021 bp, 22 predicted proteins | sample CryGeyCG2114_250_FD_185461 | JGI IMG/M metagenome (GOLD analysis project Ga0210046, IMG submission 185461) | Groundwater microbial communities from aquifer - Crystal Geyser CG18_big_fil_WC_8/21/14_2.50 (SPAdes) (version 2) | ecosystem: Environmental > Aquatic > Deep subsurface > Groundwater ... | reverse complement strand
ACAAAATGCGGTTGTCAATCTGACGACCGCATTTTTCATGTTTGGAGTTTTTGAATTCGGAGTTTTTGTTCGGAGTCCAAAGTCTCCAGACTTTGGCGTCAACGTCGGGAGACGTTGGACTCCGTTTTCATCCTTCAACGTAGTGACGACTTTAGTCGTCTTTGTACGGCGGCGCCAGGGAAGCCGCCACTGCCAGCATTCTCCGCTAAGGACACGTCATCGTTGCGACACTACTGTAGGCAAAGCTGGCGGCATTATAGACTTGAATTTGATAACTCACGCTTTGGCCGGACGCAAGCGATATGGTTTCAAGAAAACTCGTGGAATTGACGGGCAGTTCGGCAACGATGACGCCATCTCGTATCACCCGGTACCCCGTTTCGTTGTCGGCATTGTCTGTCCACTGCAATGAAATGTCTGTCTGGCCGGTGCCGTAGCAAAAATAGCTCCATCCATTTTTGGGAAATGTCGGCGCCTGGAGCGAGCCCGCGGCGGATGTGGGCGCGGAAGGCGTGGTCACTGGCAGGAGATTGACATTCCCGAACGCGTTCGACATTTCGGCAGGCACCCAGCAGGCATTCGATTTGCCGATCTCGGTGACGACCCAGTATTTGTTGTCGGCGGTACGCGCGATCATTTGATAGTTGGTCCCCGGCACCAGCACGATCACGATCACAAAGTCCAGGCCCGGCCCCTCGCGGCAATTCGTGTTCGAGTCCACGGTCAGGAGGGTGGCGCCCGGCGTTCCTGCTGTCCCGGTCGGCGTGGCGTTTGGCTGGATGGTGGGCGCGGCTTCCGATGAAGTCGGCGAAGCCAGCGGCGTTTTCGTCGCGCCCAGGGTGGGCGAGGCCAGCGGGACGGGATTCTCCGCGGCAATCGCGGTCAGGGTCTGCGCGACCACGGTGGCGGCCTGTTGCTCGATCGTGAGGCCGGAGTCTTGCGCGGTGGGGAAGTTGCAGGCAGAAAGCGCAATTACCAGCAGGCTGAAAACAGCGATTATTTTTTTCATTTCGTCATCCCTTGATCTGTGTTTTGGGTCGCTCCATTTCGAACACGTCCGTCACACGCACGTAGCCGCTTCCCGCAAGTCGTCCCACCGGTTTGAGCGCGGCCAGGTTGATTTTATCACCGTCCATCTCCCATGAGTTCCTCGCGGTAAAGTTTGCCGTCCGGATTTTTGAACTGCACGTGGCGTTTGTGGGGAACCTGTCCGAGTTTGTGATAGAAGGGCATGGCGTCTATCTCCGCCGAATGGCCGTATCCGAGAAGGCCCGGTAGATTTGCGGGCCAAGCGCGAGCGCCTGCTTCAACGCCGATTCGGCTTCGCTCATCAACCGCTCGGCGCTGAGGGTTGGCCCGCCTGCGTGGCTGGACAGTCCGATGCAGATGGTGACGCGGGTGGAATAACCAAGCGGGGTGTTTTGTGTTCCCAGTGTGATTCGCAAGAGACGGTCACAGACCGCGCGGGCGCTCATTTCATTGACGTTCGGTAAAAGTATGGCGAATTCATTCCCAATGCGGGCGGGGATGTCGGCCTGGCGCAGGCGCATGTTCAACATGGTTGCCAGCGCGATGGGAGCGTTTTCCACTTCGGTCTGCGTGGGGTTAATGAGCGCCAACCCAAGGCGCAAAAGCGATAGCGGACTGGGGTAGCGTTTGGAGCGGGCTACTTCGTAATCCATCAGCAGTTTGAAGACACTCTCATCGTAAATTATGCTTTGGTTGGAAAGTTGTCGTAACATGCGATATTCTCTCTTGCGTGCGCAAATGAAAAGTTACGGCGCGACGGTGATGGACTGGATCAACGCGTCGAGCGTCTCCAGCGCGGGATTGAAACTCTCGGGCGCACTGGCGTTCAACAGGCTGACCACAGCAGGGTAGTACGCGTTGAGCGCGTTCTGGTCGTCGAAACCGGGGAAGGGGATTCCGCCTGCCGGGACGACGGTTTCAGGGTTCTCGTTGAATGCCAGCAGGGGGTGCGAGGCGGGCAGGATGGCGATGATGTAATACTTCCCGTCGCTGGTCAGTCCCTGGAATTGGTAGAACATATCTTTGTTGTTGATGGCGGCGAAATACTGGGCGTATTCGGTCAGGAAGCGCACGCCCGATCCATTTTGAAACTGGACGATTTTGATCTGCGCCGCGAATACCTGTCCCGCGTTGAAGAATGCGATGTGTGGCAGGTTCTCTGCGATCGGCGCGGCGGCTCCGCTCAATGTGTCTTGCAGGCTGGTGATGCTCCTGTTGGCGCCCTCATTGAGCGCGGCGTATGCCTGCGCGGGGATGACGAGAATGTATGGCTCATGGAACGTGTTGTACAGTGCGTAATTTTCCAATTGGAATTTGATGTGTTCAGGCGCGACGTCCCAGCCGGGGCCGTCTGGTGTGGCGGCTACGGCTGGCACCGTCCCTGCCAGCGCGTTCGTGGCCAGGGCCGCGGGCAGAAAGAAACTCACGTTGCCGTAGGAAACGGCCTTCCCGTCCGGTTGCGCAGAGGCCGGGGGAGGCGGCACGCTGGGCGGGATTTGCTCGGGTGCCAGGGCAGTCAGCGCCTGAATGGTCGCGGCGACCATTGTCTCCACGTTTTTGCTGGCGGGCGCAGTGGGCTGGGTGGGCATGCAGGCCAGCGCCGCCAGCAAGACAAAGATCAACACGAACTGTTTGTTTTTCATGGGGCATTCCTTCCGATGGCGTCTCAAAGAAACCTGGATAGTCACTCTACTATTTCACCCGCGCCACTTTCCCGCCAGTCATCCTCTGCAGATCCTCTGTCCTCAACTCGAAGATGGCGTTCGGCGTCCCGGCCGCGGCCCAGATGGTTGGATATTGCAGGAAGTCTTCGTCGAGATAGGTTTCCATTTTTTGCGCGTGACCGATCGGCGGGACGCCCCCGATGGCGAAGCCCGTCGCCGCGCGGACGAAATCCGCGTCCGCGCGGGCGATGGGTTCGTCCGCGTACGCGGCGATGCGCTTCTCGTCCACGCGGTTGGCGCCGCTGGTCAACACCAAAATCGGCTTGCCGCTGGTCTTGCCGCGGAAGATCAGCGACTTGACGATCTGACCGAGTTCGCAACCGGCGCGCTCGGCGGCTTCCTGCGCGGTGCGCGTCGACTCGGCGTGCTCGATCACGGTGTAATCGTAGCCGAGGGCGCGCAGGGCATCCTGAATTTTTTGGGCGGTGGGGGAGAGAGTCATAGGAAAAGATGAAAGATGAAAGATGAAAGATGAAAGATGAAGTGTTTGCCTGATTATAACAGGGGCGCGTGATGTACAATCAAAGCATGACTGACCCGCAAAGAATCATCTATCAAATCGAAGCAGATCGCTACGAAGCCCTGATCGCGCGTGAAGACCATCAGGAAAATATCCTGCGGACTCTCGAACGGATCGTCCCCGACCTCGCGCGTCGCCGCGTTCTGGACCTCGGGGCTGGCACCGGGCGACTGGCGCGGTTGCTCGCCCCGCGCGTCCGCTTCGTGCGCGCCTTCGACGAATCTGCCGAGATGCTGCGCGTCTGCCGCGACAAACTGTCCGAAACGGGACTCGCCAACTGGTCCGCGGATGTGGCGGATCACCGTCACCTGCCCGTGGAGGACGCGTCCGCCGACCTCGCCGTCTCCGGCTGGAGCGTCAGTTATCTCGCCGTCTGGGGCGCGGACACTTCGACTTCGCTTCGCGAAGCACCCCCGCGGGGCAGTGCAAGCGGGCGCGAAAAACTGTCAGATTGGCTGGGGGAGATGAAACGCGTCTTAACGGCGAACAGCCCCATCGTCCTGTTCGAGACGCTGGGCACGGGGCACGAGTCGCCCGTCCGCGTCCCGCATCTCGCGAACTTCTATCCCTGGCTGGACGAGAACGGATTCGAGAATACGTCCATCCGCACCGATTACAAATTCGAGTCGCTGGCAGAGGCCGAACGGCTGGCGCGCTTTTTCTTCGGCGACGAAATAGGGGACAACGTGTTGAAAAATAATTGGGTGATCCTGCCCGAATGCACGGGCGTGTGGTGGAAGACAATAAATTATGAATGATGAATTCGGAATTATGAATAAACCGCCCTGTGATCAAGGCGGTTTTTACTACTCTCTGTTCTCTACTCTCTACTCTTTTTTTCTAAACCCATTCCTCGCGGCCATCGCCAACCCAATCACGATTAGCAACAGACTCGCGCCCGCGAACGTCCACTTGACCATCGTGAAGATCATTGTCAGCCACGCGATCGCCACAAGTTGACTCGGCCACATCGAGAGCATCGTCACGATTCCGAGATTCTCCAGCAGGTCGAACAGCCATATCCCCACAGGCATCACGTTCCACTTCTGCATTTTGCTATCGGGCTTGAAGCCGCGCTGGAACAGCCACGAGATGAGCAGGCCGAACGCCAGCGTGTAAATGACGGGGTAGAGGATATCCACCGTCAATTCCACGTTGCGATAAAACGGTCGGCCAAATTCACCGTACGACTCGACCATCGCGAACAATTTTGCGGGCATGGAAAAGAATTGTAAGTCTATTGGTTGCTGTGTGCCTGTGCCGCCCTTCATCAGTCCGCCGATCAATGGCATGACGAATCCCATGAAGAACATATCCAATACCATCAGCGCGAACACCAGCCAGCCCTTGGCCCACGCGTGGAACTTGCGCGAAAGTTTTTGCATCATAGCTCCTCCAATAAGTTGGTTTGCTATCAAAACACTGCGGCGTTGGCGAGGATGCGTCGCACCTAACCCGACGAGATTCCCTTCGCTGATGGGTGCGACGCATTCGCGGCGCGGGTATAATCCCGCCGATGCTCAATCACTGCCTCGAAGGCCACGGTCCGCCGCTCCTGCTCCTGCACGGATTTGGGATTTCGTTCAACATTTGGAGCGGACTGATTCCCCTCCTGCGCGACCACTTTACATTGGTGACGGTGGAATTGCCCGGCATTGGACTCTCGCCCCTCCCACCTCCCACCGACACTTTGACTGCGCTTCGCGAAGCACCCCATTGGGGCAGTGCAAGCCTTTATCCTGCCGCGGCCGTGGACGCGTTGGACTCCCTTCGAGATTTCCTCGCCATCCCGCGCTGGAGCGTGCTCGGTTATTCGTCAGGGACGCGCGTCGAGGAGGCCTACCTGCAATCCCATGCGGAGCGTGTCGAGCGCGCCGTCTTCCTTTGTCCCGCGCTCACCCTGCCGGTCAAGGCCGCGGGACTGCGCGCGGGCATCCAATTGGACCGGCGATTTCCGCAACTGGGGAACTGGATTCTATCGGGCGTGCGCGTTCGTTTCCTGGTCAGCCTGCTTGGGTTCAACCTGCATCCCAATCGCTTCGTGGGCGCGTGGTACACAGAGATCACCTCCCAACCCATCGAAGCGCTCAAGGCCACCCTGCGTTCCATGCCCGACGGCGGCGCGCCTCCCTTTGACTTGCCGGATGTCCCCTCCCTCTTCGTCTGGGGCCGCGAGGACCTCATCACCGCCACGCCGCGCAGGCCATCCTCGCGCGACGTAATTATCCATGCCACTCATGCCGCGCCGCAAACCCAAGCGCGCGAAGTGGCGGAGGTGATTTTGCCGTTCTTACGGTAAAGCGAGATACTATCTCGCACTACTCGAAAACCGCTTCGGCTTTCCTCAGCAATGTATCTTCAATGCGCTTCTTGTGATGGCCGAGCATTTCCATTCCCTCCATCTCTTTCAACGAAAAATAACCGAAGCCGCTTGTCTCATTGCTCAAGCCGAGCGCGCCGCCTGTGACCTCCACCTCGAAGCGGATCGCCACGATCTGCACCTTGTTCCCATCCACGTACATCACCAGTTGATTCGGGTCGCTGTAGACTCCCACCAGCCGCTTCACGCGGACGCGCAGGCAGGTCTCTTCGAGCGCTTCGCGTATGACAGCCTCCGATGGTGACTCGCCCGCCTCCACGCCGCCGCTGGGCAGGCGCCACTGTCCGTTGTCGAGTCGGCGCGTCAGCAGGATTTTCCCCTCGTCATTGATGATGGCCGCCGAACAGCCCAGTCGGATTTTGCCTTCGCGTCCCAGCCGGTCGCCGTAGAGAATTTGGGTCATGTGTTCTCCCACGTAGAGCGAGATATTATCTCGCCTTACCGAATAAACGTCCCGTCGCGCAATTCTGCCAGCGTCTGCTGGATTTCTTCAACCGTGTTCATGACGAACGGCCCGTAGGGGACAATGGGTTCGCCGAATGGCATCCCTGCGATGAGCATGAAACGCACACCCGTATCAGACTCGACCTCGATCTGGTCCCCGTCACTGAACACCACCATGCGGACAGATTCCACCGCCTCGCCTGAAAAGTTCCCCGCGCCCTCGAACACGTACGCGAGCGCGGTGTGTCCGCTCGGGATGGGGCAAATGAATCTCGAAACGGGAGCCAGCCGAACGTCCAGGTAGAGAGGCGAGGCGGCGATCTCGGTGACGGGACCCACCGTCCCGTTGAATTCGCCCGCGACGACGCGCACAGTCGCGCCGTCCTTCGTCGTGGACGGGATGCTGGCGGCGGTCACTTCCTGGTAACGCGGGTTCGTCATCTTTTGTGCGGCGGGCAGGTTGACCCAAAGTTGGAAGCCGTAGATGACGCCGCTTTCTTCACTGCGCCGCGGCATTTCCTCGTGCAGGATGCCGCGGCCGCTGGTCATCCACTGCACGTCGCCCGCGCCGATGAGACCGGAGTTGCCGAGGCTGTCGCGGTGGTTGACCGAACCTTCGAGCATGTAGGTGACGGTTTCGATGCCGCGGTGCGGGTGCATCGGGAAGCCGCGGATGGGACCTTCGACCGGGTCGTTGAAGGCGAAGTGGTCGAAGAGCAGGAAGGGATCGTATTCGTTGGAGGCGCGCGGGGCGATGGAGCGACGCAGTAAAACACCCGCGCCTTCGAGAACGAATTGAGGCTCGATTATTTGGGAGATGGGTCGGGTGGTCATGTGGGTAAGATGATGTGGGGCTGTGATGTATTACATGCCCTCCAAGCCTGTCCCAGGGAATGCGGAAAGGCTCAAGTTGTTTAACCACTTTTATGGTTTACAAGCGGTCATGCTCTGGCGGTTCCACATCTGCCACCTTCGACATGGCGGCATCAAATTTCGCCTCGCTCGCGCGCTTGGCGCGTTTTTCCAGGTAATCCTGTGCGCCAAGCGCGGAAACTTTCTCGGCCAATGCCAAAGTAACGAGTTGGTTGATGGAGATTTTTTCCTTTTTTGCCAACTCGCGGGCGGACTTGTGCAGTGATTCGGGTAAGCGTAGACTGAGTATGCTCATAGTTCACCAATCATTTGTAGAAACTCTTTTGGAGTGATCGCGGTGATGCCAAATTTTTTGGCTGGCTTGAAATCGTTCACATTGTAGGTAACAATGTATCGGCAATTCGCGGCGACTGCCAGCTCCAGAACCATATCGTCGCCGGGGTCATTCAGTTCTGGACGCCAGAGATAGAAAATCTTATGGCGATTCGACTTGCTGATAACAAAATCCAGGATGTTGTCAACTTCTTTTTCATCAAGTGTGATCTCGCCAATCGTTCTTTTGGCGACGGCTTCATATTCGACCGCTAACGGAACGGACAGATTGAGTTGAAAGACGCCTTTTTTGATGAGTTGAATAAGTTTGTAGGAAGCGCCGCGTTTCGATCTTAAGGCGGTGACGAACACATTGGTGTCAACAACAATCTGAATTTCACTCATTTCAGTATTGTATATAATACCAATTCTGCTGTCAATCCCCGCTTTTCTGTTATTTTCACTTTTGGCGCGGGGCGATGGAGCGACGCAGTAAAACGCCCGCGCCTTCGAGCGCGAATTGAGGTTCGATGATGTGGGAGATTTTTCGTGGGTTGGTCGTGCGGATTAAGTCGCGTTATTCGAGCGGCGCTGAAAGGCTCTATGCGGCAACCGAAACACTTTGCCGCAACGCGCGTTCGACCTTCTGGGGTACGTTGATCGGGAAAAAGAATCCGACAGGATAGAGGTAATCTTCGCCAGACTCGTCAATAATGCGAAGAAGCCCTTTCTTTTCCGCCTGTTCGTCTGGCAGGACCTGATATACCTTGCGGAGCGTCAGGTCTTCCGCGCCTTTATTCTTGAGGCAAATGGCAAATTTTGTTGGGGTAATGTTTTGCATGGGTTTAATCCAAAGCGTGTTTGATTTTGAATTTCTTTCTGCCGATACCGTGCGCTTCGTAAAAATGGATTTCTGCGACCTGAATACTACCATCCTCCATGCGGACAGTAGCGCGGCCTTTGAGTTTGCGCCAATTGCCGGGGCCGTATTTTTTGCGAAGACGCGCCAGGTCATGGATACTCTGGCCTTTGGCGATTGTCTCGATATCGGTGATCTCGCTGATGATCTCAAAGTACATATTCTTAATATTATCAGAGACAGGCGCAAGACACAAGTCAACAAAAAAGAGCGCATCTCGAACGGAGGCGCATGGGACCTTCGACCGGGTCGTTGAAGGCGAAGCGGGCGAAGAGCAGGAAGGGATCGGTTTTGTTGGAGGCGCGCGGGGCGATGGAGCGGCGCAGTAAAACACCCGCGCCTTCGAGCGCGAATTGCGGTTCGATGATGTGGGAGATGGGTCGAGGGATCATGGTGATTGGATGAGGCGGAGGGAAGGGATATTACATCCGCTTAAATCAAAACGGGACACTAAATGGTCAGTGTCCCGTTTAACGTCATGCCCGAAGTTCCACTACACCGCAAGCACAACCCATCCGCTATCCGGGTCATTGCCTTTCGTATCCAGTCCCGCGAGAATGCGGAGTTCGTGGGTGGCGTTCCGTCCGCGGTAGGTGGGCGGGACATTCTTCGGGAATTCCACCTGCCCTTCCCATTCATATTCCCCTTTGGCGTTGAGGGTCTGCGCCTCCGCGATATTAAATTCCTGGTCAAACGTATTGCTGAACTCGGTTTCATCGCGGGTGAAATTTTTATGTTGCACGTTGTGGACGACCACCGTCTCGTGTCCGTTCAACTGGACGTAGACGCGGCTGACCTGCAACGGCTGGTCTGCGACGACGGCTTTTACCTTCACTTTGAACGGTCCTTCGCGGGAAGGTTTGTCGGTTGTGATCGTCACTTTGGCGCCCCCGCCCGTGATCGAATTGACGGCATTCTTGAGCTTATCCATGAGGCCCATTTCGTATTCTCCTTTTTGGCGATGATTTGCTTGCGTTTCTTCAAACTTCTGTCAACTATACAGCCGTTCTGTTTTTTTTACAATATTTCTGTTGAAGTCTAAAGAGCGTCAATCTGCATTAGGATGACGGAAATACACCGACTGAAAGCGGGCGGTTCGTTCGTGACATAGAGACGAAGAACCCGTTCGCGCGGGACTGTGTCCAGCCACTTATCGAGGAAGGAGGCGGGCAGGGACGCGTCCGCGGCGGTCTCCTCAGGCGCTGACCGTCGGTTCAGGCGCGGAAGAGTCGGGGATGGAGGAGGAGAAATCGAAAGGACTTTCCCGCGCAAAATCAGGCAGGCAGGTCTCCTGGCTTTCGAGTTCCTGAATGAAGGCATTCTCAAGACCCAGGTCGAGCGCATACTCCGTGATCTCGTCGTATTCGCCTGCGGTCAGGGCGCGGTTAATTTCGGGATAGTTACAGGCTTTATATTGAGGAGAATATTGCGACATGAGGCTGATAAAAGTATCCGGGGATAGATCGGCCAGCGCATCGAGACATTTTTGGCTGTTCTCCAACTGACCGGGCAAGACCAAATGCCGGACCAAAAGTCCTCGTGTTGCAATGCCCTGCTTATCCATTTCGAGGTGGCCGACCTGATCCAGCATCTCCCTGAGAACGCCGGGAATGGTTTCCGCGTAATCGTTCACCGCTGAAAACTGTTTTCCGAGTCCATTGTCCAGGTATTTGATGTCCGGCAGGTAGATATCCACCAGGCCGCGGATCTGCCGAAGCGCATCCACCGAATCATATCCATTGGAGTTGTAGACCACAGGCAGGACCAGTCCCTTGCCCTTCGCCGCGGCAATGGCATCGGCCATCTGAAAAATCATGTGGGAGGGCGAAACGAAGTTGATGTTGTGGGCGCCTTCATCCTGAAGATGCAACATTTCAGATGCAAGTTCATCTGTCGTCAGTGTTCGGGTATGACCCTGCTGAAATTCCTGGCTGATCTGGTAATTTTGGCAGAACACACAGCGCAGGTTGCATCCCGCGAAAAAGATGGCGCCCGAACCTTTTGTCCCTGAGATGGGAGGTTCCTCCCCAAAATGCAGGCCGGCATGGGAAATCTGAATCCCGGCGCGCACACGGCAAAACCCGGCTTTTCCTTCCAGCCGGTTCACCCCGCAGTTGCGCGGGCAACATTCACATTTTGACAGTTGACCTATCAATGATTCATTCATATCGCTGGTTCACCTGTTTTGCAATTGAACCGGGACCATTAGGTGGTGGTTGAGCAATTTGGCTATTCTCTGAAGGGGACACTCAGCGGTTTCCATCAGCGGACAGTGGGGTGGGCGTGGATTCTGTCAAAACGGGCGCTGCACAAAGCCCAATTTGACAGAGCCGCTGTCTGTCGCGTAGCATCCCCAAATGGAGCTGTAACCAGTGTTGGGCAGCCCCCAGCTAACTTTCTTGTGCGCCGCTAAATGTAACCTGCTCGCCCCGCCTGTACGCCCAGAATGTTATCAAACCATAGATGACCAGGACAAACGGCAGAGCCAGGATATTGCTGCTGATAATACTATGTGCAATGGCGCCGGGCAGAATTGACCGTGTCCACACGCGGAGCAAAGCCAAAACTAACCCCATACCGAATACGTTGAGAAGTCTTTGAATTATAGTGAAAATGACCGGATCATAAGGAGAGCCGTACGTACTGAGATACGACTGCTGAAAAGTCTGCGTATGCATCAGGGCGAAGAGTATTGAGGATATGATAGCAGCCCATAGCCACGGCCTGCGTTTGTTGTAAAACAGTCGTATGAAAAAGGTAATAAGAAAACCGCGAAAAAATACTTCCTCGCCAGTTCGGGCAAGTGCTTCCATAATACCACTACCCCATGTGGCAGCGATCGCGTTGGTGATCGTGGCACAGAATAGGGTAACCATAAGAGCAGCTATGGTGAGATTAGGGCTGAGGGCGAAGCCAAAGTCTGAAACTTTCCAGCGAGCGGCGATTGGCAAGACTATAACGGGAAGATATAGTGATGCCCAAAAGATGAGCTGCCAGAGGATCGGGATGGTGACTGGGCCAGACGAGTAGGGCTCGGTGTAGTTCAGATAGCCGCCAATGGCAAGCAAAATAGCGGCATAGAGGCCGGCCCAAAATAGCCAGTTCCTGCTATTCATTGGTTTCGACTTCTCATCCATGATGGCGCTCCTGATACGGGCTACCCAACGACTTGCATCCGCGAAGCGCCCTGTGGGCAGCGGACAGTGGTGCGGGCGTGGACTCTGCTTGGGAGCAGGACGGCGTAGCGTGATTGAGCATAGTATAAACCCATTAAACAGGGCGATAACGCAAAATCACTTTTCCTGTGGAAATCTCAGTTGGAAAATCTCTCTGCTCGCAGGGGATGCAAATCCATCTCCGGCTTCTCGCCGAACGCGACCTGCGCCACCAGTTTTCCCGTGATCGGTCCCAGCGACATGCCGAGCATGGCGTGACCCGTGGCCACGATCAGGTTCTCGTAGGCGCGCGTCCGCCCGAGCATGGGCAGGCCGTCGGGTGCGCAGGGACGCAGTCCGCGCCAGGGTTCCTCGTTCGGTGCGACGCGCTCGATTTGCAGGTAGGCTTCGGCGGCGCGGACGATGGCGTCCACGCGGCGTACATTGATCGAGAGGTCGAGTCCCGCCAGTTCGAGCGTCCCGGCAAAGCGGAGCAGTCCGCCCATGGGTGTGACGGCCACGCGCGCCTCGCCCAACATCAGCGGCATCGCGGGGCCGGTTGCGGGACGCGGCACCGTCAGGCTGTAGCCCTTGGCGGCCTGCACGGGGATCTTCAGGCGCAGGTCGCGCGCCACCGCAGGCGACCACGCGCCCGCGGCCAAAATTACCTGCCCGGCGCGGAAGTCCCCGCGGCGGGTTTTGACGGCCGTCACCTTTTTGTTCGCGGTCTCGAAGCCGGTCACTTCCGTGTTCCGTTCCATGCGGACGCCGCGCGTTTCCGCCAGTTTCGCGAGTCCGAGCACGAATTTGGCGGGATTAAAGTGCGCGTCGTCGGGGAAGTGGACGCCGCCGACCACATCCGGACGCAGGGCCGGTTCCAGTTGGTGAACCTGCTCCGCGTCCATCACGTCTGCGCGCAGGCCGAACTCGTTCAGCAGGCGCGCTTCGGCCTCGCCGTGTTCCAGTCCGTGCGCGGTTTTGAAGACGGTCAGCATGCCCTTGTGTTCGTAATCGAAAGCGAGTCCATCCAGCGCGGACAATTGCCCGTACAGGACTCCGCTCGCGAGATTCAGGTCGCGCAGGACGGGGATGGCGCGACGCATCGGCCCGTCCCGGCTGGCCAGCCCGAAGCGCAGGATCCACTCGAAGAGGTCCAGGTCGAAGCGTGGGCGGACGTAGAACGGACTCTGCGGGTCGAGCATCCACTTCAGCCCGTCTGCCAGCGCGCCCGGCGCGGCGAGCGGGACGCTGTGGCTGGGGACGAACCATCCCGCGTTGCCGTACGAACTGCCCGCCGCGATCTCGCCCTGCTCGAGCAGCGTCACCTGCGCGCCGCGCTCGGACAGGTAGTACGCGGAACAAACACCGATGACGCCGCCACCGATGATGAGGATTTCCGATGAGTCTGTCATGTTGGGTTTTGAAGGAAGGCGGCGCGGACAAAAAGTCCGCGCCCGATTTGCTCAGTCCTCTTCGGTGTGATACTTGAATGAGACTTTTACCTTGGCGCGATAGACGTGGGCTTTTCCGTCTTCGATCTGCATGTCCAGTTGGGTCACTTCGGCGATGCGTAAATCCTTCAGGCTTTTGGCAGCCGTCTCGACGGCGGCCGCGGCGGCCTTCTCCCAGGATTCTTCGCTGGTGCCAACGAGTTCGATCACTTTGTAGACGCTTTCGGTCATTTGAGCCTCCTCGTAATCAATGTTTGGATGCGATGCTCACAGTATAGCACGCATGTCAGGCGCGTTAAACATAAACCAGGTTTCCGCCAAAGGCGGAGAAACCTGGTTTATGAGTTTTTACACCGTCCCGAATCGTAACTACTCAGCCATCCGTCATTCCCGAAAGAGCATCGGGACTATGTGCGAGCGCACTTCCCTGGCGCCGTGCGGCTTAAGCCGTACCAGGGAAGGTGTGCGAAGCAATCTCCTCGCCACGACGCGGGGATTGCTTGCCACAGGCACGCTTCGCAGTCGTCGCTCACTCCGTTCGCTCCTCGCAATGACGGCTGAGTAGTTACCCCGAATCTCTTGCGGGACATCGTCTCGAATCTCTTGCGAGATTTCCTTCGGGAGGGAGGTGGTTCAGTGTTGCTCGGCGATCACCTCACCTGGATTCTTCAACCATTCGCGCAGGTGCCCGGCATGTTCCTCCTCGTGTTCCACAAAAATTTCCACGAGATAGGCCACCGTACCCGTTTCACCCCAGGCAAAAGTCAGCGGCTGGTGGAATTTTTCCCCAGGCAGGTTACGCAACGCTTCCATCACCAGTTCGTGCGTGCGATCCCACTCGTGGCGGATGTGGTCGTAGTCGAGCGTCTCGCGCGTCGAGACGCTCTGCGCGTTGTAGGCGTTGATGCCCCGCGAGGCGGGTGTGAAGAACGCGCTTCCTTCGGCGTGGGCGCGCAGGGAGGCGATCACCGCGTCGTCCCAGCCCGACATGTGCGCCAGGAATTCCTTCAATTTCCAGCCGCGGTAGATCTCTTTTTCGCGATGGGCTTCGGCCTGCGCCACCAGCGCTTTCAGGGTTTCGCGCCGATTTTCCCAGCGCTCGATCAGGAATTGTTTTTCGTGGGATGCCATGAGATTATTTTATGTCCGTTTTTGGATGCGGTGGATTGCAGGAGGATTGCGGAACGGGATGTGGGTTTTGCCTGGGTCCCATC
>Ga0210046_1002218_pt1 | contig 14024 bp, 7 predicted proteins | sample CryGeyCG2114_250_FD_185461 | JGI IMG/M metagenome (GOLD analysis project Ga0210046, IMG submission 185461) | Groundwater microbial communities from aquifer - Crystal Geyser CG18_big_fil_WC_8/21/14_2.50 (SPAdes) (version 2) | ecosystem: Environmental > Aquatic > Deep subsurface > Groundwater ... | reverse complement strand
TATCAATTGTTCTGCCTACATTATCAACGATGTATGTGTAAGGATTAAATTTAACATACCCCGATTCGTCAGATAAATAAGGTTCATATAAAACATCAAATCCGAAACGCTGTCGCGGATCTTCACCGTACATACCCCAGTAATTATGGCGGACATAAAAATCTCTTGTGTTACCATCCGGTGTACCGTCAATAAGCAATGATGTTGTTTCTCTGTCATCAAAAATATTATTGCTGCCGTAATCGAGCAGCGGATTGGCATTATAAATTGTTATCTCTGTCCCTTCTGTATTAATAGAGTTGCCATTTTCATAAACAAAGTTAAACCCGGCATCGTCAATTAAATAAGTTGATTCACCTTGAGATGCAAAACCTGGTTTTAATACAGGGTTAGAGCCGGCGCCTATATAAATACCTTCGCCACTATTGCCGGTAATTTTATTATCAAAAAGTTTGGGGGATGATTGATTAAGGAATACACCGTTAGAAAAATCATTGATATTGTTCTTCCGTACCAAACCTCCGCTGCAAGAAGAAAGATAAATTCCCGCACCAGTACCAGGCACAGAAGGAGATAGTGTATTCAATGTTATTATAGGATATGCAGTACTTTCGAGCCAAATTGGTACGTCAGCCGATATAATGTTCTTGCCAATATTAATTGTATTAAGGGCTAAGGCAAATATACCGCGTCCGCAGCCAATAAAAGTATTATTAAAAATATATGGAGAAGCAAGAGTATTCTGTTCGAGCTTTATCCCGAAGGTACAATTTTCAAAAGTATTATTTACTATCTCAAGATCGTCAATATCATCATCTATTGAGATACCTGCATAAGCATTTTTAATCTTGCAATTTTGAATCTTTGCCGTCGCATTATGTTTTACATAAATAGTACGACCGGATGCAGGTGATCCAAAATCTATTAATAATTTATTAGAAGAGGTACCGCATATTTCTGCATTGCCTTCTAATATTAATTTAGCTTCTCCGTGAAAAACTAATTTACTATTAGTATTCGTAGTACCTTGGATTTTCCCGCCTTGCTTTACTATTATATCTTTATATACATCATAGCGGGAGTTAATGGTTAGGATTGCACCGTTTTCTATGGTTAGTTCGCCGGTTAATGTTGTTGGGGTTGAGATGGTTTCGTTTGCGATTAAAGAACCGCCGTAATTAACTACTGGTGCTACTTGAAATAATTTCCCGTCTCCTGCTTTTAAGGAATCATAAAAATGTAAATAATTGTTGCTGCTGAAAGAAGTATCAAATCCTCCCTCAACATTTCTTACTCTCCAGTTTGTATAATCGGTAATGACATGGTCATAGTTTATATACATCTGGCAATATCTATCTGCATCAGTTAATTTATTCATAACTAAAAAATATTTGTTAAAATCTGTTAGCTTATCTTCTAGCAAACCGGCATGATATGAAACTTGCTGAGCACCTTGCCAGATAGACAAATAATCTTGTGTGTGAATCATTCCGTTAGAAGACCCGCCGCTGAAGGAAATATAATTACCGGTATAGTTAAGATTAACCAATGCATTTCCCAATGTTCCATTTAAGCGAGGGAAAATGTTATCCTTAATTTCATCATATAAATCCGTAGGCTGAAAATTTGTATCAACTATTGCATCTATCAGTTGAACTGTCCCGCAGTTTGAAGTGCGGGTTAAATACGAATAATAATTCCAGTATAAAATTCCCTTTGCGCCATGGGCAAGCGCAAGCATAGTAGTTGCTCTCAATTGGGCACGGTTAGGTTTTCGTGCGTTATAATTATCTGTACTGCAATAAGGTGTATAGCCAAATGCCTGTGTCGAAAAATAATAATCATCTACTGCAAAGCCTTCATCAAAAGGTTTTTGCATAAAGACCCTTTGCACTTCAAGACAAGCCTGGTCACTAAATCTATAATCGTATGGATATAAATTTTACAACACCTTCTTTGGATGCACTGTCTCAATAAATCTTTTTAATGTAAATTCATTATTTCTTATATGAGTATACTGGGGATGGAAATTAGTGATAAGCGGTGGTTTGCCATTGTTAGTTAATATGCTGTCAACTACTATGTAAGGAGTGTAGTTATCAAGGGTCCATGGCTCGTCAAGGCTGAACCAGTTCATTGTGTTGGATGTGCCGGCTGCATCTGCATAGTTTAATATATTCGTCCTAGCTGAATCAGGATTGTTCAAAAAAGCACCCCAAATTTCTGGGTCATACACTTCAATATAATCCACATATAAATTTCTGTTACCGAGCCACTTTATATTAAACTGAACGCCGTAAGCACCCTGATATAAAGATTGTTCGGGAAGTTCCGGGGTTTGACTAAACCCGCTAATACCTCTCTCAGGGTATTCCGTGGGAGAATCATTTATAAATTCCGGTATACTGTATGTAAAAGTATAATCGGCAAATGAGTTTGAAAGATTATCCGCATATAATATTTCCGGTTGCATTATGATACCAATTACCCCTTCTTCTGTTCTATATGAAACTGATATTTCACAGACAGAGTCATGAGTCAAATCTCCATCTATTTTCATCCGGAATTTTAATACATAATTAATCACACGTTTATCATACCACAACCTGTATTTTCTATCTTGTATGTAATCAGGTCCGGTGATAAGTAGTTGACCTTCATTGTTAGAATTTAAACCACTTTTCCAGGTATTCCCGTCAACTGTACCGAACTGATGCTTTATACCGGGAGTAACGGCAGTAATATTCAAATTTTCCTCCGCCTCCCATTTTGAATAGTAGCCGGCTGTATAGTGGTGAATATAATGGGTAATTTTATGCGGATTATAAACTATTATACTATCAAAAAGATTTTCCAAATCCGTTTTGTTAGAGCTGTTTGTATGGTTTACAACCGTATTAGCGTGCATATCATGTATCTGCTGCAGATTTTCCAGATGCTGACTTTCGGGTGCGAGTGCACTGTAAACACCCGTACGAAATTGCTGGGCTTGCAACGCTAATGGGATAAGAACAACGATTAAGAAAAATAGTTTTTTCATATTTTTACTCCATATTTTTATTTTATAAATACCATCTTCCTCATTTCAGAAAAAAGAGGAATACGGGTTTCACTGCTTATTATATCTATCTTATAGAGATATACTCCGCTCGGGAGGTTCCTTGTTGTAAAGTTAGTTTCATAATATCCTCTTTCCATCTCTTCATTAATTAAATATTCAATCAGCTCTCCTTTAATATCATAAACTGCAAGTTTTACATAAGCGCGCTGGCTTAACCGGAAGGGAATTATAGTTGAAGGATTAAATGGGTTTGGAAAGTTCGGGTATAAGCGGTAGTCATCAATAATTTCCCATTTATCATTGGCTGATACAATAACAACTCCTATCTCCTCACTTAACAGAGATTCATTCCTTTGACTATCAACAGCGGTAAGTTTAAAGAAAAGCTTTTTAACATTTGAAGGAGCCTGTTGCACATATAATGTATCTGTAAATATCCCCACAAGTGTGGTAGTGTCTGCGGTAAAGTTAGCCGCAGTATCCCGGAATAATTTATAATAGCTGAAATCCGCTTCTGTATTTTTTCGCCATTTTAGTGTAATTAGATTGGAATCGGAAAATGCTTCAATTCCTCTCGGCGCTTTAGGGGAAAGATCTAAATATTTATATGATTCACCAAGCGGACCCCCGTAAGCGCCTATGTCCGAACGGCTCCCATCCGGGTCAAGAATAGAGGGATCGCCTCTGTCTATTAATAGCGAAAACATTTGCAAACGAAAGTCCGAACTGTCCTCACTTACAAGCATCGGGTCTGCTGTTAAATTAGTGCTGTCTGGTGTAAAGCCGGTATAAGGAACATCTACATCCCAAATATTATTATAATAAAATTTAATTGTATCAGCTAATTCATACTCATAACCTTTTTGACTTCTCATTATATTATTGTTTACAATTCTGTTGCTCCCTCTGAGCATATGGAATCCTGATTCAGAGGAACTTCCTATAATGAAGTTATTAGAAATGATCCCTTTACCTAATGAAAAATAATTCCCATACAAACCTTTATTCACTTTTTTTTCAAAAATATTATTCACAACTTCTTTAGGATTTAATATTAAGCTAAGTCCTCCTCCCCCATCCATCCCTATTATATAGTTATTTCTTATAGTTGGGGATGTGCCAAAAGAGCCGCTTATTCCATGTGATAAATTTAAATTAGAGTATGTTATAATAATATTGCTATCTATGATCGGGAAGTAATTTTCATCAAAGGCTTCAAGATTTACTCCTATTTCTACATCTTCTATTAAATTATTTTTGAATGTTAAATGAGAATTGAAGATATCGATTCCAAATTTTGCCCCTACTATTTTATTTTTTTTGATAACCGCATCAGATGAAAAATATTCAGCAACAATAGCAGTCCCAACATTAGTATTAGAAACTTTTATATAAAATCCTTCGATATTGGTGCCGCCATTTATGTATAAAGTTTGAAATGCTGTTGGAGTTGCCATATCCCTCGTATCCACAATGCAGCTATCCCAACCGGCGCCAATTAAAGTAAGGAATTTGTTTTCTATAATAATTATTTCCTTGTAAACACCGTTAGCTACATAGATAGTATCGCCGGCGACGGAGAAATCTATGCACTTTTGTATACTGTCGCTTGCGGTTGCCCAGGTTGTGTATGGCGGGACGCTGCTGCCGGTTTTACTCACAAATCGTATCTCTGCGAGAGTAGCGCAAGTAAAAAGGAAAAAGGTAAAAGTAAAAAGTATTTCTATTGGTAGTTTTGTTTTCATTGGGAACTCGTTAATGGTAAATAGTAAATAGTAAATAGTAAATAGTCAATTTATTTAGAAGGGGTAACGGGATAAAATCAGTATAGTTTTTGTTTTGGTTAAAGGCGTACTTGTTCGGGGGTTTGTTAAGCCGGTGGTATTGCTGCACACTCGGTGCTGAGAAGCGTATGTTTGCAAGATAATTGCGAAGTAACCGGATTAAAGTAAATTTCATTTTAAGCCCGTCGAATTATTATGCCGTTATTACTTGCTCTATAAGTTTATCATTCTTAAGACATGGCTAAATTAATGATTGCTTTTATTTATAGCAACAAGCTGCCGTAAATTTAACCCGGATTTGTCATTAGGAATTATCGTCCGAGACAACAAACGGGCAGTTAAAAGTTTTGTGCTCGACCAAAGCCCTTCATCCGTTAGCTAACGGATTTTGAGAGATACCCTTATAGTATTGGAAATAATATTTTTGTTTTTTATGTCAAAATATTTATGTGTTTACAATTTTTAATTTTACATTGTACATTTTTAATTGCGGCTTGTCGCGCTATGTTAGTTCAATCCAAATCATCAACACGCATAACAAGCAATGCCGCAATGACGAATGAAATGCCTCCGAGAAGTAAAGCATAAATTGCTTCACCTCCAAAAAGATCGCGAACAAAAAATCCAAGAATTGCTGCTGCAGTTATTTGTGGAATTACAATAAAGAAATTAAATATACCCATGTAAACACCTAATTTATCAGAAGGCAGGGAGCCGGTTAATATTGCGTATGGCATTGCAAGTATTGAAGCCCAGGCTAAACCGATCCCGAGTTCTGAAATAAGGAGAAGATTAGGGTTTGTAATTATATAAAAAGAGGCTAAACCTATTCCACCGACAGCGAGGCTTATTGCGTGCACCATTTTTCTACTTGTCTTTTTTGCAAGCCAGATTAAAAGAAATGCCATAACCGCAGCAAAACCATTATAGACAGCCATTAAAACACCAACCCAATCAGCGCCAGTATTGTACTGTTTGTCTATAAAAATCATCTTATCAACCACGCTGCTGTTAAGATTAAAGTAAGAGGCTTTTGAAGTATCTTTAAAAAAAGAAGCGACTTTTAAGTCGCAAACAATGAAGTCTTCCCCTTTACTAAACTGTGTTCTATATTGATCGAGGGTTTTTACAACAAAACTAAAGTCTTTCCACTCTTTATCAATTTTTGAGGCTTCAATTTTTTGCACCGAAGTATCAATTTGTGTAAATGTATTCTTATCGAGACGCATATCGAATTGAGTAGTAGTTACGGAAGTGGTAGTGTAAATCCACATCGCGAATAAGGCAAACCAGGAAAAGAACTGAACATAAGAAAGCTGTACCATTGTTTTCGGCATCTTGAATAAATCGTTCATAACTACAACTAAACCGTTGGATGTCCGTTTTTGTTCTGTCATCAAACCGACGATTAATTGAAGCAGCCCAAAAATTATAATACCACAAAAGAAAACACCAAGCCCATAATCCATATAAATGAAAAAGTAGAATAAAACAAATAATGCACACCCGATTAAAATCCAAACCAAACCATTGAGTATAAATTTTTTAGAATCAATTAGCTTTGTGCTATAAGAATTTTTCTTACTTAAAAAATCATTTTCACTTTCAGCAAATTGCTTAATTTGTTGCGGGGAATATTCTTTAGTAGTGATGACTGTATAAAGTACGGAGAGAAAAAATATTATTCCGCCGATGTAAAATGAAAACTTGACCGACGCCGGAATTGTGCCTTCGGGAGCTGTGTTGCTAATCCCAAACCAATTTGTCATCGCATACGGCAGCGCCGAAGCTATAATTGCGCCGCTTCCTATAAAAAAACTTTGCATTGAAAAACCGACAGTCCTCTGATCGCCCGGAAGCATATCACCTACAAAGGCTCTGAACGGTTCCATCGAAATATTTATTGATGCGTCCATTATCCAGAGCATCCCGGCGGCAACCCACAGAGCAGGGGAGTTAGGCATGATGAAAAGTGCAAGTGAAGCAAGCAATGCGCCCGCAAGGAAAAAAGGACGTCTTCGCCCGAGACGGTTCCATGTTTTGTCGCTCATATGTCCTATAATTGGCTGAACGATTAAACCGGTTACAGGCGCAGCAATCCAGAGAATCGGTATGTCATCTATATTAGCGCCGAGCGTTTCGAATATTCGGCTAACATTTGCATTTTGCAACGCAAACCCAAATTGAATTCCAAGGAAACCGAAACTCATATTCCAAATTTGCCAAAAACTTAAACGGGGTTTCTGCATTTCACACTCATTAGTTGAAGAATATACGGAAGTAAAAATAAAAGAAAATTGTAAGAAAGTCTTGGGTTTTTAAGATTAAGAAACAACCTTTTTGTTTAGATGCGGATAGATTGGAAATTGAAAAACAAATGTCAAAAGTTAGACTTTAGAATTTGGGAGATAATTTCTATTTTGTTTACTATTACTGTTGTTTTAGAATTGCCAAATTTTGGCTGATTGAATTTTAGACTGTTCCCACTTATGTCGGGATTTTGCCTGCTTGAGTTTCATTTTTAAAAGTTCCGTTAATGCTGAACTTACTGCTGCCAAAAAATATCAATTGAGTTCCGATAAGGAGAAGTAAAACATTCTCGCCGATTTTCTGAAATCCTACTTGTTGTCCGCCGGCAGTACCAAAGCAGCCGCAGTCAATGTCCAAACCTCTCATCATGCTTATACCTACTGCAAAAATAAAGACAACCAGGAGAAGATTAATAATTGCCGCATTTTCTTTTACGCATATTCCGAATATCAACAGAAGTCCTGCGCTCAATTCTATCCAGGGAAGAACTATTGCAAAAAAGTTAATTGTAAAATTTGGGAGAAGTTTATAGTTGGCAATTGAAGTTGAAAATGTTTGAAGATCAATAATTTTTTCAATGCCGGAAAAAACAAAAAGGAATCCCAGAAATAGTCGGGAAGCAATGAGAAGGTATTCATTTGAAATTATTTTTTTCATTCAACCTCCGCATTATAAAGCTCGCCATTAATTACAATAGGATAATTTGCGGTTAGCCATTTATCCCACCCGCCAAAAAACACCAAGACTTTTTTGTATCCATCGGAGACAAGTTTATCGGCAAGCAAAATACTTAAGTCGCAGTCGCTGCCGCCGCAATATGTAACTACAACATCTTCTTTAGAAATATTTGTGAGTCTTTCTTTCATTGTTTCAAAATTTGAATAGGGGATATTAATTGCGTTGTGGATATGTCCTAAATTATAATCATCTTCTTCACGGGCATCAATAAAAACCACTTTCTGTTTGTAAAGAGTGCGAGCCTGTGGAAGATTTATTTGCTGTGGATCAGGTGATGATAAATTAATACCTGAGAGAGCGTCTGCAGTTTGAAGCTTTCTTTCTTCACGAAAAAAAGCAACTCCCTTTGGATTAAAATAATTTACGAGTAAGCCTGTAATGGATGATAGAACGACAATTAAAACTATTATCCGGAAATTTATTTTCATTAAAATTACATTAGAAAGTTAAAAATTCAACACAAGTTAAAAATAATTTGTTAAGAACTTCAAATTTAAAAAAATCCGACGACCATTTTTTTCATCCTTTATTTTCATCACAAGTTTCGTGTAAAAAAAAGAAGGATTCTTATAGCTAAAAAAAAACCTGCCGATAAAGCAGGTTTATTTAATGTACCGAAGGCCGGACTCGAACCGGCACATGGTTTGAGCCATACTGGATTTTGAGTCCAGCGCGTCTACCAATTCCGCCACTCCGGCAAATAATAAATATCCAAATCAATCATTTATAAAAATTCGGAGGCAAAATATAGCAATTTGCTATCCGTAGTGTCAAGGAAATGAGGAGATATTGTAAAAAATCTTCTACGACAAGTTCAATGCACGGATTATACTACTTTTGAAACAAATGCAAATCATTTTCTTCGATAAAAATAAATTTTACACTCGCACTTTCAATAACCGTTTTTAAATAGTTGCATACATAACTTTTGCACAAAAGCTATAAGGTTTATTCCAACGAAGTTAAATTATATTTTGTTTTATTCGATAATTAGAAGAGTGTTAAAATATCATCGCGACTATTATACAACAGGATATAAAAATGGCTGATTCGGCAAAAGAAACAGAATTCCAAATTGCTGTGCGTACGGAGCCTGGTTATACTTCGATAGAAAAACAATTGAATCATTTTGTGGATGCACTTCCATTCGGCGTAGAAGTGTACGATGTTTCAGGGAACCTATTAAAAACGAACTCTTCCTGGAATTCTATTTGGCAAATAGATGCACCCGCAGAAAATTTTAACATTATCGAAAGCCGTAAAAAATTTTCGGTGAGTTTTCAAAAAATTATTATGCATTCATTTAAGGGCGATAGTGGAAACACCAAAGCTTTTTTTATGCGGCATCCTGCTGCCGCCGGAATAAACCGCCGTGTAAATTATCAATATTACCCGCTTAAAAACGAAGATGGTGAAATCCAATTCGTTATCTTTTTATGCCAAGATTCAACTGAAAATGGACAGACTCCCTATGTAATTGAGCAAAGCATAATGAAGTATAAAAATCTATTCAATACTCTGCCTATTGGTTTATACATGTATAATTTGAATGACGAAGGGAAATTAATCTTTTCGGGAACAAATTTAGCTGCCGACAGAATGGTTGGCATTGATCATTCAAAATTTATAGGAAAAGAAATCACAGATGTTTTTCCGGCACTGGCAGAGACTGAAATACCTAAAAAGTACGAAGAAGTTGCCCGCAATGGAAGCTCATTCACAATAGATAATTTTTATTATAGTTTCGGAGACATTAAAGGTTATTTTAATGTTTTTGCCTTTCAAGATGCGCCGGGAAGAATGGTTGTTGCATTTTTAAATGTTTCGAAATGGGTGCAATCCGAGAATGAGCTAAGAGAATCTAAAGACAAATACATAAGTATCATCGAGAATTCTCATGCCGGGGTTATTGTACTGGATGATAATTTTAAAATCGAGTTCGTGAATGATAGAATTTGCGATATGTTTCAATATTCAAAAGAAGAACTTTTACAGAATGATTTTAGGAAATTTCTATTTAGTTCAGATGCGGAAATTTTACAGGAGAGATATTCTTTAAGGTTATCGGGGATCATTAACTCACGTAATTATGAATACGCGCTTACAAGAAAAGACGGAACCAAATTAATTGTTGAAACAAATACGAGTATTTATAACGACTCAACAGGGCATAAAAAAATCCTTTCTCAATTGCTTGATGTAACCAATAAGAAAATTGCCGAAGATGCTTTACGTATAAGTGAAGAGAGATTTCGCAGTATATTTGAAAATGCAAATATCGGTATATACCGCTCAACACCCGAAGGTAAATTATTGATGGCAAATCCTGCTTTATTAAAACTTTACGGCTACAATTCGATTGAAGAATTATCGTCAAAAAATATTGAGGATTTTGGTTCCATCAAAAAAGAGAACAGACAAAAATTTTTAGAAGTAATTGAACATGAAGGTAAGATTAAAGGTTTTGAAACTTGCTGGAAAAAATCAAATGGTGAAGTTATATTTATTCGAGAAAATGCTGTTGCCATAAGAGATGAAAACGGTAAAACTATTTACTACGAAGGCACGGCAGAGGATATCACTGAAAGCAAACGCTCTCACTTGATCGAAGAAACTTTATTTGCTATTTCTGAAGCAGCGACAAAAACTTCCAACCTGGTTGAGTATCTCACAATTGTTCAGGTGAAACTTAAAGTCTTAATAGATACAACGAACTTTTTTGTAGCTCTTTACAATCCAGCAACAAAATTATATTCTTTCCCATTTCATCGTGATGTAATTGATCCGGACGAGATATTTGGTGATCACGAATTAAAAGGAAGTTTAACAGATTACGTTCGCAGAACAGCTCAACCAATTCTTATTACACGTGAAGTGGAAGATAATTTAATTAGGGCAGGCGAAGTTGATGGCATAATTGGCACTCCTTCTCCTATATGGCTCGGAGCGCCCTTAAAAGTTGATGAAGAAGTGATCGGTGTAGTTGCAATTCAGAGTTATGAGAGCAGTACTTTCTACACAAAGCATGATCTGGATTTACTTAATGTAATAGCCCAGCATATCTCTTCTGCTGTACGGAAAAAACAAACTGACGATAAGTTGATCAATAGTGAAAATAAATATAAAAATTTTATTAGTCAGAGTTCCGAAGGAATTTGGCGTATCAAATTTGATAATCCGATAAGCATTAATGACGATGTTCATCAACAAACACTTGCACTTTATAATGGTTTAATAGCCGAGTGCAATGTTGCATTCGCGCACATGTATGGCTATGATTCTCCGGATGATGTTATTGGTAAACGACTTCAAGAATTGTACGGCGAGTTTGATGAAGAAAACTTTGCAGCCAATTTTGAATTTATTCGGAAGGGTTACAAAATTGTTAATGTCGAAACAATCGAAATGAATGCTTCTGGACAATTAGTTTATTATTTAAATAATGCTGTAGGAATAATTAAAGATGAGAAATTAGTTTCTCTATGGGGAACACAGCGGGATATCACTGAACTGAAGACCACAGAATATGCGCTCAAAGAAAGCGAAAGAAAATTTAAGGAAATGGCGGAACTAATGCCGCAGGTCATTTTTGAAACCGACAGAAATGGAACGCTTCACTACTCTAACCAAAAAGGATTTGATCTTTTAGATATTACTGACGAAGAGCTAAAAAGAGGGATCAATATTTCAGATCTTTTTCTTGAAGATGAAATTGATAAAGTCAAAAAGGATTTTTCGCTTTCACTCCTTTTCGTCAACGACAGAGGACGTGAATATGTTGCACGAAGTTTAAAGGGGAAAGAATTTCCGGTCTTAATATTTTCAAGCCCTATTTATCAAAACGGTTCAACTATTGGTATAAGAGGAGTGCTAGTTGATATTACGGAGCGAAAAAAAATAGAATCCAAAATAAAAGAAAGCGAAGAAAAGTTTAGATCGTTAATTGAAAACATGAATGAAGTAGTTTACATGACAGATCAGAACGGCGTCTTCACTTATGTAAGTCCTGCGGTAACAAAGGTTGTTGGTTATGAACCTCATGAATTAATATCCCATAAGTTTACTGATTTTATCGTGCCCGAAGATGTCAAAACAGTTTCTGAACGATTTGGGCAAATGATACATGAACAGCTGCCACCAATTGAATACAGAATTTATGCGAAGGATAAAAGCATAAGATGGATTACCTCCTCAAGTAAACCAATTTTTCAGGATGGCAAATTTATCGGGATGAACGGATTAGTAACTGATATTCACGTTACAAAAACTGCTCTTGAATCCCTCAAGGAAAAGGAGGATCGTCTTCGTTTAATATCCGAGGCGGCGTTCGAAGGAATTGTATTCACTGAAAGAGGTGTAATCAAAGATGCTAATGAACAGGCAGCTCAAATTTTTGGAATGAATCGGGAGGAATTCTTAAACAAAAATCTAATCGATTTTATTGACCCCCAATCGAAAACACGCGATAAACTAATTAACCAAATTGAGAAACCCGAAAGAGGAGTATTGGAGTATAAGGCTTTCAAAAAAGATTCATCCGTTATTTATGTGGAAACACGTGGCAGGGATTTCAAACATCACAATAGTAATGTGCGCGTAACAGTAATCAGAGATATCACAGATCGTAAAAAATTTGAAAAGGAAATATTAAAATCTAAAGAGGTGGCGGAAAAATCGGACAAACTCAAATCCGAATTTCTTGCACAGATGTCCCATGAAATTAGAACTCCCGTTAATACAGTTTTAAGTTTTGCGGGGCTATTGAATGACGAATTATACGATCAAATAAATGAAGAATTGCGCGGGACATTCCAGATAATGCAGCATGCCGGCAAACGTATTATCAGAACTATTGATTTGATTCTGAATATGTCGCAGATTCAAACAAACACTTATGATTTTAATGCCGTTAAATTCGATCTTAATGAAAAAATTATAAAACCGATTTTAAAGGAATATGAGAAATCAATTCGAGATAAAAATTTAGAATTAAAGTTCATCACAAGCGGAGAAGAGCAATTTATAGTTGCGGATGAATATACGGTGGGACAAATATTTCATAACCTTATTGATAATGCAATTAAGTATACTCAGTCAGGCTTCGTTGAAATATCGGTTGTTAAATCGAATGAAAATAAATTAGTTGCATCTGTTCTTGATAGTGGCATAGGAATTTCTTCCGAATATCTACCAAATATTTTCAAACTTTTTTCGCAGGAAGAACAGGGCTATACCCGTAGGTTTGAAGGTAACGGATTGGGAATGGCTTTAGTTAAAAAATATTGCGATTTAAATAACGCTGATATTACTGTTCTAAGTGAAAAAGGGAAGGGGACAAAATTCACCGTAACTTTTAATTAAAGTTATTATATTCTGCTCAAAAAATTAAGATGTTTTATGGCAGAGTTGAAAATTGGCACGAGCAGTTGGAAGTATGATAGCTGGCGCGGTAAAGTTTATAGTGATGATCCGGCGATAAATTATCTCCATGAATATTCCCGTAAATTTAATACTGTTGAAATTGACCAATGGTTCTGGTCATTGTTTGATAGAGTTGCGCTCCCGGATAAAAAAGTGGTTGAAGAATATAAAAATTCAATTCCGGAAAAATTTAAGTGCACTATTAAAGTGCCAAATTCATTAACTCTGACTCACTATTCCAGAAAGAATAAAGCCGAACCGTTAAAAACTAATCCCCATTTTTTGTCCGTTGATCTTTACGAAGAGTTTCTCGAACAGATAAAAACAATTACTCCGCAAACAGCTTCGCTCATATTTCAATTTGAATATTTGAATAAAGAAAAGATGAGTTCTCATAAAATATTTCAAAATCATCTCCATGAATTTATATCGAATCTTCCTGCCGGTTTGCCTCACATATCTATTGAAATCCGTAATCCGAATTATTTTTGTGATGATTATTTTAGAATGCTCAATCGGTTAAATCTGTCGCATGTTTTCCTTGAAGGATATTTTATGCCATCTATAGTTGGTTTGTATAAACAATCACTATCAACCGACTAAAATATAGTTTTTGCTAAAAAGTTTAGAAAACTGAAAATATTTCGACAAAACATATTAAAGTTAAAAGCATACCCCCCTTTAAGGCGTACCCGGGAATAAACTTAGCG
>Ga0210046_1002214_pt1 | contig 14038 bp, 13 predicted proteins | sample CryGeyCG2114_250_FD_185461 | JGI IMG/M metagenome (GOLD analysis project Ga0210046, IMG submission 185461) | Groundwater microbial communities from aquifer - Crystal Geyser CG18_big_fil_WC_8/21/14_2.50 (SPAdes) (version 2) | ecosystem: Environmental > Aquatic > Deep subsurface > Groundwater ... | reverse complement strand
GAATTATTAGAAAAGATTAAGGATGTAAATCCATTTGAGTTACAGAAAACGCTCGAAAATAAAATAAGGAATGTCTTGAGATATGGGAAAAGCAATATCTGACAAAAATCTAAGTGTAACTCCATTCACCCCGCCAAAGTCGGGGCTCATTACGTTACACTTAGATTTTACTTTAAGAATAATAGAAGTTATTTTGAGTATACTATTTTTTAAGAAATATTTTCAATAGAGTAGAGTTACATTTTTATTTGACTTAACGATTAACTCTATGGTTACATTTTATTATGACGCAACACGACTTACATACCAACACATATAATCCACGTTTACCAAATCAACCTATAACTCTATATTGGTATCAACATGAAAGCTCAAATGTTACTTCATATAGAATTAGACGAGGGGCAAATATTAACGGTACTACAACATGGAGTACTATTGCCACCGTTAGTGGCAGCACAACTTCATATACAGATTCTGATTTTTTCATAGCTTCTAGCTCTACTGGTTCAAGAGTAGATTACGATGTACTTGCTTATTATTCCCCAGACCAGACCTTCTCTAATGGTGAGGCAATACAAGTGTATGGCATTTATAACGCCCCAATAGAAAAAATAGCTAATAGTGATAGCACTTCAACAGAATTGCCAGCAATAAATGAATATGCACTAAATTCAAACTACCCAAATCCATTTAATCCAACAACACAAATAAGCTATCAATTACCAGAAAATAGCTTTGTAAATTTGGTTGTTTATAATTCACTAGGACAAAAAGTAGCAGAGTTGGTAAACCAGCATCAATCTGTAGGTCAATACTCAGTTAAATTTGATGCAAGCAATTTACCAAGTGGCGTTTACATATATAAATTACAAACAGATAATTTTAGTGATGTAAAAAAGATGCTACTAACAAAATAAGTTGGTGAAAAACAATTCACCCTTTCTTAAATCCCTCTCGAAAAAGAGAGGGATTTTAATTTTTCACAATCCAATTTCTTGCTTTTATTTATTGCTATCGGCATTTGTTCTTTCTTTTTATGATTAAATAACAATCATTTTTGGTGTTGTTTTCTTTTTAAAATTTATCTGTAACAGCACTTTTATTTAGTAAATATATTCCATATTTTAATCAAGTCATCATAATAAAATAAATAATATGTTTTGTCTTGTTAATACGAATTGAGGTTCAAATAAATAATATAGTTATTCCAAAATTAAAGTGAGATAATAGTATGGCAAAAGTTGTAATAATTGGTGCTGGATTTGCAGGGCATACAGCGGCACTTTACCTTGGTGATGCTTTGGGCAAAGATCATGAAATTACTGTTATTAATAGGCAAGATTATTTTTCGTACATTCCTTCTTGGGTTTGGGTTGGAGTTGGGCACATGGCTCCAGAAAAAACTATTTTTCCACTCGAACCAGTTTATTCAAAATTAAATGTAAAGTTAATTCACGGAAAAGCAACCGAAATTCATGCTGAAAATCAATTTGTTATTGCAGAAAGAGATTCCACAAATGAAATTGTAAAATTGGAATATGATTATCTAGTAATTGCCACTGGACCAAAACTTAATTTTGAAGGAACTCCAGGACTTGGACCAAATGGTTTCACCTATTCTATTTGCACGCTTGACCACGCAATTGCTTCGCGCAATAAATACCTTGAAATTGTCGAAAAGCTAAAAAAAGGCGAAAAACAGAAAATTGTGATTGGAACAGGTCATCCTGGTGCAACTTGTCAAGGCGCAGCTTTTGAATATATTACTAATATTCATAAAGACTTATTAAAAAAAGGCATAAGACAAAATGCCGAAATGATTTATCTTTCCAACGAAAGAGCACTTGGCGATTTTGGTGTTCGTGGAATTTTTGCAAAATATAACGGAAAAATTATTTCTAGTGAAGAATTTGCAACAGCAATATTTAAACAAAATGATTTTAAAGTTGAAGTTCAACGAGGTGTAAAAAAGGTTGACGAAAAGAAAATTTATTGGGAAGATTTTGAAGGCAATTTTGGAGAAACGGAATACGATTTTGCAATGTTAGTTCCTCAATTTTTAGGTCAACCTTTCAAATATATTGGCAAAGATGGTGAAGATATTACAAGCAAAATTGCAAATCCAGCGGGATTTATTTTAGTTGACGGAATTTATGGGTTAGAATATTCGGCTCTTGCAGCAAATCCAGATGCTTGGCCAGCCGTTTATCAAAACAAAAATTATCAAAATATTTTTGCTGGTGGAATTGCTTTTGCACCTCCAGGACCAATTTCACAACCTCATAAAACGCCAAATGGAACTGTTATTGCCGCCGCACCTCCAAGAACTGGAATGGTTTCTGGAATAATTGGTAGAATTATTGCAAAAAACATTATTGATCTTATCAAAAAAGGAAGAATGACTCACCACGAACGTATGTCAGAAATGGCTGCCGCATGTATTGCTTCAATGGGCGATTCGTTGTGGGATGGTTCTGCTGCAACAATTATGATGTATCCCGTTGTGCCGGATGAAAGAAAATATCCAAATGAACACGGTCGCGATCTTTTTGTCACTCACATGGAAATGGGACTGGCTGGCGCTTGGATGAAAAGAATGATTCACACAACATTTATGCACAAGCTTAGAGCAAGAATTGGCTGGAAAATTATACCTGAATAAAAGGAGTTAACTATGGAAATTTCGGAAAAAGAAGCAAAGAGGATGAATAATAAGTTTATTCAATTTTATAGATTTATTGTGCTCAACTTAAAAATTCTAAAAGCTGTTGATGTAAGTAAACGCGCCTAAAAAATATGCTATTACTTTTTATTATGCTGTCTAAAAAAATAGGAATTTCGTTGCAAATCCAACGTTTTTCTTTCGTATAGTTATCTTTAACACATTTGTTAGGAATATAACTTTTAGCGCTGGCTATTAAAGCAACTTTTGAGACAACCTTTATTTTAGTAAATTAAAAACCTCATTAACTAATTTATATTTAACGTGAACGAAAAAACAATCTGTTATCATTGTGGGCTTGAGTGCCCAAATGACCAGATAAAAATAAATGAAAAATATTTTTGCTGTAATGGATGCAAAACTGTCTATGAAATGCTGGAAGCAAACGACCTTTGCAATTATTATGCAATTGACGAAACTCCAGGAATATCAAAAAGAGATTCAATAATTAGAAATTTCGATTTTTTAGAAGACCCAGAATTAATTCAAAAATTAATTGAATTTTCCGATGGAAATATTACAAACATCACTTTCGATATTCCCCAAATGCATTGCAGTTCTTGCGTTTGGATTTTAGAAAATTTATATAAATTTGACCCAGGTGTTATTCATTCCGAAGTAAATTTTTTAAACAAAACTCTTTCCGTTAAATTTCGCGAAAAAGAAACAACAATAAAAAAAATAGTTGAACAACTTGATTCTTTAGGTTACTTACCAAATTTAAGTTTAGATACAAATAGGGACGATAAATTAAAAAACGAATTTAAACGTCTTTATTATAAAATTGGAATTGCTGGTTTTAGTTTTGGAAATGTTATGTTATTAAGCTTTCCAGAATATCTCTCGTACACTGATTTAGTTACAGCCGAGTTTCAAAATATTTTTAATTGGATAAGTTTAGGCTTGTCGCTACCAGTTTTTTTGTATTCGGCAAGTGAGTATTACATTTCGGCATTTAAAGGATTAAAGAAAAAAATAGTAAATATTGATGTTCCAATTACGTTAGGAATTTTTGTTCTTTTCTTCCGCTCGCTTTATGAAATGTTTATCGGTGGCGGTGTTGGTTATTTAGATTCAATGACAGCACTTGTGTTTTTACTTCTTACTGGAAAGGTTTTCCAAAATAAAACGTATGATGCAATGAATTTTGAACGAAACTATAAATCGTACTTTCCAATTGCAGTTACAATAAAAAAGGATGGAAAAGAGACCACAATTCCAGTTGATAAATTAGAAGTTGGACAAAGAATAGTTGTAAAAAATAACGAGCTAATTCCAGCAGATGCAATTTTAATTAGTGAAAAAGCAAATATCGATTATAGTTTTGTAACTGGTGAATCGCAACCCGTTGAAGTATTTAATGGTGAAATGATTTTTGCCGGTGGAAAAGAAATTGGACAAGCAATTGAAGTTGAAACGGTAAAAGAGGTTTCTCAAAGCTATTTAACACAATTATGGAATAGCAGCGCTTTTAACAAAAAACACGAAAGTAAAATTGAAACTACTGTTACATTTGTAAGCAAATATTTTACATTTATTATTTTAGCAATTGCAATAAGTGCTTTTATTTATTGGGTAAATACTGATGTTAACTTAGCTTTTAATGCTTTTACGGCAGTATTAATTATAGCTTGCCCTTGTGCCCTGGCACTATCAACACCATTTACTTTAGGAAATTCGCAACGAATTTTTGGACGAAATAAGTTTTATGTAAAAAATACAAGTGTAGTTGAAAAATTAGCTGAAATCACATCAATTGTATTTGATAAAACAGGAACAATTACAGAAACACTTGGCTCAAAAATTGAATTTATTGGTGAAAAATTATCCAAAGATGAACAAAATTTGATTAAAGCTTTAGTTCTAAATTCCTCACATCCGTTAAGTTTAAAAATTGCATCATTACTAAGTTTCAACAAGAAACTAAATATTGAAAATTATTCCGAAGAAACTGGAAAAGGAATTTCTGGAATTATTAATGGCAAAAATATTTTAGTTGGCTCACGTAAATTTGTTTCCAATAAAAACATTGAAGAAAATGATATTTCAACAAATGTTTATGTTTCTATAGATAATAAAGAATTGGGTTACTTTAGAATTACAAATGTTTATAGAGCTGGATTAAAAGAAATTGCTTCTTCATTAGCTAAAAAGTATAAACTTTTTGTTCTTTCTGGAGATAACGAAGGTGAAAGGGAAAATCTCTTAAATTACTTTGAAAAAGAAAAATCATTGTTTTTTAATCAATCTCCGCACGATAAATTGAATTTTATTAATGACCTTCAAAACAAAAATGAAAAAGTACTAATGATTGGTGATGGCTTAAACGATGCAGGTGCTCTTGTAAAAAGTGACGTTGGAATTTCAATTGCTGAGGATATTAATAATTTTTCTCCTGCCTGTGATGGAATAATGGACGCAAAGTCCTTTAAAAATATAAAAGAATTTATTAGATTCTCTATCACAAGTAAAAAAATTATTATAATCAGTTTTATTATCTCTTTTATGTACAATATAATTGGAATTAGCTTTGCGGTTCAAGGAACACTTTCCCCAGTTATATCGGCAGTTTTAATGCCAATTAGCTCAATTAGTATTGTTGTTTTTACTACAATTTCAACTAATTTTATGGCTAAAAAGCGAGGACTTTTGTAATGTCTGCAATATTAGTTTTAATAGGCTTTTCCTTATTTGTTGCCTTAGTTTTTTTAGGTGCCTATATCTGGGCAGTTAAAAGTGGACAGTATGATGACAAATATACACCTTCGGTAAGAATGTTATTTGACGATAATAAAATAGAAAGCGAAAAAGATAAACATAAAAACACATAAATAACATAACAGGAGTACATTAATGAATGTAGAAAAGTTCAGTTATGATAATCAGATTGTTAAGCTTTTTACAATTGCCACAGTTATTTGGGGAATTGTAGGAATGACAGTCGGAGTATTAATAGCTTTCCAAATTTATCTTCCCTGGTTAAACTTTGATTTGCAGTACACAACATTTGGTAGAATACGTCCGCTTCATACAAATGCCGTTATTTTTGCATTTGTTGGAAACGGTATTTTTGCTGGTGTTTACTATTCATTACAGCGTTTAACTAAATCAAGAATGTTTAGTGACTTGCTAAGTAAAATTAATTTCTGGGGTTGGCAGCTAATGATAGTTGCTGTTGCAGTTACCTATGTTTTGGGTATTACAACTTCAAAAGAATATGCCGAAGCTGAATGGCCAATTGATATTATGATTGCTATTATTTGGGTTGCTTTTGGCATTAATATGATTGGTACAATATTAAAACGCCGCGAAAAGCACATGTATGTTGCTATTTGGTTTTATATTGCAACATTTATAACCGTAGCTGTTTTACATATTGTTAATTCAATTGAAATACCAGTTTCGTTAACTAAAAGTTATCCAATTTATGCTGGTGTTCAGGATGCTTTGGTTCAGTGGTGGTATGGTCATAATGCAGTTGCGTTTTTCTTAACCACGCCTTATCTCGGGTTAATGTATTATTATTTACCAAAAGCTGTTAACCGACCTATTTATTCGTATCGTTTATCTATTCTTCATTTCTGGTCATTAATATTTATATATATATGGGCTGGTCCTCATCATTTATTATACTCAGCTTTGCCAGATTGGGCACAATCGCTTGGAACTGTTTTTTCTCTTATGCTTATTGCACCTTCTTGGGGTGGAATGCTTAATGGATTGTTAACAATTCGTGGTGCTTGGGATAGAGTTCGTGATAATCCAGTTCTGAAGTTTTATGTAGTTGCAATAACAGCTTATGGTATGGCAACTTTTGAAGGACCAATGTTATCGCTTAAAAATGTTAATGCATTAGCACATTTTACCGATTGGATTCCTGCTCACGTTCATGTTGGAACTCTTGGTTGGAATGGCTTATTAACTTTTGGAATGCTTTATTGGTTAGTTCCCAAAATATGGAACACAAATCTTTTTTCTAAAAAATTGGCAACTGCGCATTTTTGGATTGCAACTTTAGGTTTAGTTGTTTGGGTTGTACCAATGTATTGGGCAGGTTTAACACAATCATTAATGTGGAAAGAATTTACTCCATTAGGAATTTTGCAATATCCAAACTTTTTAGAAACCGTTTTACAAATTGTTCCAATGTATGTAATACGTTCTATTGGCGGTTCTTTATATTTAGTTGGTGCAATTGTAATGGTTTATAATTTATTTAAAACCGCACAGCAAGGTAGTTTTGTTGCAAACGAAGCCGCAGAAGCACCAGCATTAATTAAAGAAAATAATGATAAATTTAATTCTCATCGTTGGTTAGAAAAACGACCAATTCAGTTTGCCTTGCTTGCTACAGTAGCAATTTTAATTGGAGGCATTGTTGAATTTATACCTACATTTTTAATTAAGTCAAATATTCCAACAATTGAAAGTGTAAAACCATACTCTCCTTTAGAATTGGAAGGTAGAGATATTTATATTCGCGAATCTTGTAACTCTTGTCATTCTCAAATGGTAAGACCATTCCGCTCTGAAACAGAAAGATATGGTGAGTATTCAAAAGCGGGTGAATTTGTTTACGACCATCCGCATTTATGGGGTTCAAAAAGAACTGGTCCAGACTTACACCGCGTTGGGGGTAAATTTTCAAATATGTGGCACTATTTGCATATGCAAAATCCTCGACAAATGTCACCAGGCTCAATTATGCCAAGTTATCCTTGGTTGTTAGAACAAAAGCTGAATACTGAATTAACATTAAATAAAATAAATGTTATGAGAATGCTGGGCGTTCCTTATGCAGACGGATATGAAAATCAAGCTGTTGCTGATTTACAAGTTCAAGCTGAAGGAATTGCAGATGATTTGTTGAATAGTGGAATTGTTGTTGAATCGGACAAAGAGATAGTTGCACTTATTGCATATTTGCAACGACTTGGTACCGATATTAAAGTTAAACCAGCTGAAAATAAGTGAGGTTAATATGTTTTCACAAAATTTAGCCTCAATTGATAATGTTTGGATTTTTCCAGTTATTAGTTTGGTTCTATTCTTTTTAATATTTGCTGGAGTTATTATCTGGGTATTAAAAAAAGACAAATCATACATGGAAAGCTATGCAAACATTCCTTTAGAAAATGATAATAAAGTTAAAATAATTGAAGAGAGTAAAAATGAAAAATGAAAGGAAATTTAGTTTTATCTCAACTTTATGGTTTTTTCTTGTTTTCAGCACAACAAATTTTGCAGCAACTGGAGTTGATGATAGCTACGGTTCTGTGCTGAAAATTGTAATTGCCATTACTGCTTTTTTAATAGCGTTTGTTTTATGGTTAGTGCTTGTCTACGCCGAAAGTAACGATGTTAAAGGCGAAAAGGTTATAACACCATTTAGTAAATTTATCCATTCTCTTACACAATCTGTTTCAATTCAAGAAGAAGAAGATATTATGCTTGATCACGACTTTGATGGTATTAGAGAACTTGATAACAAAATTCCACCTTGGTGGAAAGCGCTTTTTTATGGTGCAATTGTTTTTGGTATTCTTTACATGATAAACTATCACATAATTGGTGATGGAAATGTTCAATATAATGAATACCAACAACAGGTTCATGCTGCCCAATTGCAAGCAGAGCTTTTATCAAAAAGTGGAGCATTAATTTCGGAAGAAACCGTAACCGTTTTAACCGACGCTATTTCACTTGCTTCAGGAAAAGATATCTTTACCAAAAACTGCGTAGCTTGTCATGGAGCTGGTGGCGAAGGAATAGTTGGGCCAAACTTAACTGATGATTACTGGATTAATGGTGGTGGAATTAAAAACATATTCCGTATTATTTCTGATGGCGTTACTTCCAAAGGAATGATTAGCTGGAAATCACAATTAAGTCCTAACCAAATTCAAGAAGTTGGCAGTTATATCATTAGTCTTTATGGAACAAATCCACCAAATCCAAAAGCTCCTGAAGGTGAAAAATGGGATTCTTCTCAAGAAAACACCAATACTGCAAATAGCGATAATGGTGGTGGAAAAGTTACACAAGTAAAATTAAAAGGAATAGATATCAATTTAGCACAAATAAATAATTGATTGTTTAATATGAAACTGTTAGAAAATAGTTGGCTAATCGCATTGTGCCAATGGTTAGCCAAAACTTAACTCATGACTAATTTTGCTCATTTGCAGAGCAATTTCTAATAAATGATAAATTAGTTGCGGATATGTAAAACACTTATCCGCATCTTTTTTCGAAAAACGTTATCTTATAGTTGTCAGATATACTCAAATACGGTTTTGGTGATTTTTAGGTGTGTGTATAAAATTAAGCAGAACACTAAAATATTCTAAAAAGAAATCTGCATCTTTATTCTCTATAACTCGTATTCTAAAATTTTTAATTTTAACAACTAACTAAATAAAATAATAAGTTTAACAGACTTATTATAAATAAAAAGAAAGGTAATATTATGAAACAAACATTTATAAACACTCATTCTCAAGAGAATGAGTATAATTGTGAGTTACAACCCATAAAAGCAAACAATCTTAAACAGATTAAACACAAAATTACATATATAGCATTGGCTTTCTTTGTAAGCATTTTGTTTATTTACCAAAACAGTTATGCTCATTGCGAAATTCCTTGTGGAATTTATGAAGATTCATTGAGGATTTCATTAGTAAACGAACATATTACTACAATTGAAAAATCAATGAATATGATAAACGAATTATCAAAACAACCCATTCCAAACTATAACCAAATTGTTAGATGGGTTACAAATAAAGAAGAACACGCAAATAAAATTCAAGAAATTGTAAGCCAATATTTTTTACACCAACGAGTTCAAATAACCGACTCTTCTGACAAGGAAAAATATAGCAAATATATTAAACAACTATCCTCACTTCATGCAATTGCAGTTTATTCAATGAAGGCAAAACAAGGCACAGATCTTTCGGTTATTGAAAATTTGAAAAAAAGTGTTGATGAATTTGTTCTTGTCTATTTTGGTGAACACAAGCATTAATTTTTATGGCTGCTTAAATTGCAAACAAAAGCCATTCTAAGCAGCTTTGTGAAAAAAGTGTCTTTGATAGAAGTAAACAGTAATAATTATTTACTTTAATTATTACTGTTTATAAAAAAACAATTTAATCTTACCATTCCCAATTCAATATTATTTTTGAAAATAAAAATAAATTTAAAATGGTTATATTGTCCTTATTAAATAAATAATTTAATTTAAGACCCAATATTGAGTAATGAATCTTATTTTAGTTAGGAGCGATGCTTGAATAACTCTGAAAATAGTGACAAAGAATCTTTTAGGGATTCTATTGCAACAGTCACTCAAAAGGGTGACCGTATTTGGATATTTCCTAAAAAGCCAAGTGGAAAATTTTATAATGCAAGAACTATCCTTTCGGTTGTTCTTTTAGTTCTTTTATACGGACTTCCGTTTGTAAAAGTAAATGGAAACCCTCTAATTCTTTTGAACATTTTAGAAAGAAAGTTAATTCTTTTTGGTGTTCCTTTTGGACCGCACGATTTTCATTTATTTGTTATTGCAATGATTTTAATAATTATCTCAATATTCCTTTTTACAGTGGTTTATGGAAGAATATTTTGTGGGTGGATTTGTCCGCAAACTATTTTTATGGAAATGGTTTATCGTAGAATTGAATATTGGATTGAGGGTGATGCCAACAAACAAAAAGCACTTGCAAAAAAAGATTGGAATGGCGAAAAAATATTCAAGAAAGGATTAAAACATGCCATATTTTTTATAATTGCTATAATTACAGCAAACACTTTTCTTGCCTATATTATCGGAAAAGACCAAGTATTTAATATTATGCAAAGTCCAGTTTCTGACCATTTAACTGGATTTATTGCAATGATAATTTTTTCGGGAGTGTTCTATTTTGTATTTGCTTTTTTCCGTGAACAAGCTTGTTTAATGGTTTGTCCTTATGGACGTTTGCAAGGTGTTATGCTTGATGAAAATTCAGTTGTAATTTCTTATGACCATGTTCGTGGCGAGCCTCGTGGAGTTTCAAAAGATAAAACCGCAAACCTTGGCGATTGTGTTGATTGTAAAGCATGCGTTAATGTTTGTCCAACAGGAATTGATATACGTAACGGAACTCAGTTAGAGTGTGTAAATTGCACAGCTTGTATTGATGCTTGCGATTCTATAATGGATAAGGTAAAAAAACCAAGAGGATTAATTCGCTTTGCTTCATTAAATGAAATTGAAAAGGGTGTTCGATCTTTGTTAACACCTCGTTCAATAGGTTATACGGTTGTTTTGGTTATATTATTTACTATTCTTGGATTTATGCTTTCTGCAAGGGATGATTTTGAATTGTCAATACTTAGAACTCCTGGAATGATGTATCAACAATATGATAGCTTGCATATTAGCAATTTATACGATTTTGTTCTTACTAATAAAACATTTAAAGAAATTCCAGCCGTGCTTGAATTGGAAGACAGCCATGGAAGTATTAAAATAGTTGGAAGCGATATGATTGCTAAACCGCAAGGAATTATTGAAGCTAAATTTTTAGTTGTAATAAAAGAATCAGAAATTACACAATTAAATACGCCAATTACAATAGTTGTTAAATCTGACAATAAAGTAATTGATAGAATTAAAAGTAGTTTTTTAGGAAAGATTGAAACATTTAGAAAAAATAAGCACAACAAAGAAGAACACGAAGAAAAAGAAAAACATGAAGAAAAAGAAGAACACTAAAAACATTAACATTTTTCAATAATAGAATTGGTTTAAATTATATATGAAAAAAATTAGTTGGGGAACTGGAATAACAATTGTAATTGTTGTGTTTTTGTTATTCACAATTTTACAAGTTTTAATAATTCATTTTTATGTTGACTACGATTTGGTGGAACAAGATTATTATAGTGCTGAAATAAAATATCAGTCTCAGATTGAAAAAGTTAATAGGACAAACGAACTTAGCCAATCCCTTAACATTAAAATTGACAAGGATTTTATAGAATTTGATTTTCCCACAATATTCCAATCTGATAAAATTAGTGGAATGATAACTTTTTATAAACCTTCGGATGATTTACTTGACAAAAACCAACCAATAATGTTAAATAAAGAAAATAAAATGCTTTTTGTAACGAGCCAATTGTCTACTGGTTTGTGGAAAGTTAAAGCAAATTGGCAAGTTGAGGAAATTGAATATTATAACGAAAAATTAATTATGGTGCCGTAATGGAAATTTGGACAGGATTCATTATCGGGTTTTTCGGCAGTTTTCATTGTGTTGGAATGTGTGGTCCAATTGCTCTTGCACTTCCTTTTGGAAATGCCTCAAACTTTCAAATTGTAGTTGGTCGGCTGCTTTATAACATAGGAAGAAGTATTACTTATGCTGTTTTTGGAGCAATCTTTGGACTATTTGGTAAAGGAATTCATCTTGCTGGAATGCAAAAATGGGCTTCAATTCTCTTAGGGGTTTCAATACTTTTGTATTATTTAACCCCCTCTAAATTTCATGGAAAATTGACCTATACTAAACCTTATATAATTGCTAATAATTTTGTAAAAAGTGGTTTTACAAGGCTCACAAAATCTGGTTCACCTTTGTCGTTATTTGTTTTTGGAATGATTAACGGATTGCTGCCTTGTGGATTTGTTTATGTTGCTCTCGCTGGAGCAATTACAACTGGTGGAGCAGTTTCTGGTGCTCTTTATATGGCACTTTTTGGATTAGGCACAACTCCAATTATGTTTGCAACATCTATGGTTGGAAAGTTTGTTAATGCTAACATAAAACAAAAAATAAACAAGTTAATTCCAGTATTTGCAATTATTTTAGCTTTAATTTTTATTTTAAGAGGCTTAAGTCTTGGAATTCCTTTTATAAGTCCAGCAGAAAAAATGCTTGTCCCTCACGAGAAAATGATGATGAAATAAAAAGTAAATTGTTTCAGTGGTCAATAAATTGAATTTTCAAAACTAATTTTTTCAGAATTTATAAGCTAATTCACCCTGTTTTTACGCAAATTAAGTTTGTTGTTAAATGGCTGTTTTTTTAATATCAAATTACAGTTGGTACCTAAATCATTATTCACAAGAAAAGCAAATTGCTATAAATAATTAACGAAACATCAATAGCTAATTGGGCTAAATCCTAAAATTTTAAAATTGTTATAAAAGTGGAAAAAAATTCATTTTTTCTTTTAATTATCCTATTTTTGTTAGTACTTTTAGATTTATAAATGTTAATATGAAAATAGAAATTAGTTAGATTATCAAAAATAAAAAGGGAATAAAATGAATTTTGAAAAAAAAATAGTATGTATCGGTGCAGGTTATGTTGGCGGACCAACAATGACAATAATTGCAGACAAATGTCCACATTATAAAGTAACAATTGTTGATATAAATGAAGAAAAAATTGCTGCTTGGAAAACAGACGACTTGCCAATTTATGAACCCGGATTGTTGGAAGTTGTAAAACGAACTCGCGACAAAAATCTATTCTTTTCAACAGATATTCCAAAAGAAATAAATGAAGCCGATATAATTTTTGTATCTGTAAACACACCAACCAAGACTTTTGGTGAAGGCAAAGGTAAAGCATCTGATTTGCAATATCTTGAAAAAACAGCCCACGCAATTGTTGCTGCATCAGATTCATCAAAAATTATAGTGGAAAAAAGCACACTTCCAGTCCGCACAGCAGAAGCATTAGAGAAAATTTTGAATAGCAATCCAAAAGGGATTCACTTTGATGTGGTTTCCAATCCAGAATTTTTAGCTGAAGGAACTGCAATTAAGGATTTGGAAAATCCAGACAGAGTTTTAATTGGCTCGCGAGAAACAGAGAGTGGATTAAAAGCACGCCAAACTTTAGTTGATATTTACAAAAACTGGGTTTCTGATGAAAGAATAATAAGAAGCAATGTTTGGAGTTCAGAGCTTTCCAAACTTGTTGCAAACGCGTTTCTTGCTCAAAGAATTTCGTCAATCAACTCAATTTCGGCATTGTGCGAAAAAACTGGCGCGGATGTAAAAGAAATTAGTCGAGCAATTGGAGCTGATTCCAGAATTGGCAATAAATTTTTGAATGCTTCAATTGGATTTGGTGGCTCGTGTTTCAAAAAGGATATTCTAAATCTGGTTTACATTTCGGAATCGCTAGGATTAACCGAAGTTGCGGAATATTGGGAAAACGTTATTAAAATGAACGATTATCAAGAAAAACGCTTTGTGAAAAGAATGTTGGAAACAATGTTTAATACTCTTGCTAATAAAAAAAT
>Ga0210046_1002209_pt1 | contig 14046 bp, 12 predicted proteins | sample CryGeyCG2114_250_FD_185461 | JGI IMG/M metagenome (GOLD analysis project Ga0210046, IMG submission 185461) | Groundwater microbial communities from aquifer - Crystal Geyser CG18_big_fil_WC_8/21/14_2.50 (SPAdes) (version 2) | ecosystem: Environmental > Aquatic > Deep subsurface > Groundwater ... | reverse complement strand
CGATGAGATGAACGCGCTGTTGCGCGACATGGAACGCACCGAGCGTAGCGGCCAGTGCAACCACGGCCGGCCGACCTGGTCCCAACTCGACATGGCTCAGTTGGACCGGCTGTTTCTGCGGGGCCGGTGATGCACCCGGTCGTCATGACGACCGGGTGCATCAGTTCGAGATCGAGCTTCGGTCACTCCGAACGGAGCGGCCCTCGCGACGATCGGTCAAATGCGACAGGCTGCTGGATCGATCAGTCGTTGGCCCGCGCGCCGTCGTCGGGGTCGAGCGCCGCACGGCCTGAATCCGTCTGCGCCATCAACGGATGATCGCGGCCGTCCATCCACACCAGGATCTCGTAGAAGGTGCGAATGTTTTCGACGTAGCTGGCCGCTTCGTAGCCGCGCGCATAGCCAAACCGGGTCTGGCTGAAGTGGCCGCGCTGGGTCAGCAACGGCAATCGCTCGCGGACATCGACCCAGCGGTCGGGGTCGCCACCCTGGCGCTCGGTAAGAATGCGGGCGTCCTCGAGGTGACCGAGGCCGATGTTGTAGGCTGCCAGGGCCAGCCACAGCCGGTCCGGGTGTTTGATCCGTTCGGGCAGCCGGTCGATCAGTGACTTCAGGTAGCGGGTACCACCGCTGATACTCTGCTCCGGATCCTCGCGGTCGGTGATGCCGAGCTGGTTTGCGGTCGGCAGGGTGAGCATCATCAGGCCACGTACGCCGGTGCGCGATACCGCGTCGGGGTTCCAGTGCGATTCCTGGTAGCTGATCGCGGCCAGCAGGCGCCAGTCGAAATCCAGGTTGTCGGCGACCTGCTCGAACAGCGGACGAAAACGCGGCAGTCGCTCGCGCATCTGCTGCATGAAGGTGAAGGTGCCGACCGGCTCGTAGGATTCGATGTGGCTGAAGTAGTGCTCGCGTAGTTCGTTCAACGCGACAGAGGCATCTTCTCGAGCGAAGAACTCACGCATCTTCTGGGTCAGGCTGTCGTCGTCAGCCAGTCGGGTCGCCCAGGCCAGCGCCTGCTCGCGCTCGATTTCGAATGCTGGACGGATGGCGGGGAAATAGCGCCGGTTGAGATCGAGAATATTGGAATCGACGATGGTGTAATCGATCTCTTCGCTGCTCAGTGCTTCGAACAGGTCCTCGATGCTGGCGCTGTCCATGGACACCCACTCGAGGCCAGGCACATCGCGCAGCATCGATTCATAGCTGGTTCCGCTGACCAGCGCCAGGCGACCACCCACCAGATCGGTCAGTTCGCGTGGTCGTCTCGAGCCACGTCGATAGACCACGACCGGGCGCACCGAGTCATAGGCCGGTCCGAATCGCAGATAGCGCTGACGCTCAGGGGTGCGCGAGAAGTTGGCGGCGATGAAATCGCCGCGGCGTTCAATCAATGCCGGAACCAGCGCATCGATCGAGTCCATGCTGATCACCTCCAGCCCCAGCCCCAGCGAGCGGGCGAAGCGCTGGGCCAGGTCGTGCTCGAATCCGGCTTCGCCACCGGCACCGAGGTAGTAAGTGGCCGCGCCGTTGATCGTGAGCATCACCAGCCGGCCGCGATCGAATGCGGCCTCAAGCTCGGTGGTCGCGTGTTTGCCCGACATCGCCAAGCCCAGCGCCGCGGCCGCCAACAGGGCCCGAAGCGCGGGACGACCGCGCAGGTAGCGCTTACTGCGGCTGCGCCGGGATCGGGATTCAGGTTCTGCAGCGGCGCGATTCACGGTCGTCGGTCTGGCGTTCGATGGCTTCGAGTCAGGTCCTTATACTGCATTCCCGTCAATCGGCGCTGCCTCGGGATTCTGCTAGACTCTCGCGTTTCCAACAGCCGGCCCCGGTCAACGGGAGTCGTCGAGCCTGTCTGAAATGTCCGAATCCAATCCAATCCGTACCCGGTTCGCGCCCAGCCCGACCGGATTTCTGCACATTGGCGGCGCCCGCACGGCTTTGTTCTGCTGGCTGGCCGCGCGTGCCACCGGCGGCGAGTTCATTCTCCGGATCGAAGACACCGACCGGGCGCGTTCGACCGATGAGTCGGTGCAGGCCATTCTCGACGGACTGGCCTGGCTGGAACTGGTGCCGGACGAAGGGCCCTACTACCAGACCGATCGCTTTGAGCTCTATAACGCGGCGGTCGAGCGACTGTTGGAACAGGGTCGGGCCTACCGCTGCTACTGCTCGAAGGAACGGCTGGAGAGCCTGCGCGAGGAAGCGATCGCAAATGGTGACAAGCCGCGCTACGACGGGCACTGTCGCGATCGTTGCGATACGCCCGAGGGCAGCACGCCGGTGATCCGCTTCCGCAACCCGGACTCGGGTACGGTCCATTTCGTCGATCGTGTGCGGGGGCCGATCGAAGTCGCCAACGCCGAGCTCGACGATCTGGTGATCCAGCGTGGCGACGGCACACCAACCTACAATTTCGCGGTCGTCATCGACGATCTGGAGATGCGGATCAATCTGGTAATTCGTGGTGACGACCACATCAACAACACACCGCGCCAGATCAATCTCTACCATGCCCTTGGTGCCGAGCCGCCACAGTTCGCGCATGTGCCGATGATTCTCGGCGACGATGGTGCGCGCCTGTCCAAGCGCCATGGCGCGGTCGGTGTACTGGCCTGGCGTGAGCTGGGTTATCTGCCTGACGCGTTGGTCAATTACCTGGCCAGGCTGGGCTGGTCACACGGCGATCAGGAGCAGTTCAGCCGCGCCGAGCTGATCGAGATGTTCCGGATCGAGGACGTTAACCGCAAGGCCTCGCGCTTCGATACCGAGAAGCTCAACTGGCTCAATCAGCATTACCTGCGCAGTCTGCCGGCAGAGCGGGTTCAGCCGGAACTGGAATGGCATCTGCAGCGCGCCGGGCTGGATCCGGCAGCCGGGCCTGCGGCCGCCGATCTGCTTGCCGTTCAGGCCGAGCGCTGCCAGACCCTGGTCGAGCTGGTCGAGCAGAGCCGACCGTTCTATGCCGACTACGATGACTTCGAGCCTGGCGCGGCGAAAAAGCACTTGCGTCCGGTGGCGGGCGAGCCGCTGGCTGCCGTACGTGAAGCGCTCGACGGCAGCGACTGGACCGTCGAAGCGCTGGGTCAGGCGGTGCATCGGACCGCCGAGCAGATGAATATCGGGATGGGCAAGATCGGCCAGCCGCTGCGCGTTGCGCTGATGGGCCACGGTTCCTCGCCGTCGATCGACCAGACCCTGTGGCTGGTCGGGCGTGAGCGAGCGCTGGCCCGGATCGACCGGGCGCTGGCCTTCATCGAGGCGCGCGCTGCACAGGACTGAGAGCCGGTCTGCAACACCGGGGAACAGCCGTGCTTGAGCTAGAATTGCGACATGCAGACCTTGGATGTGATCCACGAAGTCGAGCAGCGCTGTGCCAGGGACCAACTGCGGCTGACCCCGACCCGCCGGCGCGTGCTCGAGCTGGTACTTGAGGCCGACGGTCCGGTCAAGGCGTACGATCTGCTCGATCGGCTCAAGACCGAGCAGCCCAACGCCGCGCCGCCGACGGTCTACCGGGCGCTGGATTTTCTGCTCGAGCATCATTTCATTCATCGACTGGAAACGCTCAACGCCTTTGTCAGCTGTTTCCACCCGCGCCACCAGCATGATGGCCGTTTTCTGATCTGTGAGTCCTGCGGCAGCGTCACCGAGGTGCCCGGACCGGGCGCCGCCTGTGAGCTCGAAGCGGCTGCAGTTGCGGCCGGGTTCGAGCCCAGCCGCCAGGTGCTGGAAGTCTATGGCCGCTGCCGCGACTGTGTCTCGGGACGACCCGGGTAGGCCCGGATGTCGCGTCGCGAGAAGCTCTATCACCTGCATGACCTCCTGCGCCAGCGGCGCACGCCGATTTCGCGCCAGCTGCTGATGGAAGAGCTGGGCTGCAGTCAGGCGACGCTGTACCGGCTGATCGCCGAGCTTCGCGATGTGCTCGGCGCGCCGCTGGAGCAGGATCCGGAGACCAGGAATTTCTTTTACGACCGCAGCCTGGCCGGCAATTTCGAGCTGCCGGGGCTGTGGATCAGCCCCGATGAATTGCAGGCCTTGCTGACCGCACGTCAGATCCTGGCCAACGTGCAGCCCGGTCTGTTGCAGGACGAGCTCGATCAGCTGCAGCGGCGCATGTCACAGATCATCGACGCCGAGGGAATCGGTTTCTCGGCGCACCCTGAACGGATCCACATTCGGCATGATGCGGGCCGGCCAGTGCCGGGCCGCCTGTTCGAAGATCTGTTACGCGCTCTGTTCAGCGATCGCCGCCTGCGCATCCGTTACCACGGACGGCGCCGCGACGAGGTCAGCGAGCGCGAGGTTTCGCCGCAGCGCCTGACCTCGTACCGCGACCGCTGGTACCTCGATGCCTGGTGTCACCAGGCCGATGGTTTACGCAGCTTTGCGGTCGAGCGGATCCAGCAGCTGGGCGTAATGGACGAGCCGGCCGAGCGTTTCGAAGCCGGAATGCTGAGCGCGCATTTCGATCAGGCCTATGGCATCTTTTCCGGTCCGGCCGAGCATCGAGCAGAGATCCGCTTCAGTGCCGAGGCGGCGCGTTGGGCTGCCGACGAACACTGGCATCCGGAGCAGCAGGCGAGCATCGAGGCCGATGGCAGCCTGCTGCTGGTGATTCCGTTCGGCTCCGATCGAGAACTGGTGATGGACGTGCTGCGCTATGGCAGCGACGCAGAGGTGCTGGCGCCGGAAGCTTTGCGGTGCCGGCTGGCCGATGAAATCCGGCGCATGAGCATCGCTTACACCACGAGGTGAACTGTCATGATTCGGTCATACCGCATTGTTTCAATACTGCGAACTTCGTGGCCTCCTGACCGGGTCACATTCTGCATTCACCAAAAGTCATGAGCACAGCCGTGAACAAGAAAATCCTGGTCGTCGAGGATGACGGCGCGATTCGTGACATGGTTCTTTTCAATCTGCGCCGTTCCGGTTTCGAGGTGCTCGAAGCCACCGACTGCCGCGAGGCCCGCATCCGGATCGCCGATCATCAGCCGGACCTGATTCTGCTCGACTGGATGCTGCCCGATGCGTCGGGCGTCGAACTGGCGCGCAGCCTCGGCCGTGACGAGCTGACCCGAACCATCCCGATCATCATGCTGACCGCGCGTTCGACCGAGGATGACAAGGTTCGCGGCCTCGAAAGCGGTGTCGACGACTACGTCACCAAGCCGTTCTCGTCGCGCGAGCTGATGGCCCGAATTCGGGCCGTGCTGCGCCGCGCCGCGCCCGAGGGTGACAGCGACGAGGTTCGAGCCGGGCTGTTGCGGCTCAACCTCGCTTCCCACCGGGTTGTAGCGGGCGATCAGCCGGTCGAACTAGGACCGACCGAGTTCCGCATGCTGAAGTTCTTCATGACCCACCAGGACCGCGTATACAGCCGCAGCCAGCTGCTTGACCAGATCTGGGGCGGTGGTGTCTATGTCGAGGAGCGCACGGTCGATGTGCACGTGCTGCGGTTGCGCAAGGCGCTGGCACCGTTGAGCTGTGATCGTTACCTTCAGACCGTGCGCGGTGCGGGCTATCGGTTTTCGCCGGACGGGTCGGCTTGATCCGGGTCGCCTGGGCGTCGGAATTTCTGCTGGCGGCGTTCTGGGTCGCGCTGGCCAGCCTGAGCTGGTTGCTGTTCGGAGGAATCCTGGGCTGGTGGATCGCGGCTGCCCTATTTGCCAGCGGGCTCAGGCATGTCTGCGAGATGCATCGCTTAGAGCGCTGGCTGCGCCAGGGGCGCAAGAGTCAGCCACCCCAGTCCTGGGGCGTCTGGGGCGAGGTTTTCGAGCACTACTACCAGCTGCAGCGGCGCTATGCCAAGCGCAAGAAACGTCTCGCCCGAGTGATCCGGGAGTTTCGCGAGTCGACCGCGGCGATGCCGGACGGCACGATCGTGCTCGACTCAGACTGGCGCATCAGTTGGTTCAATGCGGCTTCGCTGCGGCTGTTGGGACTGGCCGGCAACAGTGATATCGGCCAGCCGATCACCAGCCTGGTGCGGACACCGAACTTCGAGCGCTACATGCGTGCCGGTGATTTCGGTCGACCGGTCGAGGTGGATTCCTCGGTGGATCTGACCACGCGACTGTCGATCCGCATCGTGCCCTATGGCCGCGGCCAGTACCTGATGCTGGTGCGCGACGTCACCCGGGTCAAGCGGCTGGAAAACATGCGTCGCGACTTCGTTGCCAACGCCTCGCACGAGCTGCGCTCGCCGCTGACCGTGCTGGGCGGCTATCTCGAAAACATGAGCGACGATCCGCAGATTCCGGAGCTCTGGTCGGAACCTCTGGCCGAGATGCGCACCCAATGCGGTCGGATGACGACGCTGGTGAATGATCTGCTGGAGCTTTCACGACTGGAAACCGATGCGCCCGGTGATCCCGACGAACAGCCGGTCAATGTCGGTGACCTGGTGCGTCGGGTTCGCGCCGAGGCCCTGGCCCAGGCAGGGGGTGAGCGGATCATCGAGACCGATATCGATCCTGCGCTCGGTCTGGCCGGATTCGACAACGAACTGTTCAGCGCGTTCTCCAACCTGGTCTTCAACGCCGTCCGCTACACCGACAAGGGCGGCCGGATCCGTGTGAGCTGGCACCACGTCAACGGCGGCGGTGCGCGCTTCTGCGTTTCCGACAACGGCATCGGCATCGAGGCCCGGCATCTGCCATTCATCACTCAGCGCTTCTATCGGGTTGACGCGTCGCGCAGCCGCGCCCAGGGTGGTACCGGGCTGGGTCTGGCCATCGTCAAGCATGTGCTGCAGCGGCACGATGCCCGACTGAAGATCCGTTCCGAACCCGGTGAGGGCAGCGAATTCTGCTGCGATTTCCCCGAATCCCGATTGCGAAAATTGCGTCCGGGATCCTGACGTAACATGGCTGTAATGTTTGTGTCACAAACTATTGCGATTCCGACCCGGTCATCGGTCATGCATTCGTAACCGGACCGCGCTACCCTCATTCAATTGCATCGAAGAGTTCACGATCATGCACATCAAGCACATTCTCGCCAGCCTGCTCCTGAGCAGCGCCAGCCTTGCGGTTTCGGCACAAACAGCGGTCGATCCGGATTTGCCGGAGTACATCCCGGTCTCTGGTGTCTCCGGCAATCTCTCGTCGATCGGTTCCGACACATTGAACAACCTCATGACCCTGTGGGCCGAGGAGTTCGCCAAGATCTACCCGAACGTCAACATCCAGATTCAGGGAGCGGGCTCGTCGACCGCGCCGCCGGCGCTGACCGAGGGGACGGCCAATCTCGGACCGATGAGCCGGCTGATGCGCTCCAGCGAGATCCAGTCCTTCGAAGAGCGCTTCGGCTATCCACCGACCGCGGTCGGCACCGCGATCGACGTGTTGGCGGTCTATGTCAACAAGGACAATCCCATCCAGTGCATGAGTGTGGCTGAAGTCGACGCGGTATTCTCGGTAAGTCGCCGCTGCGGTGGCGCGAACGATATCACTCGCTGGGGCCAGCTCGGCCTGCAGGGGGCCTGGAGCAATCGCGACTTTACCTTGTACAGCCGGAATGCGGTCTCGGGAACCTACGGATTCTTCAAGGACAACGCGCTGTGCGGTGGTGATTTCAAGCCGGGGATCAACGAGCAGCCGGGATCGGCCTCGGTGGTTCAGGGCGTCACCGAGTCGCTCAATGGGATCGGCTATTCGGGGATCGGTTACATGACCTCCGGGGTCAGGCCAGTGGATTTGAAGCGCGAGCAGGGCAGCGAGTGCATCTCGGCGGTTGCCGAGAACGCGATTTCCGGCGCGTACCCGCTGTCGCGTTTGTTGTACGTCTATGTCAACAAGTCGCCCGCCCAGCCCTTGTCGCCGCTGGAACGCGAGTTCTTTCGCATGGTGTTGTCCAGGCGCGGTCAGGAGGTGGTGTTGCGTGACGGCTACATCCCGCTGCCCGCCAGTGTCGCAGCGCGGATCCACGAACAGCTCGGTCTCTAGTCCGGAATTCAGCTGATCCTGCCGTCCGAGGTTCGCCGTCCATGAACTCTGAGCGCCCGCCGTTGCTGAAGGCGATGGCCAGTTCGCTGCCCAGCCCTGCGGCCATGGCTCGCCGGCGACGCTGGCGTCATTTCGCCGATACGTTCGCTGGCTGGGTTGTGCGCGCCGGCGGCGGCGGCGTGGTGGTCGCGCTGGCGCTGATCTTCGTTTATCTCTTCAGTGAGGTTCTGCCGATCCTGCGTGGTGCTTCGGTCCAGCCGGCGGCCGAGTATGCGGCGCCTGCCGATCTGGAAGCGGCACGCAGCTACCTCGCGCTGGAGCGCTACGACGAACTCGGGATGCGCTATACCGATGGTGGTCGGTTGGACTATTTCCGGCTTCAGGATGGCGCGCTGCTGCGCTCGGTGGATCTTGCAGTTCCGGCCGACCGCAGTGTGACCTCGATTGCGGTGGCGGAACCACGCGCGCGGCGGGCCGCGATCGGACTCGATGATGGTCGTGCAATCATCGTCGATCATCAGATCCGGCTGGATTTCAGCAGCGGCGAGCGGCAGGTGCTGCCGGATCCGAAATTTACCTTGCAACGCGAACCCTTGGAGATCGACCCGTCCGGTCACGCATTGACGGTGCTTGCGGTGCAGCGTGCTGGCGACGACACCGGCGTCGCGGCCGTGACCGACGACGGTCGCTTGCTGTTCGTGCGATTCAGCGTTGCCACTGCGTTCCTGACCGGCGAGACCGAGGTTCGAGCCCGCCGCTGGGAGATTCCCATCGGCGATGCGCTCCCCGAGCGGCTGCAGCTCAGCGCCAATCTCTGGTCACTGATCGGCGCCGCTGCGAATGGTCGCTTGATGTACTGGGATATTTCAGCACCTGATACGGCGTTGCTGCGCGACCAGTCCATGGTCGTGGACATGGATGCCGGCGAGCGAATCACCGAGCTGAAGATGCTCAACGGGACCTTTTCCTGGGTCGTCGGCACCTCGTCGGGGAATCTGAGTCAGTGGTTCCTGGTGCGCGACGAGTCGGCCGGAGCGGACGATAACATCTTCCATCTGCAGCGGGTGCGTGACTTCAAACGGCATCCTGGTGCGATCACCCGGATTCAGCCCGAGTACACTCGCAAGGGCTTTGTCGCGGTCGATGACCGCGGCGGGCTGGGCCTGCATTACGGCACCTCGGCGCGGACCCTTTACCTTGAGCAGATCAGCCAGCGACCGCTGCGCTCGGTCGGGATCTCGCCGGTCGATGACAAGCTGATCGTCGAGGATCTGGACGGACGCATCCTCGGCTTCGATGTCAGGAACCAGCACCCCGAGCATTCGCTGCGCGCGCTGTGGGGCAAGGTCTGGTACGAAGGTCGTCAGGATCCGGCCTATGTCTGGCAGGCCTCGTCAGGGGCCGACAGTTTCGAGCCCAAGTACTCGATGGTGCCGCTGACCGTGGGTACGCTGAAGGCAGCGCTGTTCGCGATGCTGTTTGCAATGCCGCTGGCGATTGCCGGCGCGATCTATACGGCGTATTTCATGGCGCCAAAGCTGCGCGGCTACGTCAAGCCGACGATCGAGGTCATGGAAGCTCTTCCGACCGTGATTCTTGGCTTCCTTGCCGGCCTGTGGCTGGCACCGTTTCTCGAAAACCACATTCCTGCTGTATTCACGATCCTGGTCGGGCTGCCGATGTCGTTCCTGTTGGTGGCATTCGCGTTCTCGCGCCTGCCGCCAGCCTGGCGTCTGTCCATCCCGCCCGGCTGGGAAGCGATTGTGCTGTTACCGGTCATCGCGCTGGTGGTGTGGGGACTGGTCAGCTTGTCACCATTGATCGAGATCTGGTTTTTCGACGGTTCGATGCGACAGTGGTTTACCGAGATCGGCATCAACTACGACCAGCGCAACGCGCTGGTGGTGGGGATCGCGATGGGGTTTGCCGTCATTCCCACGATTTTCTCGATTGCCGAGGATGCGGTGTTCACGGTGCCGCGTCACTTGACGCAGGGCTCGCTGGCGCTGGGCGCCACTCCGTGGCAGACCGTGACCCGAGTGGTGCTGCTGACCGCAAGCCCCGGGATCTTCTCTGCGGTCATGATCGGCTTCGGTCGTGCTGTCGGCGAAACCATGATCGTGCTGATGGCCACCGGCAACAGTCCGGTGGTCAACTTCAACATCTTCGAGGGCATGCGCACACTGTCGGCCAACATCGCCGTGGAGTTGCCGGAGACCGCGGTCAATTCGACCCACTACCGCATTCTGTTCCTCGCCGGACTGGTGCTGTTTGCGATGACCTTCGTTGTAAATACCATCGCCGAGCTGGTGCGTCAGCGCCTGCGTCAGCGCTATAGCAGCCTGTAGGCAGACCCGGATATGAACGCACATCGCTCACAACTCCGAAGCTGGTTCAAGTCGGGTGAACCGTGGATCTGGATGATCGGTGGCGCGCTGGCAATTTCATTGATCATGGTGGTCGGGTTGATGGTGTTGATCGGAGTGCGCGGCTTCGGTCATTTCTGGCCCTCGCCGATCCTGTCGACCGTCGTGACCAGCCCGAGTGGTGAGACCAGCACGGTGCTGGGCGTGATGGTGCGCTCCGAAACCCTGCCGGCTGAGCGAATTCGAGAGTCGGGTCAGCCGATCCCGAACGATCAGTCGCTGGTGACGCGCCATCTTCTCAATCTCGGCAACCGCGACCTGACCGGTCGCGATTTCGCGTGGTTCCTCGACGGCGCGTTGGGGCCGATCGAGCATCCGGCCGACGCGATCATGCTCGAGCGCCGCGAGTGGGGTAATTTCTACGGCTTTGCCCGCGCGCTGGAGCAGGGCGAATCGCGGATCGAAGGGGACGGACTGTGGGATGTCCTGCAGCAGTCGATCCAGCGCTCGGGCGAGCTGCACCAAACGATCCAGAAGCTCGAGAAAGTCGATATCGGCCAGATCAACCGCGGTATCGAGGCGCTTCGCCTGGAACAGCGGCGGCTCGAACTGCGCAAAGTTCGCGGCGCCGAGCTGGCCGCTGCCGAGGCCGACATGCAGGCCCGACAGCGCGACCTCGATCAGCGCTTCGCTGCAGTTCAAGTCCAGCGCCGCGCCTTGATCGAACAGAGTCAGCGTGATGTCCTTATCGCGGCCACGGCCGATGGTCGCGAAGTCAGGGTTCCGGTAGCCAGCATCGTCATGGCTTCAAGAAACAATGTCCTGGGGCTGGGTGGAAAACTGGTTTTTTATGGCAAACGCATTCACGAGTTCCTGACCGGGTTTCCGCGCGAGGCCAATACCGAGGGCGGCATTTTCCCGGCGATCTTCGGCACCGTCACGATGGTTCTGATCATGTCGGTACTGGTCACGCCGTTCGGCGTGCTGGCCGCGATCTACCTGCGCGAATACGCTCGCCAGGGCGCGATACTCAAGCTGATCCGGGTCTCGGTCTACAACCTCGCCGGGGTGCCCTCGATCGTGTTCGGCGTGTTCGGCCTGGGGTTCTTCGTCTACCTGCTCGGTGGAACCATCGACGAGCTGTTCTACCCGGAGCGCCTGCCGGCCCCGACCTTCGGTACGCCGGGCCTGTTCTGGGCCTCGCTGACACTGGCCCTGCTGACACTGCCGGTGGTGATCGTGTCGACCGAGGAGGGCCTGGCCCGGATCCCGCGCACGATCCGCGAAGGTTCGCTTGCGCTGGGTGCAACCAAGTGGGAAACCTTGTGGAAGGTCGTGGTGCCGTTGTCGGCACCGGCGATGATGACCGGCCTGATCCTGGCCGTGGCCCGCGCGGCCGGGGAAGTCGCCCCGCTGATGCTGGTCGGTGTGGTCAAGCTCGCCCCCAGCCTGCCGGTTGACGGCCAGTTCCCCTACGTTCACCTCGAGCGCAAGATCATGCACCTGGGCTTTCACATCTATGATGTCGGCTTCCAGAGTCCTAACGTCGAGGCGGCCCGGCCGCTGGTGTACGCCACGGCGTTGACCCTGGTGTTGTTGATCCTGATTCTGAACCTGACCGCGATTGCCATTCGTAATCGGCTGCGCGAAAAATATCGCGCCCAGGGTGATTGAGAGAGTTGCTATGGAAGATGCCACGATGAATGACCAGAGCGCCACGGCTGCAGTCGCGTCGGACCTGTTCGACCACGACCGTCAGACCCTCGACATTGGCCGGGAACGGGTCGCGATCGAGGTTCGCAACCTCGATCTCTACTATGGCGAAGACCAGGCGCTGAAAAATGTCAGCCTGAAGGTTGCCCACAATCGCGTCACGGCGTTCATTGGTCCCAGCGGCTGCGGCAAGTCGACCCTGCTGCGCTGCTTCAACCGCATGAATGACCTGATCGACATTTGCCGAATTGACGGTGAAATCCTGATCGACGGCAAGAACATCCACGCCAAGGACGTTGACGTGGCCGAACACCGGCGCCGCGTCGGCATGGTGTTCCAGAAGCCGAATCCGTTTCCGAAGTCGATCTTCGAAAATGTGGCCTACGGCTTGCGCTTGCAGGGCGTCAACGATCGGCGCAAGCTTGCCGACGTGGTCGAACGTGCACTGCGTGCCGCAGCGCTGTGGGACGAGGTCAAGGATCGGCTGGAGGACAATGCCTTCGGTCTATCCGGTGGCCAGCAGCAGCGCCTGGTGATTGCACGCGCAATCGCGATCGAGCCCGAGGTGATCCTGCTCGACGAGCCCTGTTCGGCGCTGGACCCGATTTCGACCGCCAAGGTCGAGGAATTGATCGCCGAGTTGAAGAACGAATACACCATCGTGATTGTCACACATAACATGCAGCAGGCCGCGCGGGTCTCCGATTTCACCGCCTATATGTACATGGGCGAGTTGATCGAGTTCGACGATACGGCACGACTGTTCACGAATCCGCGGCGCAAGGCGACCGAGGACTACATTACCGGCCGCTATGGCTGAACCTATGGGCGCGGCAGGGGGCGGCCGCCGGGAGAGCACAATGGAAAATTTCGATCAGCATATTTCGCACCAGTTCAATCGCGAACTCGAGAACCTGCGCCAGAAGATGATGACCATGGGCGGCCTGGTCGAGGACATGCTGCGCAAGGCGATTCATGCGGTGGTTACGGGCGATACCGTGCTGGCAGCGCAAGTGATCGAGGCCGATGACCGCGTCAATCAGCTCGAGAAACGGCTTGACGAGGAATGCAACCTGGTGATCGCAAGGCGTCAGCCTACCGCCAGCGACCTGCGCCTGGTGTTCGCAATCATCAAGGCGATCTCCGACCTGGAGCGGATCGGCGACGAGGCCGAGAAGATTGCGCGTTGGGCGATCAGCCTGGCCGACTGCCAGCGCCCGCGCAACGACTACCGTGAACTCGAGCAACTCGGGCACACCGTGCTCGACATGCTTCGGGCGGCGCTGGATGGCTTCACCCGGATGGAGCCCGAAGTGGCGCTGGACCTGTTGCGGCAGGATCGCAAGGTGGATCAGGATTACGAGACCATCTTCCGCCAGTATTACTCCTACATGATGGAAGATGCGCGCCAGATTCGGCGTGTGCTCGATGCCTTGCTGATTGCCAAATCGCTGGAGCGGATCGGCGATCACTGCAAGAATGTCGGCGAGTACATCGTCTACCTGGTTCAGGGTCGCGACCTTCGGCACGAATCGAAGAAGGAATTCAAGCGCGTGCTCGAGGGGCGTGAATGACGGTTCGCGTCTACGGCATCGCCAGCTGCGACGGCTGCCGTCGCGCGCGACGGGCGCTGGAGCAGGCAGCAATCGAGCATCACTGGATCGACCTTCGCGAAACGCCTCCGGATCTGAACACGCTGCAGCGCTGGATACTCCGGATCGGTCCGGAGACGCTGGTCAACCGGCGCTCGACCCGCTGGCGCCAGCTGACGCCGGGCGATCGCGAAGCGGCGGCTGGATCAGGCCTGGCAGAATTGCTGAAGGGCCACCCCACGCTGATCAAACGACCGCTGATCGAGCATCGCGATGAATGCCGCGTCGGCTTCGACGATACCGTGCTCGAATGGCTGCAGGCGCGCTGAATTCCGAGCTTGTAGAACTGGCGCTGGAGCTGATCCGGCGCCGCTCGGTGACGCCCGACGATGCGGGCTGCCAGGATCTCCTGGCCGC